>Ga0210387_10000670_pt1 | contig 24765 bp, 24 predicted proteins | sample IncBWC7OmetaG_FD_160108 | JGI IMG/M metagenome (GOLD analysis project Ga0210387, IMG submission 160108) | Forest soil microbial communities from Barre Woods Harvard Forest LTER site, Petersham, Massachusetts, United States - Inc-BW-C-7-O ...
CCACATCGGCGCGTGCCGAGTATGTCTTTGGCTGCATGAAAGCCAATGGCGAGACGCGGCAGTCGATCGAACAATGCTCCTGCTCGGTCGATGTCGTGGCGTCGCTGTTACCCTATGAGCGCTATGTCACCGCGGAGACCGTGCTCAGCATGGCGCAGGTTCGCGGCAATCTGGGCGGCGAGTTCCGCTCCTCCGAGCAGGCAAAGGGCGCGCTCGATGATCTCAGGCGCGCGCAGGCCGAAGCCGAAGTGCGGTGTTTTTAGATCCGATGCGTTGCTCTAACCCCTCATCCTGAGGAGCTTGCGAAGCAAGCGTCTCGAAGGATGATGTCTCAGCGGGGCCTCATGCTTCGAGACGGCGCGTTCGCGCCTCCTCACCATGAGGGTTCAGGCGGCGTCACGTCCCGGAATCGTCGACGTTCCACTGCTTCTGGAACACGTGGCCGGACGTATCCTTGGCCTCGGCGCGGAAGGTTTTTGCGCCATTCGAGACGTAGGTGAAGCGGATATTGGGGTCTTCGGAGATCGAGATCCCGCCTTCCATCGTGAGCACGGGGCTGTTGTCCTGCCACACATGCAGCTCGTCGACGAAGAACGCGGGAATGTAGAGGTGGGTGATCTGGTCCATCTGCAGCCCGGAATTGTTGGGATGGCCGATCATGATCTGGGCTTCACGTTTGCCGTTGCTCGGAGCCTGGTCGCTTGCGGCGAATTGCCGGTATTTCATCTGGCCGATATGGGCCTTGGCTTCTTCGGGGTTCTTGCCCGCGGGCGCCGAGCAGCCGCCGGAGGCCTTCACATAGGTCTTGACCATGTAGAGCTTGCCGTCGCTGAGCTCGGCCACGGCATGGACATTGGTGTAGCTGTTCACGCGGACGCGCGTTGAGATTTCCGACACACGGGCGTCCGGGCCAAGCTCGAATTTCGCCGCCATCGGCGCCGGATTCTGGTCGATCACCAGCGTGATCGCCACCAGATGTCTGTTGTCGTCGGGCGAAAGCTTTGACGTCAGCGTCACCGGCACGATCGCCGCGTCCTCGGCACGATAAGGCATCTCGATGCCGATCACATTGCTGCCGTCGTCCATCGGGCGATTGTTGAAGATGTCCTGAACGAGTCCCGGCCAGGGATCATAGGGCTCGGCCGCGCTTGAGGGCGTAGCGTACGCGATCAACGCAGCGAATAAACCCAAGATGCCGAGCAGGCGGAGACGATGTCCGGGCATGATTGGGCTCCTCCCTGGGATCGAAGCGATTTGTTCAACTATAGGCTAACGTGAACGCTATTCCCACTCAATCTCGGAAAATGCTGCGGTTGCGTTGCGGGCGTTGTAGTCGTTGAACAATTGCCAATGCGATCGTTCCGAAGCCGCGGCCGTCTCGGCAGCCGTCGTGATCGGCGCGCCGCGCTTGACCAGCGCGCGAACATCGGTGGCGAGGGTATTGAGATAGCGGCGCTCGTCGTTCAACGCGGCGGGCCACTCGCTCACGGCTCCGTGACCGGGAACCACGCGTGTACCTGGCTGCCCACCGAGATCGCCCATCATGCGCAGCCAGCCGAGCAGGCTGCCATCCACGACAGGGATGTGGGTGAGGAACACGAGATCGCCCGCGAACAGCGTTTTCGTCTTCTCATCGAGCACGGTGAGATCGGAATCGCTATGCGCGACAGGCCATGCTTGCAGGATCAGCGTACGCGCGCCGAGCTCCAGCTTTTGCGTGCCATCGACCAGCAGCGTCGGAGGGATGATGCGGACCTCGTCGATCAACTGATCGCCTATGATCTTGCGGAAAGCGTCGAGATAGAATTGGCCGCGTGTGGCGAGCGCATGCGGCAGGTTCTTGTGGCCGACGAAGATGGTTTTGGAATCGGAAAAGGCAGCGTTACCAAAGACGTGATCGGGATGCCCGTGGGTATTGATGACATAGCGGATCGGCTTGTTGGTCCGCTCGCGGATCGCGGCGAGCAGGCGCTTTCCTTCCGTGACGCTGCCACCGGTGTCGATCACCGCGACCGCCTCATCGCCGACGACAAATCCGACATTGGCGATCGCGCCCTCATTCTCTCGCGTCATCAGCGAGATGTCGCCGATATGCACGAACACACCAGGCGCGATTTCCGTGACGGACAGCGCCTGCGCCAGCGCATGCGATGGCGCCATCATGCAGAGCATGGCGAGCGCTGCTGATATCAACAGGCGATGGGCCATGCCTTGGTCTTCCTCCTACCATCAAGCGGCTTCAATCCGCATATGTTCCGATTGCGCCGCAGCACGCCACATGAATTCCCTGCAACTATTCTCCTGTTGCACGCCCCAATTGTGCAGCATAGCATTTTGATCGGGACAAATTGAAACGATCGCCGATGACACATGCTCAGTTGAAGCGTTGCCTGCTGATTCCGCTGCTCGCGATTGCCGCCACCTTTGTCATCCCTGACATTGCGCGGGCGCAAGGGAACAACCAGGGAAACGGTGACAGTGGCGGCCCCGATCTTTCGATCGAGCTGGTCGATCCCAAGGTGCTCCGGGTTTGCGCCGATCCGCGCAACCTGCCGTTCTCCAACGAAAAGGGCGAGGGCTTCGAGAACAAGCTCGCCGAGCTGTTCGCGGAGAAGCTGCAGAAAAAGCTCGACTACATGTACTTCCCGCAGGCGACCGGCTTTGTGCGGGTAACGCTCGGCGCGCATCGCTGCGATGTCATCATGGGATTTCCGCAGGGCGATGACCTGGTCCAGGGCACCAATCCCTACTACCGCACGGCCTATGCCTTGATCTCCAAGCCGGGCTCCGGCCTCGAGGACGTCACCACGCTGGAAGACGCCCGGCTGAAGGGCAAGCATATCGGCGTCGTCGCCGGCACGCCGCCCGCCACCAACATGGCTGCCGCCGGCCTGATGGCGAATGCAAAGCCTTATCCGCTGATGATCGACACCCGCGTCGATTCATCGGCGCAGTCCATGATCGACGATCTCACCAAGGGCGACATCGATGCCGGCGTGCTCTGGGGACCGATGGCGGGCTATTACGCCAAGACGTCCAATCCGCCGCTGCACATCACGGCGCTCGTCAAGGAGACGTCCGGGCCGAAGATGATCTATCGCATCGGCATGGGCGTGCGCTCGGCCGATCAGAACTGGAAGCGGCAGCTCAATCGCCTGATCCAGGAGAACCAGCCGGCGATCAACAAGATCCTGCTCGACTTCGGCGTTCCCCTGCTTGACGAGAACGATAAGCCGATCGTTGCGGAGACGGCGACGAAGTCGCCATGATGTTGCGCTCGATCAGCCTTGTGTTCGCGATCTGCGCGCTGACGACTGCCGCGCGCGCGCAAGAGCTCGTGCTCGAGCCGGAGGGATATCGCACCGACGAATACCGCTCGCCGGTGCCGGACACGCTGACCGGGGCGCGCGTCATCACGACCGCGGAAGCCGAGATCATCTGGCGCGCCAAGAACGGCGCCTTCATCGACGTGCTGCCGCGTCCGCCGAAACCTTCGAACCTTCCGTCAGGCACGATCTGGCGAGACCGGCCGCGCTACAATATTCCCGGCAGCATGTGGCTGCCGGATACGGGTTACGGCAAGATCGCGCCGGTCACGGAGGATTATCTTCGGCGAGGCCTTGAGCGCGTCTCGCTCGGCAATCACACCATGCTGCTCGTGGTCTATTGCCAGGCCAATTGCTGGATGTCGTGGAACGCCGCCAAGCGCATCCTCTCTTATGGCTATTCCAACGTCGCCTGGTATCCCGACGGCACCGACGGCTGGGAGCGCGCCAACCTGCCGATGGTGGAAGCGCAGCCCGAGCCGCGGCCGGGAGAAGAAGGATCGGCGCGGCGTTAGGGCTTCATGAGACAAGATTGGACTGCTGCCGCAGCGGTAGTGCACCTCTCCCCTTGTGGGAGAGGTCGGATCGCATCGCAAGATATCCGGGTGAGGGGTCTGTCTCCGCAAACTCCCTTTCGCGTTCGCGGAGAGAGACCCCTCATCCGGCGCCATAGCCGATGCTCCGCATCGGCGTTTTATTAGCTAAGGACGGCGGCCGAAGGCCGCCTACGCCACCTTCTCCCACAAGGGGAGAAGGGACGGAGTGCGCGTTGGCGCGCTATTCCATTTCCTGCTGGATGGTGCGGCCAAGCGCGAACAGGCGCTGGTCGATCGCGGTCGGCACTTCGCAGACGAATTTCACCACGCGGCGCCGGTCCTCGAAGATTCGCGTCTCCCAGACCAGCTGGTTGCCGAGCTCATCGACCTTGGTCTGGTCCGGCGGGGTCGCATCCTGCAGCCCCTGCAGGGTGATCGTGTCGGCGCGGATCTTGTCCGCGGCCTCGCGCTGCTTGCGCGTGACGCGTTCGAGCCCGCTCATGACAGAGGAGCGCTGCGCATTCATCGTGTCGAACAGACCGGCGAAGATCATCTTGCCGGCAGCCGCCTTGTCGGCGCCGGGAGTCGACAGGAAATCGGTGACGGCCTTCTGCGCCTCTTCGAGCGGCGTTTTTCTTACCGCGAGCCTGGCCACCAGCGCGCTGATCCTGGGATCGTCTTTCCATTTGTTTGCGGCGTCATCGAGCGGCGGGCCGGCCCAGACCTGGGCCAGCGAAATCTCGGGCACCTTGGCCTGGGCGCACGGCCAATCCGGATAGCGCGGGTCGGCGGCGGCGCAAATTTGCGTCGACGCAGCGACAACCAACAACGCTCCGATCGTACTTTTCAAGTTCATGTCTCGCCTCCGGCGGGCCCGCGGCGGGCGAGCCCTCGTGAGGGATCATAGGCGAAAATCGCGCCGACCATGAAGACCAGTGTGCAGCCAGCGACCACCGCGAGCGAGATCCAGTTCACCTGGCCATACAGCGCAAAGCGGATCAGCTCGACCGCATGGGTGAACGGATTCCATTGGCAGACGTAGTAGAGCATCGGGCTGCCCTCCTGCACCCGCCAAAGCGGATAAAGGGCCGATGACGCAAAGAACATCGGGAAGATCACGAAGTTCATCACGCCGGCAAAATTTTCGAGCTGCTTGATGCCGGACGAGATCAGCATGCCCATCGCCCCCATCATCAGGCCCGACAGGATCAGCGCCGGCAGCACCGTGAGATAGCCGATCGTCGGCGGCGTGATATCCCAGAACCACGCGATCAGCAGGAACGCATAGACCTGCAGCAGCGAGACCGCAGTTCCCGCCAGCAGCTTGCAGAACAGCAGATAGCCGCGTGGCAGCGGGCTGACCAGCAGCGTGCGCATATTGCCCATCTCGCGGTCATAGACCATCGAGAGCGAGGACTGCATCCCGTTGAAAAGCTGAATCATCGCCATCAGTCCCGGCGCGATATAGACCTCATAGAGGATGTAGGTTTCGTACGGGGGGATGATGGAGATGCCGAGCACCTGGCGGAAGCCGGCCGCGAAGATGAAGAGCCAGACCAGCGGCCGCACCAGCGCGGAGATGAAACGCTCGCGCTGATGCAGGAAGCGGAGCGCCTCGCGCCAGACGATGCCATTGAGGCAGACGATATATTCGCCAAACGAGAAGCCGCTCTGCTTGCTGCCGACCGTCGTGGAGCTCATGGCGTGAGACTCTGCGATTGTGCGCCGGTCAGGCGCATGAAGGCCGAATTGACATCCTGCGCGTTCGCCTGGCTCAGCACATCGCTCACATTGCCGTTCGCGAGCATGCGGCCCTGATGCAGGATGACTAGATTGTCGCCTGTCCCAATCTCGTCGAACAGGTGCGTCGCCCAGAGCACGCCGATGCCCTGCTCGGCGACGAGCTGGCGGACGTGAGAGAGGATATCCGAGCGCGCCTTGACGTCGAGCCCGACAGTCGCCTCGTCGAGCAGCAGAAGGCGTGGCCGATGCAGCAATGCACGCGCAATTTCCAGTCTGCGCATCTGTCCGCCCGAGAGGTCGCGGACCTTGCTCGCGCTGCGATCGGCAAGGGCGATCCGCGCCAGCACCTCCTCCGCTCTCGCTCGCGCGTCGCGCCGGCCGATGCCATGCAGCGCCGCGTGATAGAGCAGGTTCTGCATCAGCGAGAGATCGAGGTCGAGCGTGCGCGGCTGGAATACGACGCCGAGCAGCCGCAGCGCCTCGCCGGGCGTGCGGGTGATGTCGTGGCCGAAGATGCTGATATGCCCGGACTGAATGCCGAACAGCCGCGTGACCAGCGAGAACAGCGTGCTCTTGCCGGCGCCGTTGAGGCCGAGCAGCGCAGTAAAGCTTGCAGGCGCCACGGTAAAGTCGATATCGATCAGGGCGCGGCGCGCGCCATAGGAATGGCTGATGCCGGAGATCGACAGCGCCGGTATCGCAGCCACGTCCGGCCGGGCCGGAGAGTCCGGACCGCTCGAGGCGACAGCGGCTGGTGCATCTGATGGCATCATGGCGATATCGTCACGCCCCAGGGGAGCTCGCCGACCTGGATCGACTTGATGACCTTTTGCGAAGCGACGTCGATCACGGAGACGTCGTTTGAAACGCCGTTGGTGACCAGCAGATATTTTTCGTCCGGCGTGAATGCCATGTGCCACACCCGCTGACCGACCAGCAGATATTTGGTCACGCTATGGGTCGTGGCGTCAACGACGGCGATGCGATTGGCTGGGCCCAGTGCGACAAAGGCGGTCTTGTCGTCCTTGGTCATGCCGATGCCGACCGGCTGGATCGCCTCGCTCCTCAAGCCCGGAATGTTGAAGGTGACCTTGCCGGTCACGACACGCTTGGCCGGATCGATGATCGACACCGTGCCGCCGATTTCGGAAGACACCCACAATTCCGAGCCGTCATGCTTGAACTCGGCAAAGCGCGGCCGTGAATCGACCAGCACGTTGCCGACAACCTGGCGCGTCGAGGTGTCGATGAAATGCGCCATGTTGGTGGTCTCAGACGTGCAGATCAGGGTTTTTCCGTCCGGGCTGATCATCATGCCTTCGGGCTCGACACCGACCTGGATGTCGCCGACCTGCGCGCGTTTGGCGATATCGATGATGGTGACGGTGTTGTCGTTCTCATTGGCAACGTAGAGCGTCTTGCCGGCCTCATCCTGGGTGAAGAGCTCGGGATCAGGACCCGAAGGCAGGGTGTCCACGATCTGCTGGGTCTTGGTATCGATCAACTGGATCGTATCGTCGTCGCCGACGGCGACCATCACGAACTTGCCGTCGCGCGTGAACTCGATGCCGCGTGGGCGTTGCCCGACCTTGATCGTGGCAGTGACGGCCCATTTGTCGGTATCGATCACCGTGACTGTGTTGCCCTTCTCGTTCGAGATATAGGCCGTATAGGCCGAGGCGGGGCTTGCCGTCAGCCACAGCGCCGTGAGGGAAAGCAGGCAACAACGCCACATGAAAGGTCTCTCCGCCATCACTGCCATTTGCACTTCGTCTCGGGCCGGTCGACGCCGAGCGTATCGAGTTCGGAGACTTGATGCAGGAATCCTTCCTGCGGTGAAACCGATACCACCATGCGACCGTCGGACAGCAGGATGGGCTGGCGAAGTTGCAGGTTCCAGTCCCGCAACGTCAAGCGCTGGCCCTTGAAGGCGGCCACGGAAAAGTCCTTGCCCTTGATGAAGGCAAACACCGTCTTGGCATCGGCCGAATTGGTACGCGAAACGGCTTCGCCGACGATGCGCGCGGCGGTCCAGGCCTGCATGTCCAACGCCGTCATATGACGCGAGTTCAGCTTGATGAAGCGGTTCTGGATCTGGACCGCGCCCCACTGGTCATGCGCGGCGTCCCAGCTTGTGGCGACAAGACCGGCGGAGCCCGCCACCGGCCGCGGATCCCAGGTGCGATAGGGCAGGTAGGACGCGAATACCTCGCTCTCGTCGGCAGCAACGAGGACGTCATAGGCCGGCGCCTGTTGGGTGAAGACCGGCATCTGGCGCTGGATCAAGGTGACACCGCTGTCGGTGCGGCGCGCGCCGCCGGTATCCTCGAAGGTGCGCTCCTGCACGATCTTGGCGCCGAAGCGCGTCGCCGTACGGCGCAGGGCGTCGGCATAGAGCTTGTCGCTGTCATGCGAGCCGGACACGAGCAGCCAACGCTTCCATTGCTTCCAGACGAGATATTGCCCGAGCGCATCCGCCAGCATGGTGCGGGTCGGGGCGACATGAACCACGTTGGCGCGGCAATCCTGCTCGCGCAGCCGGTCGTCGATCGAGCCGGCGTCGAGCAACACGGTGCCCCGGTCGCGCAGCGCGTCCGCCACTTTCAGCACTTCGTCCGCCGGAAGATCGAGGATGATGAAGCCGTCATGTTCGGCCAGTGTCGTCGCAGCCTTGACAACGTCGTCGCCGTTCTTCAAGTCGGTTTCATCCAGCGTGAAGTGTTGGTTGAGGAATTTTCCGGTGGTGTTGTTGTCCTCGATCGCAAGCTTCACGCCGGCGACGCCGTTATTTTCCGCGGGCTGCTCCACCAGCGACAAGGTTTCCTTGACGCCGGTATGGCGGAGATAGCCGATGCCGACCTCGAGCGGATCGGCTGCGAGCGCCTGCGTCGCGACCATGCTCAGGACAGTTGCGCCGATCAGGCATCGGATCATTTGGCTTCCTTGGCGTTTCCTCTCGGTCCCCCTTGGGTGGAGAACTCGTTTTGCAACATGACTGAATTGTCTTAGCTTGCAAGCCTACTTTGTGTCGTTGCGTTGCTGCCTGAATGCAGGTCACGATCATGAGAGCACTTCTCGCTGTCACGGTGCTGTTGCTAAGTTCGGCTGTCGGCCATGCGGCCGAGCCGCCGAAACTCGCGGTGTTCGATTTCGAGATGATCGACACCAGCCTGCAGGGCGAGATGAACGGCAAGCGCAGCGATGAACAGGAGCGCTTGAAGCGAACCGGCGATCAGGTGCGCGGGGAACTTGGCGAGTCCGGCAAGTTCCAGATTCTCGATATCGCACCGGTCAATGCTGCGGCGCATCAGAACAATCTGCAGGCATGTGGTGGCTGTGATGCCAAGCTGGCGCGCCAGCTCGGTGTCGATCTCTACATCACCGGCACCGTGCAAAAGGTTTCGAACCTCATCCTCAACGTGAATGTTTATCTGCATGATGCGGAGACGGGCCGGCTCATTACCGTCGCCAGCGCGGATATGCGTGGCAACACGGACGAATCCTGGTCGCGCGCGACGCATTATCTCGTGAAGGAGCGATTGCTCGCGCCGAATTACGGCGCGCCCGGTGCAAGATAGTGATCAGGCCTTCAGCCGTTCCGCATGCCAGCGCAAATGATCGCCCATGAAGGTCGAGATGAAATAATAGCTGTGGTCGTAACCAGGCTGCCGGCGCAAGGTGAGGGGGATACGCGCCTTCTCGCAGGCGGCCTTCAGCAACTCCGGGCGAAGCTGCTCGGTCAGAAATTGGTCGGCATCGCCGACATCGACCAGCAAATCTCTGAACTTCGCGCCGTCCTCGATCAGCGCGACCGTGTCGTGCGCGCGCCAGGTATCCTTGTTGCTGCCGAGATAACCGCCGAGCGCCTTGATGCCCCAGGGCACCTGCGAGGGCGCGACGATCGGCGCAAATGCGCTCGCCGCGCGATAGCGGTGGGGATTGCGCAAGGCGCAGGTCAGCGCGCCGTGGCCGCCCATGGAATGGCCCATGATCGATTGCCGCTTGGCATCGACGGGAAACTGCTCGGCGATGAGCTTCGGCAACTCGTCGGTGACATAGCTCCACATGCGATAATTGCGGGCAAACGGCGCCTCAGTCGCATCGACATAAAATCCGGCGCCGAGGCCGAAATCGTAGGAGTTGGCGGGATCGCCCGGCACGCCTTCGCCGCGCGGGCTGGTGTCGGGCGCAACGAAGATCAGTCCGTGCTCGGCGCAGGCGCTGCGGAACTCGCCCTTCTCCGTGACATTGGCATGGGTGCAGGTCAGGCCCGACAGATAGGTGACGACCGGCAGCTTCGTGCCCTCGCGATGATCGGGCACATAGACCGAGAACGTCATGTCGGTTCCGGTCGCGCTGCTCGCGTGGCGATAGACGCCCTGCGTGCCGCCATAGGAACGGTTCTTGGAAACGGTTTGCAGGGTCATGACGTCGCGGCTCCGTTTTCGGAAGACGCGATCTTTACGACACGCCGCTCTCGATGGCTAGACGCACCAGCTCGGCCGACGTGCGGACGCCGAGCTTCTGGCGGATGATCGAGGACGTATTGGCGACCGTCTTGTAGGGCGAATGGATCAGCCATGCGATCTCGGACAGGCTCTTGCCGGAACTCAGCAGACGCAGGATCTCCATCTCGCGCGAATTGAGTTTCGACAGCGGGCTCTTTGCAACGGCGGGGCCGGCGAAGGCGATGCTGCGCGCGATCCCCGGCGGCAGATAGACGCCGCCCTTGCCGACCTCGCGAATGGCCTCGAGCAGATCGTTGGGATCGCCGGTCTTCGAGACATAGCCCTTGGCGCCGGCTTCGATCGCGCGCGCCACAAACGCCGGGTCCTCGTTCATGCTGAACATGATGATGCGCGCCGCCGCATCATGGGCCAGGATACGGCGCGTCAGCTCGAAACCCGACACGGTCGGCAGATTGATGTCGACGATGCAGATGTCCGGACGCTCGGCCAGAAAAATGCGTTCGGCGCTTTCGGCATCGGAAGCTTCCAGGATGACGATATCCGGTTCATCGGCCAGCACGGTGCGACAGCCGGACGCAACGATCGGATGATCATCAACGATCAGAATGCGCATCCAGTTGCCCCGAGCCTCCACTTATTGCGCCGCCGCATTGCACAAAGCGCAGAGTTCCAGTCGGCCATGCAACTTGGGCGATATTGCGGTACGTTTCATTTAGACAGACGGGCTAACTCCCTGTCAACGTTCCTGTTTGGCGAGGAATGAAAAGCCGCGATGGTGAAAAATTCGATGTGGCAACGACTGTCCTTGCGCGGACGCATCAATCTGCTGCTGGCGCTGATCCTGACGCTGGGTCTTGCGATCAATGTCGCGCGGCTCGTACTGGAAGCCGCACCGCGCGTGCAGGCCGAAGATCAAAGCGTCACGCGGCTTGCACGCGAGTTTATCCAGACGATGGTGACCGCGCTGAACGAGGCGCCCGATCCCGAGGCGCGGCTGGATCAGATCGTTCACGATCTCAAACGTTTGCGTCATGTCAGCATCACGCGGCAGGATGAGGGCAGCGCGGCGTCTGCGCCGCCAGTCGAGGCGGATGAGGCAGACGATTCGTCCGCCGTGCCAGCTTGGTTTGTCGCGCTTATTCACCCCGAGAAAACCTCCGTCAGCGTGCCGGTATCGATTCATGGCAAGCAGACCGCGCTCGTCATCACCTCGATCCCGAATGATGAAATCGCCGAAATCTGGGACGGCATCGTCACCCAGATCGAGGTCGGTACCGCGGTTGCGGTGGCGCTCTTCCTGATCACGATGACAGTGGTCGGCCGCGCATTGAAGCCGCTGGACGCGCTGGCGCAGGCGATGGGCAGGATCGAGGCCGGCTCCTATGATGCGCGTGTCGAACCAAGCGGTGCGCCGGAGCTTGCGGCGATCTGCACGCGGCTCAACCATCTTGCGATGACATTGGGCGAGGCGATCGAGGAAAAGCGGCGTCTCACCCAGCGTGCGGTGTCGCTGCAGGACCTCGAACGCAAGGAGATCGCTCGCGAGCTGCATGACGAGTTTGGCCCCTATCTCTTCGTATTGCGTGCGCATGTCGGCGCCTTCATGCGGCTGGCGGAAGCGCCGGAGCCGCAGACGGAAGCCTTGCGCAAGCACGGCAACGCCGTGCTCGAGCAGGTCAATGGGCTGCAGCAGCTCACGCGCCGGATACTGGAGAAGCTCCGACCCGTTGGGCTCGCGGAACTCGGGCTTCGCGAAGCCTTGGGCGCCTTGTTGCGCGTGTGGAACGAATCCCATCCAGATGTGGCCATCGAGGCAGCGATCTCGCCGTCGCTCGGCGAAACCGGCGAGACGGCGGATCTGACCATCTACCGCGTCGTGCAGGAAGCGCTCACCAACGTGTTCCGCCACGCTGATGCGACGGAAGTCAATGTCAGCATCGCGCCGGCGGAGCGGCCGAAGGGCCTGCGCGAGACGCGGGATTTTGCCTTGGTGCGGATTTCCGACAACGGCAACGGCCTGAAGCCGGATCAGAAATTCGGCTTCGGTCTGACCGGAATGCGGGAGCGGCTGTTGGCACTGGGCGGTACGCTGACGGTCGCGTCCGGCGAGCGCGGCGTCACTATCGAGGCCATGGTTCCGATCGGCGCGTTGTAGCAAGAGGTCAATGCTTGCCCGACGGCTCGTCCTCGTCCGCCAGGCGGGCGATCGCGCGTGGCACATCGTCGAGCAGCAGGTCGAGTATCCGTTGCTCCCTCGGAGTGAGCGCCGCGTTTCTCGGAAATGCAAGGTTCAGTGCAAGCTGCGGATCGATATAGCGCCGGCCTGCTCGTGTCTGCTCGACCGCCTTGGCAAACTCGTTCGTCGGAGAGTCCTTGATCAGGTAACCGGTTGCGCCGGCCTCGATCGCCGCGACGAAACTGCTGCGATCGGAGCGCATGCTGAAGACGAGGATTTTGGCACCCGCATGGTGCGTGCGGATGCGCTTGATCAGCGCGATGCCGTCCAACGCCCTTCCATCCAGCGACAGGTCGATCACCGATACGTCGGGCTCATGTTCCAGGAACGCCTGATAGCCGGTGTCGACGTCATAGGCGGAAATGATCTTCTCGACGCCGATGGGCTCCAGCACCAGACCGCACGCCTTTGCGATGACGGGATGATCGTCGACGACGAGAATGCCGGTCAAGTTCGCGTTCCTTCTCGCTGGAAGGGCCATGCATAACATACAGAAGGCCGTCGGGAAAAATTCCCGAGATTCGGGTCGGGAATTTTCCCGAACGTCTCGGGACTTTTTGCGACTGGCGCGCTGCTCTCGTCTCACTAAGATTGCAACTCCGAACCGGCGGCGCCAAAGAAGCCGGAACGGAATGGGGACGAAACATGCGTGTGCGTGGTTTGCTGCTCGCGTCGGTATCTGCCGGCCTGGTGGCTGAAGGTGGATGGGCTTACGCGCAGGATAGCGGAAGCTATACAACCGAGCTGCCGCCGGTCGAAGTGACGGCACCGAAGACCGGCACCAAGCCCTCGCGTCCGAAAACCGCAGCGCGCGTCGTTCGGCCGGCGGTGACGGTGACCAGACTGCGGGTCTATCCGACAACGCCGCTGGCATCTCCCAGCACCGCGCTTTCCGTCGACAAGGTCGCCTCAAGCATCAACTTCGTGGATTCCGGACAGATCTCACGCACCTATTCGCTGAACATCACCGATGCCCTGCAGCAGAGCGTGCCGGCCGTCAACGTCAGCGAGGTGTCCGGCAATCCGTTCCAGCCGAATCTGGAGTTTCGCGGCTTTGTCGCCTCGCCGGTGTCGGGCACGCCGCAGGGACTGGCTGTGTATCAGAACGGCGTGCGTATCAACGAAGCGTTCGGCGACACCGTCAATTGGGACCTGATCCCGACCGCCGCGATCAAGTCGGTCGCCGTGGTGACGAACAATCCGGCCTACGGTCTCAATGCACTGGGCGGCGCTGTCACGGTCCAGATGAAGGACGGTTTCAGCTATCATGGTGCCGAAATCGATACGATGGGCGGCTCATACGGCCGAATCCAGGGCTCGGCGCAATGGGGCAAGCAGGTCGACCAGTTCTCGACCTATGTCGCGCTCGAAGGGCTGCATGATGACGGCTTCCGCAATTTTTCGCCGTCCGATATCAAGCGTTTCTACAGCGACGTGGGCTTTCGAAGTGAGAACGCCGAATTCCATCTCAACATCGGCGCGGCCGACAACAAGCTGGGCGCGCCGGCGACGACGCCGGTCGAGCTGTTGCAGAACTTTTGGGGCGCGACCTACACCACGCCACAGACGTCCGACAACCAGGTCGCTTACGTCAACTTGACCGGAAAGGTCGATGTTACCCCGACCTGGACCGTTGAGACCGTTGCGCACGTCCGCTCGTTCGGCCAACAGACCCAGGACGGGAATCCGACGGACACGCAGGCTTGCGCTGCTGATGCGACGTTGCTGTGCTTCGGCGATCCAAATCCGGTAACTGGGGCTCAGAATCCGGCCAATGGCCTGAATGGCGCACAGCTTTCCAACCCCTTCGATCCGAACGCTATTCTCGGGGAGATCGATCGAACCAGCACGCGCTCGACCACCGGCGGATTTTCGGTGCAGGCGACCAACTCGGACGACCTTTTCGGCCACGGCAATAAGTTCGTCGTTGGCACCAGCATCGACTCCAGTGTCACGCGGTTCATCGCCAGCAGCGAACTCGGGACCATTGGATCGAACTATGTCGTGAACGGCAGCGGCATCTTCCTTGGCCAATCCGGCAGTCCCGTATCGATCGGCCCGGTTTCGCTGCGCGCCACCAATCAATATACCGGCGTCTACGCGCTCGACACCTTTGACGTCACCAAGGCCTTCTCGATCACGGCAGGCGGCCGATACAACGACGCGCGCATCTCCCTGGAAGACCAGACCGGCTTCAGTCCGCTCCTCAACAGCAACAGCACGTATGACCGCTTCAATCCGATCATCGGCGGCACCTACAAAATCTCATCAGAGCTGACGGCCTATGCCGGCTATTCCGAAGCCAACCGTGCGCCGACACCGCTGGAGCTGGGCTGCGCCGATCCCGCCAATCCCTGCATCATCGCAGCGTTCCTGGTCTCGGACCCGGCCTTGAAACAGGTCGTGTCGCACACGGTGGAAGCCGGCTTCCGGGGCACCAAGGAAATGAACATCGGCACGCTGGAGTGGAAGCTCGGGGGCTTCCGCGCCACCAACACCGACGACATTCTCGCCATCCCCGATAACGTGGTGCAGGGCTTCGGCTTCTTCCAGAATGTCGGCGATACCCGCCGGCAAGGCATCGAGGCCGAAGCCAAGCTCAAGTCAACGGCATTTGAGGTTTATGGAAGCTATACCTTCATCGACGCGCGCTTCCTGGACGCGTTGCAGCTGGACTCCAACAGCCCGGCCGCCGTGGCGAACGGCGGCACGATCCAGGTCGTGCCCGGCGATCAGATCCCCGCCATCCCGCGCCACCGCTTCAAGGCCGGCTTCGACTATTCCGTCACCGATGCGTTCAAGGTCGGGGCAGATGCGATCTATGTCAGCAGTCAATATTTTGTCGGCGACGAATCCAACCAGGAGCCGAAGCTTCCCGGCTATGCCGTCGTCAACGTCCATGCCTCGTATCAGATCAACAAGACGATCCAGATCTACGGCAAGATCAACAATCTCCTCGATAATCACTACGCGACCTACGGCACCTTCTTCGATACGACGTCGCTGCCGAACTTCGCCAATGGCGGCGCGGCATTCACCAGCGCGCAGGCGCTGAATCCGGCCTATCCGCGCACCTTCTATGCGGGAATGAAGGTGACATTCTGACGCGACGCTCTCGTCTCCCGCTGCTCGCTATGCGGGCAGTTCTCTGAACCGCAGCCCCGGCATTTGACACTGCGCGTGTCAGCCCGGCGATTTGCGCCGGTCGACACCTTTGCCCCGCACTGATAAGGAACCGTCCATCCCCGGCCGTCGCGGCGGGAAAGACTGCGCCTCGACGCGCAGCTTTGAATAAGCAAAGGGAGAGACGCATGGCCAAGGCCCCGCCTTCCGCCAAACGCGACCGCATCAAGGCGTTCACGCCGGCGCTGGTCGACTACACCAATGATGTTCTCTACGGCGACCTCTGGGAGCGCAAGGGTCTGTCGAAACGCGACCGCAGCCTGATCACGGTGGCGGCGCTGGTCGCGACCTATCGGCCGGAGCAGCTGGTGTCGCATCTGACGCGCGCGATCAGCAACGGCGTCACCCAGGAAGAGATCACCGAAGTCATCACGCACATGGCGTTTTACGCGGGCTGGCCTGCCGCGATGTCGGCGGCGCAGGTCGCCTACACGGTGCTGGTCGAAGGCAACAAGGGGGAGTGACAATGGCGAATGAGATTGTCGTCGGCTTCATCGGGCTCGGCACCATGGGTGGCAAGATGGCCACCAATATTCAAAAGGCCGGCTACAAGGTCGTGGTGCACGACCTGCACCGGCAATCGGCCGGCCATCATTTGCAGGCGGGCGCCGAATGGGCGGATACGCCGTGTGCGCTGGCGGAACGCTCGGACGTGATCTTCACGTCCTTGCCGGAGCCCGCGGATGTCGAGCGCGTCGCGCTCGGCGCCGATGGCTTGATTGAAGGCGTCAAGAAAGGTGCTGCTTATTTCGATATGTCGACCAACGCCCAGAGCGTCGTGAAGAAAATTCACGATGCGTTTGCCGCAAAGGGCGCGCATATGCTCGATGCTCCCGTCAGCGGCGGGCCATCGGGCGCGGCCTCGCGCAAGATGGCGATCTGGGTCGGCGGCGACAAGGCGGCCTTTGACAAGCACAAACCCGTGCTGGATGCGATGGGAGACAGGGCAGCCTATATCGGGCCGATCGGTACCGCGACGGTCGCCAAGCTCGTGCACAACATGTCCGGCTATGCCATCACCTGCGCGCTCGCGGAAACCTTCACCATGGGCGTGAAAGCCGGCATGGATCCGGTGGCGCTGTGGGAAGCCGTGCGCCAGGGCGTCGGCGGCCGCCGTCTCACCTTCGACGGCCTGCTCGGCCAGTTCCTGCCCGGCAAATACGATCCGCCGGATTTCGCGCTCAAGCTCGCCACCAAGGACGTCAAGCTGGCGACTGACCTCGGACGCGAGCTCGGCGTGCCGATGCGGATGTGCAACCTCGCCTATGCCGAGATGCGCGAAGCCTGCAACCGCGGCTGGGAGGGACGCGACTCCCGCGTGGTGATGGTGCTCGAGCAGGAGCGCGCCGGCGTCAAGATCGCAGCCGATCCGGAGCAGGTGAAGCAGGCCGCCGACCGCGCCAAATCCGGCTAATCAAATCCGGCTGATCATCATGACCGAGATCGATTACGAGCTCTTCGCCATCCGCTATGCCACGCGCGACGCCCGCCGCGCCGCGCATTTCATCGGCGGCGATCCGCATAACGGGCCGATGCCGATGGACTATTTCGTCTGGGTGGCCAGCGGCGGCGGCAAGACTTTTGTGATCGATACCGGCTTCAATGCCGAAGTGTCAGAGCGACGCCAGCGCACCTTCCTGCGCTGCCCGGTGGAGTCGCTTCGCCTGCTCGGCATCGATCCTGACGCGGTAGACGACGTGATCCTCACCCACCTGCATTACGACCATGTCGGCAATTTCGACCGATTTCCGAACGCGCGGTTTCACCTGCAGGAGCGCGAGTTGACCTATGCCACCGGACGCTACATGCGCTATCCGCGCCTGTCGCATTCGTTCGAGGTGGAAGACGTCTGCGGCATCGTGCGGCTCAATTATGCCAGCCGCGTGATGTTCTATGATGGCGACGCGGAGCTTGCGCCGGGCCTGACCGTGCATGCGGTCGGCGGCCATTCGGCGGGGCTTCAGTTCGTCCGGGTCAAGACCCGCCGCGGCTTTGTCGTGCTCGCTTCCGATGTCACGCATTTCTACGAGAACATGGCGAGCAGCCGACCGTTCACGACGGCGTTCCATATCGGCGAAATGCTGGAGGGCTTTGACCGGCTATTGGCGCTTGCACCCAGTGAGAGCCACATCGTGCCGGGGCATGATCCGCTGGTGATGAAGCTCTATCCGCCGCCGAACGCCGAGCTCGAAGGTGTCGTCGTGCGTTTGGACGTGCCGCCTTCGGGCACGGCGCCGTCGCGCGCGGATTATTCTTCCGGCCACTGAATTTCCGCGGCGGTTTCGTGTCTCACACGAACGAAATCGCTTCCGCACTCTCCAGGATCTGCCGCAAATCGAGCAGTGCTTTTTCGAGAATGGCATCCGTCGCTGGAGAGCCCAGGCAGAGGCGAATGCCGAGCGTTCCGCGGTCGACCTGCTGCAACGCGCCCGGCGGTGCGATCGTGATGCCGGCTTGTGCGGCCTGCGTCACCAGCGCGATCAAGGTCCGGCCTGGCGGGATCGGCAGCCAGCGGTGAAAGCCGGGCGCTTCCGTCGTCGGTGTCAGCCAGGCGCCGAGGATGCGATCGGCGATCGCGTTTCGCCGTGCCGCTGCCGCGCGCTTGGCATGGACCTGCCGCAACATGTCGCCGCTGTGAATGAGGCGCGCCACCACCTCGGCCATGATGGGTGAGGCCATCCAGCCCGTGGCGCGCACCGCGTTGATGGAGCGATCGCGGAATCGTTCCGGCGCGATCATGGCGCCGATCCGCAGGCCCGGCGCCAGGCATTTGGCAAAGCTCGTCACGTAGAAGCTGCGGTCGGGGATCAGCGAAGAAATAGGCTGGGGCGGGGAGGCAAAGAGGAAGGCGTAGACATCGTCCTCGATGAAGTATGCGTCGTGCCTGGCGACGACATCGGCAATCTCGCGCCGCCTCGCGCTCGTCATCACCGTCCCCATCGGGGTCTGCAGGCTCGGCATCGCGAAGATGACACGGGCGCCGGTGTCGGCGAATGCGCGGTCGAGCGCGTCCGGCAACAAACCGTCGCTGTCGCCATCGACGCCATGCAGCCGGTAGCCGTTTTGCGCCGACAGCGCGATCATGCCGGAATAGGTGAAGCGTTCGGTCAGCACCATGTCCTTTGGCGCCGCCACCATGTTGAGCGCGATCGAAAGCGCATGCTGGCCGCCATGGGTGACAAAGAGATTGGACACATCGGCGTTGACGCCAAACGTCGAGAGCCAGCGCGCGATGATATCGCGATGCGAGGCGAGGCCCTGATGCGGCAGATAGCCGAGCAGGGGATTGAGTGCGCCGTCGGCCAGGATTTCAGACATCACCGCGGCGATCAATTCATCCTCGCCGGTCGCAGGCGGAACGTTGAGCGCGAGATTGAGCGTGGACGGCGCCGACGGCTTGGTGTCGGCCGGCAGCCGCCGGCGTTGCACGAAGGTGCCGCGGCCAACCTCGCCGGAAATCAGGCCGCGGGCCTCGGCCTCCGCATAAGCGCGCGAAATAGTGCCGACGCTGAGTCCCAACTGGTTTGCCATGTCACGCTGCGGCAGCAATCGCGTGCCCGGCTTCAAAACGCCGGACTGAACGTCGTTCTCGAGCGCCTGGACGAAAGCGAGATAGCGCGGCCCGTCTGTTTCGGCGAGCGCGGGAAGCCAATCGACTGAGCTGGAAACTTGCGACACGAATAGCCTCTTGCTTGTCTCTGTGTCGAATAGTACAATCACTGTATTGTTGCAATACATAAGCGATATTTGGCGATCCGGTCGAGTGATAATCCCAGATTGGAACCATATTTCCTGGGATTCTCGTCATTTTGGCGACTTGTCATGCTTATGATGCAGTCCATTCCTACAACTTTGGACGATTGAACCATAATAGGTTTGACATTTGTCCTTGCCTGGCTTTTATCGGGGCAAGGGAGTGAACAGTGATCTACGAAATCCGAATCTACGAAGCCGCCGAAGGCAAGGCGGACGCCATGAAGGCGCGATTCAAGAATGAAGTCGTCAAACGATTTCCGAAACACGGCATCGAATTGCTGGGCGTGTTTGAATCGCCAAGCGACACGTCGCGGCTGACCTATCTCACGCGCTTCAAATCGGAAGCGGAGCGAGCTACGGCCTGGACTGTCTTTGGCGCCGATCCGGAGTGGCTGATGGTGAAGGCCGCGACCGAAGTGAACGGCCCGCTGCTCAAGAACCAGACGGTGTCGGTGCTGTCGCCGGCCGTCGCCGGTCTTCTGCTCGGTTAGCCTGTTCGGAAAAGCGGATATGAAACCTGCGCCGTTCGATTATGTCAGGCCTTCTTCGCTCGCCGAAGTATGCGAGATTCTTGCGGCCGACGAAGATGCACGCATCATCGCCGGCGGCCAGACGCTTATTCCGATGCTGGCGATGCGATTGGCGCGTCCGACCAAGCTCGTCGACATTCTGCGGCTGAACGATCTGCATGGTATCCGCGCCGAGGCCGATGCTGTCGTCATCGGGGCCGTGACCCGGCAGGTCGAAGTCGAGCGCAGCGAGATCGTCCGGCGCTCCCTGCCGCTGCTCACGAAAGCGTTGCCCTGGGTCGGTCATCCGCCGACGCGCAACCGCGGCACGGTCGGCGGCTCGATCGCCAATGCCGATCCTTCCGCCGAAATTCCGCTGGTGGCCGTTACGCTCGGCGCCGAGATCGAGATCGCCAATCCCTCCGACCGTATGCAGATGCCGGCCGACGGGTTCTTCATCGGCCCGATGCTGACGTCAGTCATGCCCGGCGATTGCGTTTGCGCGGTGCGCTTTCCAGTCTGGACTCACAAGCGGGTCGGCACCGGATTCCACGAAGTCAGCGCCCGCCAGTCGGATTTTGCGTTCGTCGCGGCTGCCGCGCAGGTCGCGATTGATGAAGAGGGGCGCTGCATCGAGGCGACGCTCGGGCTCGGCGGCGTCGGCGATCGCGCCATTCGGATCGGTGTCGCACCATTGATTGGTAAGGTCCCAGCGCGAGCCGCGATTGCGGAGGTCGTACGCACTGCCACCGCCGACCTTGAGGCCAGCTCCGATCTGCACGCCACGGCGGATTATCGCCGCCGCGTTGCGGTGACGCTCGGCACGCGTGCGCTGGAGGATGCGCTTGCCGACGCGCGCTCCGGCAATGGAGCCTTGCAATGAAGGTCAAGCTCACCATCAACGGACGCCAGTGCGAGGCCGACGTCGAGCCGCGCAAGACGTTGCTCGACACGCTGCGTGAGGATTTTCTCCTGGTCGGCAGCCATGCGGGCTGCGAGCATGGCGTGTGCGGCGCCTGTACGGTGTTGATCGACGGCGAACCGTCACGCTCCTGCCTGATGTTCGCGCTTCAGGCTGACGGTTATGAGATCACAACCATTGAGGGGCTGGCGCCGGCGCCGGGCGAATTGAACGTGGTGCAGGACGCGTTCTGCGAGACCCATGGCCTGCAGTGCGGCTATTGCACGCCGGGCATGATCCTGGCCGGTCACGCGCTGCTCGAACGCAATGATGCCCCGACGCGGGAAGACATCGTGGAGGCGATCTCCGGGAATATCTGCCGCTGCACCGGTTACGGGCAGATCGTGGAAGCGATCGAGTACGCCGCCGATCGCCTGCGCAAGGCCAACACGCCGCGTGGAGGCCGCTCGTGACCAGTACGCCGCCTCTGAAATTCGTCTCGTCCAATCGCAGGGTGCGCGAGGATCGCCGCTTTGTCGCGGGCCAGGGGCGTTACGTCGCCGATGTCGCGCTGGAAGGCTTGCTGCATGTCGCGGTGCTGCCGTCGCAGCATCCGGCGGCGCGGATCGTATCGATCAACACGCTAGCGGCGATGAAGATGCCCGGCGTACATTATGTGTTGACCGGCGGGGAGCTCGCCAAGGCGACCGAGCCGCTGATGAATGGTCTGGAAACGCCGAATGTTCGGCGTTTTCCTCTCGCTGTGGGGCAAGTCCGTTATGCCGGCGAATGGGTCGTGGCCGTCGTCGCGGAAAGCCGCGCCCAGGCCGAAGACGCAGCCGAAAAGGTCAAGGTCGAATACGAGCCGCTGCCTTACGTCATCGATTCCGAGGAGGCCTACGACCCGTCGAGCACGCCGGTGCATGCCGCCCATGGCAGCAACGTGCTGCTCGACAAGACCTTTGTCTGGGGCGAGGTCGAGAAGCACTTTGCCGAGAGCCCACGGCATCTGTCGTTCCGCGTGGTCTGGGGCCGCAGTTCGACGGTGCCGATCGAAACCTTCGGCGTCGCCGCCAAATGGGATCCGTGGCGCGAGATCCTCGATGTCTGGGCTTCGATCCAGATGCCGAAATATTCCGACCAGATCGCACGTTCCCTGCGTATTCCGCTCAACAACGTCCGCGTCCACCAGGATGTCGATGTCGGTGGCAGCTATGGCGTCAAACGCGGCATCAAGCAGACCGTCATCGTCTCGCATCTGGCGCGCCTCCTGGGCCGTCCGGTCCGGCTGATCGAAGACCGTCTCGACAACATGCGGGCCGGCGACGCGCACGGCCCCGACCGCATCTTCGATGTCGAGGTCGCCTTCAATGACGAGGGCATCGTCAAGTCGATGAAGATGCGCGCGCTCGACAATGTCGGCGCCTATGCCGGCCGCTCGCCGTTCCAGCTTGGCAAGCCGATCGGTGCCATCGTCGGCCCCTACAAGATCCAGAGCGTGAAATACCACGCCGTCTCGGTGACCTCGAACAAGGCGGCGCAGGAGGCCGTGCGTGGCTTCGGTCAGGCGCCGACCAATTATGCGATCGAGACCGCGATCGACAAGGTGGCGGCGGCTGTCGGCCTCGACCGCATCGAGATACGCCGGCGGAATTTCATTCGAGCTGAAGAGTTTCCCTATCTCATCCCGAGCGGCACGCATTACGACAGCGGCGATTATCACACCGTGGTCGCCAAGGTGCTGGCACACGCCGACTATGAAGGTTTGAAGCGCGAGCGCGACGAGCTGCGCGCCTCCGGCCTGTGCGCCGGAATCGGTGTTGCTGCCTGCCTCGAACCGAGCGGCGGCAACTCGTCCTTTGAGCCGCTGCTCAATGAGAAGAACACGACATCGACCTGGATGGAGTCCTGTCGCATTAATGTCGACGGGCTCGGCTTCGTCACGGCGACCATTCACACGACCTCGTCGGGGCAGGGGCACGAGACGCTGGCGGCGACCGTCATCGGCGAGGTACTTGAGATCGATCCCGACCAGATCCGCATCGTCCGTCCGGACACGCTCTCGAGCCTGCCGTCGAATTCGCCGGTCGGCAGCCGCATGGCGATCATGCTCGGCGGCGCGGCGTTCCATGCCGCGCAGAAGCTGAAATCCAAGATCGTCCGCATCGCCGCGCATCAGTTTGGCTGCGCCGAGAAGGACGTCGTTTACGAAGGCGGCATCGTCTCCAATGCAACCTCGAAGAAGAAACTGACTTGGGTCGAGCACGTCACCATCGCGCACCGCAACTTCCATCTGCTGCCGGAGGGTATGGAGCCAGGCCTCGAAGTCACGCATGTGATGCAGGTACCGACCGGCACGCAATTGCCGAAGGACGGCAAAGTGCAGATGTATCCCTGCCATTCCTTCGAATTCCACCTCGTGCTGGTCGCGTTCGATCCCGAGATCGGCAAGCCGCAGATCCGGCGCTACGTGATCGGGCATGATTGCGGCACGGTGATCAATCCGCACATCGTCAAGGGCATGACGCTCGGCGGCATCGCCCACGGCATCGGCGCCGCGCTGCTCGAGGAGTTCGTTTACGACGCTGAAGGCCAGATGCTGACGCAGAGCTTCATGGATTACCTGCTGCCGTCATCGCACGAAGTGCCCCATGTCGAGATCGTGCATCATTGCACGCCGTCGCCCTTCACCGTGTTCGGCCAGAAGGGATCGGGCGAGAGCGGCTATCTCGGCTCGCCGGCGGCGATCTCGGGTGCCATCAACGACGCCGTTGCCTCGCTCGGCATCTCCTTCTCAAAGCTTCCCATCCGGATTGCGGCGATCAGCGATGCGATCGCGGCCGCCAAAGACAAGGAAAAGGCCTGACCGATGATTATCGATTGCCATGCCCACATCGTTCCGCCCGCGCTGTTGGATGCCATCCGCGCCGACAAGGCGCAGTTTCCTTCGATCAAGCTGATCGAGGAGGGAGGCAGCCTCGGCTTCTCCTTTGCCGGCAACAAGCCGACGCGGCCGGTGTCGAAGCCGCTCAGCGACGTCGCGGCGCGCCTTGCCTGGCTCGACACCAACAAGATCGACCGTCAGGTCGTCGGCGGCTGGCTCGACATGTTCGCTTACGAGATTCCGATCGAGGAAGGCCTGCGCTGGTCGCGTTTGATCAACACGCATCTGGCCAAGCTCGCCAAGGAGCAGCCGCGCTTCATTCCGCTCGCGACCGTGCCGCTGCAGGACGGCGCCCGCGCCGCCGAAGTGCTGAAGGAAGCCCACAGCCAGGGCTTTAAAGGCGCCATGATAGGCACTCAGCCGAAAGGCAAGGGCGGCGTGCTGGATGATCCCTCCCTGCTGCCGTTCTGGGAAACGGCTGATAGCCTCGGGTCGATCATCTTCATCCATCCGGTATTCGAGAGCGGCGATGATCGCGTGCATGATTACGGCATGGCGAACGCGGTCGGGCGTATCACCGACACGCTGATCGCGATGTCGCGGCTGATCTATGCCGGCCATGTCACGCGTTTTGCCAACATGAAGGTCGTAGCCGGCATCGGTGGCGCCGCGCTGCCCTATGTGATCGGGCGCCTGCGCCGCAACTATTCGCTCGACAAGGACAAGCTCGGCGACCCCGACGCTGCCTTGGCCTCGATGTATTACGACACCATCGTGCAGGATACCCGCACCTTGCGCTATCTCGCCGATATCGTGGGCGCGAACCGCATCATGATGGGCTCCGACATGCCGTTCCCGATCGGCGATCTGGCGCCGCTCAAGATCGTGCAGGAGACGTCGTTCACCGATGCGGAGCGCGCCGGCATCAATGGTGGTGTGGTGCAGAAATTGTTCGGTTTGTGAGGTTTTGCCGTGAAACTCGATATCGGCGGCAATGAAACCATCCCGGCGCCCGTCGAGGCGCTATGGGTCGCACTCAACGATCCCAAGGTGCTGACGCGCTGCGTTCCCGGCTGCAAGAGCATGACCGAGATCGCACCCGATGCCTACAAGGTCGACATGCAGCTCAAGGTCGCTGCGGTCGGCGGCTCCTTCGAAGGCGAGATCTCGCTGTCGGACAAGGACGCGCCGCGGACTTGCAGCATCAAGGTTTCCGGCGCCG
>Ga0210387_10000671_pt1 | contig 24721 bp, 20 predicted proteins | sample IncBWC7OmetaG_FD_160108 | JGI IMG/M metagenome (GOLD analysis project Ga0210387, IMG submission 160108) | Forest soil microbial communities from Barre Woods Harvard Forest LTER site, Petersham, Massachusetts, United States - Inc-BW-C-7-O ...
TTTATTCCTCGTGCCCGTCACAACCGTGATCGGGAGCTATTTCTTACTTGTCATTTTTGGGCTTGCTGCTCTCGTGCATATTTTGCATGGTCAGTATGAGGTAGGCGGACTCGTTGTCTACGCCGTGGCCGTGCTCGTCTGCTTGGCCCACGCGACAAACCAAACACCCGAAGCAGGCCATGAACGACTTTGAGTGGATGGAAGCATTTGAGAGATGTACTTTGCCCAATGGCACTTTTCATCACGCCGAGCACGTTAAAATGGCTTTCCTGTACTTGCAGAAATACGCGCCACTCGAAGCCCTGGGCCGCTTCGCTGCAAACTTGACACGATTCGCCACAGCACACGGCAAGCCGAATCTTTACAACGAAACGATCACCTGGGCTTTCCTGCTGCTCATTCGCGAGCGGATCGCCCGGGCGAATTCAGAGCAATCCTGGGCGGAATTTTCGGCGAGCAATGCCGATCTCCTGCGCTGGGACGACAATATCCTCAAAAAATACTATCACCCGGAAACGCTGACCTCGGAACTCGCAAAAAAGGTCTTCCTCTTTCCCGATAAGCTGTAGCCCGGCGCCGGTTCCGGCATTGAACAATCCGCCGAAACGAGTTGCATCTTCTACACGTATCGCTTTATTATTTCGGCACGCCTTAGAACACTGAAGGTCTCGCTTCTACTTGCCGGAAGCCAGAGATGAGTTTGCGTTGGAGCCTCACCGGAAGAGATCTGGGACAACGTCTCGAAAAGATGCGAGAAGCCCAGTTGGAGTAGGAATTCTAAAGCCGCATTTCGACAGCCAGTAAGTCGAAAAGTTGGTGGGTTAATCCGTTGAAGAAAACGACCAACAACTACGCCGTGCCAGCGGATGCTCAGCCTGAAACTGCGCGTTCCCCCAGTGGCGCGCTTTGGCTTCTGACCACGTTTCAAGACCTGCGGTTTGCCCTGCGCACACTGCGTAAGAGCCCGGCCTTCGCGGTTACAGCGATCCTCACGCTCGCGCTCGGCATCGGGGCGAACACCGCCATTTTTCAATTGCTGGACGCCGTCCGATTGCGAAGTCTGCCCGTAGCCGACCCAGCGTCACTAGTTAGGGTGCAGATCAAAGGCGGAATTCATGATTTCGGGTGGACCGCTAATGACACAGCGGTCAGCACGGCGCTGTGGGAGCAAATCCGGAAGCAGCAGCAGGCATTTTCGGGATTTTTCGCGTGGCGCAGTACCGTTTACGGAATCGGACGAGGTGAGCAGGAGAGGGTTGCTCAAGGCCTCTGGGTTAGCGGGGAGATGTTCCCCCTGCTCGGAATTGTGCCTGTGAAGGGCCGGCTATTCACGCCGGAGGATGACCGGGCCGGCTGCGGTATATCTGGCGCAGTGATTAGCTATGGGCTGTGGCAGAACGAGCTTGGCGGCAAGGACTCGGTGATCGGAAGCAGAATTATTGTTTACGGGCATCCTACCCAAGTGATTGGAGTAACTCCGCCCGGCTTCTTCGGCCTCGATGTCGGAAAAGAGTTCGAGGTTGCTCTTCCAACGTGTTCCGTCCCTGCCTATATCCCAGGCGACGGCACTCTAATCCGGCGCGACGTATTCTGGCTGCAAGTTATGGGACGCCTTAAGCCGGGCTGGTCGCTGCAAGAGGCCTCGGCACAACTGGAAGCGGCCAGCCCGGGGATATTCGAGGCCACCGTGCCGGACGGATACAGCACTTCGGAGTTGAATACCTTTCGAAACTTCAGATTGACGGCCTATGCAGGCAGCAACGGGATCAGTGCGCCTGGCGAGACTTATAACACTTCGCTGTGGCTGCTATTGGGAACCACGGGATTGGTGCTGCTCATCGCGTGCGCGAATTTGGCAAACCTAATGCTCGTGAGGGCCAGCACACGAGAGAAGGAAATGGCCGTCCGCTTGGCCCTCGGAGCCAGCGGTGCCAGAGTACTGCGACAATTGCTTTTGGAAAGTTTGGTGCTCGCGCTCGCTGGATCTGTCTTGGGAATCGGCTTGGCCTCGTTCCTCAGCAGAACCGTGGTGAGGCTACTCGCTACAGAACGAGACCCGTTTTATCTGGCCACCAACATCGATTGGCGAGTGCTGTCTTTCACCGCTCTAGTTGCCGTCTCGACGTGCTTGCTATTCGGTCTGGTCCCTGCGTTCCGATCTTCACAAGTGCAGCCGGGCACAGTGTTGAAATCCGGCGGCCGCGGCATGACCGCAGGCCGCCAAAAATTCTCGTTCCAACAAACCCTGGTCGTTTCACAAATTGCGTTTTCCCTGGTGCTGCTGGTGGGGGCGCTGCTATTTGTGCGGAGCTTCTGGAACTTGATGACGCTCGATCCGGGGTTTCGCGAGACCGGAATCTTGCGCGCTTATTTGAACTTCCGGCGGCTCGATCTGCCTCCTGAGCGATATGAAGCGTTTAAGCACGATCTTCTGGAACAGATTCGATCCATCCCCCTGGTGGAATCCGCCGCCACCTCCACGCATGTTCCTTTGGACGGCGGCTTTTTCTCTCTGGAAGTTCGCTCCGGAGCTACGCAAGCCGAGTCCAAGTTCACCTGGGTGAGTCCCGGGTATTTCCGGACGATGCAAATTCCATTTGTTGCCGGGCGCGACTTCACCGAACGCGACACAACGAAGTCGCAACCGGTTGCAATCGTGAACGAGACCTTTGTCCGCCAATTCATGGGGGGAGGAAATCCCCTGGGAAAAACCATTCGTACGAGTGCTGAACCCCATTACCCGGAAAACGAATTCGAGGTAGTCGGCGTGGTGAAAGATGCAAAATATGGGGGCCTGCGGGAGGAGATCCCGCCGGAAGCGTTTGCCCCGGCACAGCAATATCCAGAAAAATACTATTTCACTAACGCGTTCATCCGGTTTTCGTCGCCTCCCTCGGCAGTGATCTCCGCGGTCCGGGAAAAACTTAACCCGCTCTATCCGGAAATGAAGATCGAGTATCACGTATTCCAGACGGAAATTCAGAACGGACTCGTGCAAGAACGATTGATGGCTCTGCTTTCCGGATTCTTCGGAGCGCTGGCAGCGCTGCTGGCCATGATCGGCCTTTACGGAGTGATCTCCTACATTATTGCCATGCGCAGAAATGAAATTGGAATCCGCATGGCTCTGGGCGCGAGCCGGCAAGACGTGATCGGTATAGTTCTTCGGCAAACTCTAGCGCTGCTGGCACTGGGCGTGGGAATCGGGTTGCTGCTTGCGGTCGCCGCAACAAACGGCGCGCGCACCTTGCTATACGGGCTTAGGCCGAGCGATCCCGCAAGCCTGCTCGGAGCCGCGTTTTTCCTCGCTCTCGTGGCGCTGGCCGCAAGTCTTTGGCCCGCTTATCGAGCCACGCGGCATGATCCCATGAAGGCGCTTCGTTATGAGTGAATCGCACTACTCGTAACGCAAGGCCTCTACAGGATCGAGCCGAGACGCTTTTACTGCCGGATACATCCCAAAGAATAGACCGACGCTCATCGACACCGTCACCGCTACGAGAATCGCCCACAGCGGAACAGCCGAGGGCAGCTTCGGTACGAGGAGATGGATGAGTAGGCTGATTCCTAAACCAAGCAGTACACCAATCACTCCTCCAGCCCCTGTAAGCACAATCGCTTCCGTCAAGAATTGCCAAATCACGTCGCGCCGCCTCGCCCCGATGGCTTTTCGTACACCAATCTCGCGCGTGCGCTGAGTGACGGACATCAACATGATATTCATCACGCCGACGCCGCCGACTAGCAAACCAATCGAGCTGACCACGGAAATAAGCAGCGCCACCGACGCCGTGATTTGGCGGAACTGGTCGGCAATCTCCTTGGCGCTCGAAACCCCAAAATTGTCAGGCTTGTTGTAAGGCACATTTCGCCGCCGTCGCAACACGCCGCGAATCTCATCCTCGGCTTCCGGCATGCGGCCTGGGTAAGCAACGGCGCCAATCAGATTCTCGTCATCCCCGGGCCGATGTTTCTGATAGGTGCGGTAAGGAACGAGAATCGCTTTGTCGGCGGCCTGATCTTTCACCAGTTGCCCTTTGCGGGCAGCCATTACGCCGATCACTTCGTAAGACACGCCGTCCACAAGAATCGGCTTGCCGAGCGGATCTTCGTCTGGATACAAGGCTTTGGCTAAATCCGGGCCGATCAGCGCGACGTCTCTGCGGTGCAAATTCTCCCCCTCGCTGATAAATCTTCCTCGTTCCGCTTTGGAATTGAACACTACTTCGTCCTCGGGCAGGATTCCGTGATAATCCACTCCGGCAACTTCCTTACTTTTGTAGCGCGCGCTCATCAGCGGGCGGCCACCCGGCGAGCCCTCCACAACGCGAGGCAGAATCGCAGCCGAGACGGCCTTGACGTCTGGGCAAAGCTCGCCGATAGCTTCGGCATCCCCGAGCGTAAGCGGTTTTCGTGTGCGTTCCTCGGGAGTAAGCCGCCCCGACGTGTGGATGCCGGGATCAAACTTGAAAATGAAGAGCGTATCCGAACCGAAGTCGCTCAGAAATGCGTTTACGTCGTTGTAGACGCCCATCAAAACCGCGACGACGGATAGCAGCGCGGTGATCCCAATCACCACGCCGAGCACGGTCAGAAAAGACCGCATCTTGTTCTCACGCAAAGTCGTGAGAGCCATCTGAGCGTTTTCGCCGAGCGCCATTCGCATTTTGCTCTACTTCTCCTCTAGATCTCTGTCCGCAGCGCTTCAATCGGCTCCAACATGGCCGCTTTTCGTGCTGGATACACACCAAAGAAAATCCCCACGGCCGCCGAGATAAGTTCCGCGATGATGACCGCGGAAATCGGCACGTGCATCGGAATAGAAGTTGTAGCCTTAGCCAGGAGGCAGATTCCGTAGGCGATCGCGACTCCGATCGCTCCACCCATGGCCGACATCACACACGCCTCGACCAAAAATTGCAGCAGAATGTCGTGGCGGCTCGCACCGAGCGCTTTGCGAATGCCAATCTCTCGCGTTCGCTCCGTGACCGTCGCCAGCATCACGTTCATAATCACCACTCCGCCGATCACCAAGAAAACCGAAACGACTCCAACCATCGCCATCGCAATCACACCCGTCAGCTGATTCCACAGTTTCATCAGGGTCGCCGAGTCGAGAATCCCGAACGAGTCCGTTTCATTCGGCCCCAGATGACGTCGCGCGCGCATCAGCACACGCGTTTCGTCCTGCGTTCGTTCCATCCACTCCGCTCCGCGCGCCTGGACGTTGATCCAGATTCCCTCGTAGGCTCCGTAAATCTTGATGTACGTCTCCACTGGAATATACGCGAAGTTATCTCGCGATTGCCCCAGGACGGTTCCGATTGGCTTGGCAACGCCAACGACGATGAACGGACGGCTATCAAGCATCACTTCGTGGCCAACCGGGTCCAGCCCCGGAAAGAGTTTGTTGGCCAATTCGGAACCAATCATGGTCACCATCGCCCGGCTGCTTTCATCTGCTTCTGTGATGTACCGGCCGTCCGACATTTCTTGTGCATCGATGTCGGCCATGCTCGCCGACACGCCGCGGATGCTGGTGTCCTGAATAGTAAGCGAACCGACGCGGGACTTTCCCGAAGTCCATACTTCCGCACCTACATGCAGCGGCAGCTTCAGGTTTTCATGCAGCGCCTGATAGTCATCCCAGGTAACAAGCTTGTTCCGGCGCAGGGCTTTGACCAACTCTTCCATTTCCGTGATGATCGGAAACCGCATCACCGTGAACGCATTCGAGCCCAGGTTGGCGACTTTGTTGGCTATATATTGATTTACGCCGGAAATTAGCGCGATCACCACGATCAGCGTGGCCACGGACAGAATGATTCCCAACAGCATGAGAAAGGAGCGCATTTTGTGCGCGCGCAGCGTCTCGAGCGCGACGCCGACCGGTTCTCGCAGGGGCACTCGCCGCTTCATGAACACTGCTCCTTGTTGTTGCTACGCCGTGGACATGCGTAAAGTTTCAAATCCGGTCGTCAGAACTACGGGCTCAGTCGCCCTGACGAGCACTATCAGTTGTTGGGACGCGCCGTCGTGTTCCCGCTGCTGCTATGGTAGTTTGGATAGGGTGGCTTCTTGTGCTTCGGTATGGGATTCTTCTCCAAGTCCGCGAGCAGAAGCTCGACCGCCTTTTCAAGTTGTGGATCGCGTCCTTCGCGCACCGCTTTGGGATCCTGTTCGACCTCCACGTCGGGCGCGATGCCGTGGTTCTCCACTTCCCAATCGTTGTTTGGCGTCCAGAATCCTCGGCTCGGTGCGGTCACGGTGCCTCCGTCCATCAGCGATTCGCCGGGTCCGAAAAATCCTACTAGCCCTCCCCAGGTCCGCTTCCCCACCAGCACTCCGACCTTTGCCTGCCGGAAATGAAATGGCATGGCATCGCCACCAGAACCTGCGTATTCGTTGATGATCATTGCTTTCGGCCCCTGAATCAGGCTCACCGGCGTGGTCATATCTTCGCCGTCTCGTGTGGTGCGGTAATTCATCAGCGTACGCCGGAGATAGTCGAGGATGTAATCCGTGTTTGTTCCGCCACCATTGAATCGCTCATCGACGACCGCTCCGTCTTTGCCTGCCTGCGAGAAAAAATAGCGATTGAAATAGGTGTATCCGCCGCTGGCCGTGTCCGGCAGATAAATGTACGCCAGCTTCCCTTTGCTAAGCTGATCCACTTTGCGGCGGTTGCCTTCGACCCATGCCAGCTCGCGCAGTCCCATTTCATTTTCGACGGGAACCACGCTCACTTCGCGAGATCCGCTGGCATCCGGGTTTGGCCCGACGCGCAGCAGCACGGATTTCCCAGCCGTCTCTTCAAAAAAGCTGTAGACGTTGTCGCTGCCATGCACTTCATGACCGTTTACGGCCAGCAGATACTCGCCTTCCACGACGTTCACACCAGGCTGCGTCAGCGGCGCATGCAACTGCGGATTCCAATTCTCGCCGTCGTAGACGCGCGAAAATCGGTACCGGCCATTTTCAATTTTGTAGTCCGCGCCGAGCAAACCCACGGGAATCCGTTTCATCTCCGGACCATCGACGCCGCGCACAAAAAGGTGCCCGACGGTGAGGTCGCCCATCGTCTCCTTGAAGATGTAGTTCAAGTCGTCGCGCGAAGCTACGCCCGGCAGGTACGCTGCGAATTTTTTCTCCGTAGCCGCCAAATCCAAACCATGGAATCCGGGGTCATAAAAGAAGTCGCGCTCGATGCGGAATGCCTCGTGATACATCTCTTTCCATTCAACCATCGGCTCGATGTGCACATCCATCGTGGCAAGATTTAGCGTTTTCGCTCCGGATGGCGCTCCACTAGAAGAACCGCCTCCGCCGGGCGTTCCCGGCGTGGGCGCGGGCGGAAGCGGAGCAATCGCCCAGACCTGGGCTGGCGCTGTTCCTCCAGGTTGCGGCGCGCTCGCGTGTCGGTAGAGCAGCTTTTCACCGTCTGCTGAGACATAGAAACCCAGAATGTTTTCGAGCAATTTGTCCGTCTTGCGAGTCTTTAGCTCAAAACGATGCGCCGTCAGCGTTGCGGGAGCATTTAACGGCTCGACGAGCGGCCCTTCCATAAGAAATAGCACTCCTTCTTTCCCGGTCTTCAATTCCGTGTAATTCCTTGCTGGAATCGGCATCGCCAAAATCCGCTGGCCAATCTTCTCGAAGTCCACTTTCACAACCGCGGGCGGTTTCTCCTTTTCTTTTTCCGCGCCTCCGGTCTTCGCTGCATCCGTCTTCGCCGCGTCAGCCTTCGCGTCCCCTTCCTCATCGCTCAAAGGCGCGAGCGGCGAGGGCGAATCCTTGCGCAGGACGACGATATAAACACTGCTCGTTACCGGCCGGTCGTAGCTCAGCATCGACGTATCCTTGGTCGGACCGGCATCCGTGCTGGAAAGAAAATAGAGATATTTTCCGCCTTTATCAAAAACCGGCGAAACCGAATCGCTCATCGCATCCGTCACTCGCTGACTCTGTCCTGTTTCCAGCGAATACAAAAACACCGACCGCATGTGGCTCACTTCCTGCTGCGTGTATGCCAGCCATTTGCTGTCCGGCGACCACGCGGCCTGGAAAATTTGCTCGGGCCCTGTAAACCGGTCGTGAAAAACTTTCACCGGCGTTTTCTTTTCAAGGTCCACGTACCACAAATTCAGCCGCTTGTCGGTGTATGCAATCTTTTTGCTGTCCGGCGACCAGGTCGGAAAAAAGAAAAACGATCCCGGCGTGCCCAAATCAATCTTCTGTGCCTCGCCCTGGCCATTCTGGTTCTTGACGTATAACTCCACCTCGCCAGATTCATCCGAAAAATAAGCGATGCTCTTTCCGTCCGGTGACCATGCTGGATATCGCTCATCCGCTCCCGGCGTATTCGTCAAGTTGCGAATGTCGCCCTTCTCCGCCGGAACAGTAAGTATTTCCCCGCGCGCTTCGAACACCGCTCTTAGACCAGTCGGCGAAATGTCCGCGTTGCGTATGCGGTTGGCCACGTTTTCGTAACGAGGCCGCAACTGCGGCAGGTCTCCCGCAATGCGAATGTCGACTTTGTGCGCCGCGCCGGTCTTCAAGTCATAAAGCCAAATCGCGCCAAACTGCTCGATCGCAATTGCATCCGGCCCCGCGCTCGCATATTTGAAATCGAGGCCATCATTCTTGAGCGCAACCGTCACGCCCTTCGTCTTTGTGTCGTAGCTGAAGAGCGACATCGGCCCATTCCGGTCCGAAAGAAAAAACACGCCCTGATCCACCCACATCGGATTGAAGTCGTTCGAATTCTCCCGCGGTATTGGCGTCACACTCGAATCCGAGAGCCGCGCAATCCACACCGGCGAAGTCCGTCCGCCGCGATACCGTTTCCAGATTTCAAACGCGTGGTCCAGCGGCACGTACGCTAGTTCCTTGCCATCGGGTGAATACGATCCTTCAGCGCCACCCGGCAGTGGCAGTTCCGTCGGAAAACCGCCTTCGCGCGAAACCGTAAAGAGGCGATTGAAGAAGGAATAACTATTCCGGCTTGAAGCAAACAGAACCGACTTCCCATCGCGCGTCCACCCCACGACTTCATCCGCTGCCGGATGATAGGTAAGCCGCCGCGGCGTGCCCCCGCTCGCAGGAATCAGGTACACATCCGCATTCCCGTCGTAGTTGCCCGTAAACGCGATCTCGCTGCCATCTGGCGAAAACATGGGCCGCGACGCCGTTCCCGTCCCCGCCGTGAGCCGCTGCGCCACGCCGCCAGTGCGTGGTACGCTCCACAAGTCTCCCGCATACACAAACACAATCTGCGCCGCGCTAATCGTCGGCTGATGCAGCAGCAATGGCGGATTCTCATCCGCCAGACAGACGCACGCTACCAACAGCGCGAACAAACTCGCGGCAAATCGCAACATTTGCGTTTCCTCCCCCCGGCTCCCCCAACCTTCCAATCGCGCACAATCTTACAGCCACATCGGCCAAGATGAAACCGACCAGCGGACTTTCTTCCGCCGCAACCGATTTGTGATAAGAAGGTGTCGCGACAATGCACTCGCTCAGCTCAGCTTTTACTCGATCAGCACTGAGGCAGGCTCATGACGGATAAAAACGCAACGCCGAAGTTCGCCGGCGTTTGGACCATGATCTTCACCGATGTTCACTTCTGGGTGCCGACCATCGTCTTGCTCGCCGGGCTGGTCGTGCTCCATTGGATTCGCTGAGCCCCGCATGGAATCCTCCGCCGCAAAAATGATCTTGCCTTCCATCGAGTCCGCCCGTCTCCGCAAATTGCAACTCGTGGGTATCGTCTGCGGGTTCGGCGCAGGCGCCTGGCTTGGCGCTGCGGAAGCTCCGACAAAATTGGTGAAGCTCGGCGTGTCGCCCCTCGTCGTGTCGCTCCTGATGGTCGTGGGTGTGTTTCTTGCGCGCTGGAGCTTGCCTGCACTGATCCGCGGCACCGGTCAAGTGCGCGCTGACATTCGCCAAGCCCCGCACCTGATTGTCTGGGGAATTCTCGCAGGCTGTCTCTGGGCCGTCGCCAACACTCTGACGATTTTCGCGATTCGCGATATCGGCCTCAGCATTGCCTTCCCTCTTTGGAACATCAACAGTCTACTCGGCATCTTCTGGGGTTATCTTCTCTTCAACGAATTGCGCGACGCCGGCAAAATCCGCTGGCTCACCGTCCTTGGCGGCGCTCTCCTCATGTTTGCTGGCGCAACTCTTCTCGCTGTCGCCTCTTCAGCGCAAAGTCCCGCCGAACATCCTCTGCGCGGAATCTTCGCCGCACTTGGCGCAGGAGTTCTCTGGGGCACGATGTATGTGCCCTATCGCAAAGCGTATTTGACCGGCATGAATCCTCTCTCCTTCATCGCGTTCTTTACCATCGGCGAACTCGGCACGATGTTGACTCTCGCCGTGGCCTACGGTGGCGGCCCCGACGCTCTCTTTCATCAACTCGAGCTAGCCAAGCCCGTCCTCTTCTGGCTAATGCTTGGCGGTTTCGTGTGGGTCATCGGCGATTTGTTTCAACAATACGCCGCAAAATACATCGGCATTAGCCGCGGCATTCCGCTCTCCAACACCAATCAGTTGTGGGGCCTGCTCTGGGGCATTCTGGTTTTCGGAGAGCTGCGCGGTCTCAGCACGTCGCTCTATGCGCAAGTCATTGGCGGCTCTCTCTTGATGGCCGCGGGAGCGGGAGCCATCGCTCTCTCCAGCGTCACCGGGAAAGAACACGCCCGCTGGAAGCAAGCCGCCGATCGCGAAGGCCAGCGCTACAAAGTCGATGCCGGCTACGTAGAAGCAGGTCTTTCTGGAAATGACTCGACCAACCCAGGCAGCCAGGTCTCAATTCAGTCGGCAAGAACCTGGCTCGATTGGCTCCTAGTCATCGCTGCCACCACAATTTTCATCAGTCTTGCCGTTCTCGCCCGCGCTCCGAACATGGCGCTCAACTGGCCCGCCTTGGCCGCGCTAGCCGCTGCTATGCTAATTTTTCTCTTCGCCTGCGGCATTGCTCTCTGGAAAACCACCCGCTTCAACTGATTCGGCCTGCCAGTGGCACAGCCCTTGTTGGCTGTGCTCTGCCCGCAAATCCCAAAAACTCATTACTGGAGCGCCACCAGCCACTACCAACCGCCTTTAATCATTTTCGCACCCGTCCTTCCAGTGTAAACTGATCATGACGCGGGTTGTGCCACGTAAGGCCCGTAGTAATAAATCTTTTCGGAGCACAACCCGATGGCCGGCGCCATTCCTCTCTCTTCGACGCTCCAATCCCGCGCTGCCGAGCGCGTCTCCGCCAAAGCTCTCACGATCCCCTGGTACATCTGGTGCAACGCCCTCGCCGTTGCTTGCAGCGCCGTTGGCGGTGTCTGGGACATTTCCTGGCACGAGAGCGTCGGCCGCGACACTTTCTGGACTCCCGCGCATCTTCTGATTCAGCTCTGCGGCATTCTCGCGGGCTTTGGCTGCGGCTACCTCATTCTTTCGACCACCTTTCGAAAAGATTCGGCCGTCCGCGCTAACTCCGTTTCCATGTGGGGGTTCCACGGACCGCTCGGCGCATTTATTTGTACATGGGGCGCCGTCGCGATGGTCACCTCCGCGCCGTTCGACAATTGGTGGCACAACGCCTACGGCCTCGACGTCAAAATCATCAGCCCGCCGCACATTTTGCTGGCATTGGGGATGACCGCCATCCGTTTCGGCACGCTAGTGCTCGTCCTCGCGGAGGTAAATCGCGCGACCGGCGAGTATCGCGCCCGGACCGAGCGTTTCCTCTTTTTCTCGTTCCTTTTTCTTCTCGCCATGACCGTCGGTATCATGCAGGAGGACACCTTCCGCATGTTCATGCACGGCGCGAAGTTCTACGTCGTCATTATGTTTGCCGCGCCGATCTGGTTTGCCGCCGTCTCGCGTGCCTCGGAAAATCGCTGGGCCGCCAGCATCGTGACGGGCTGCTACACGGTCATGCATCTGTGTTTTATGTGGATTCTGCAGCTGATCCCCGCTGAGCCCAAGCTCGGCCCCGTCTACCAAAAGATCACGCACCTAGTCCCGCCGGATTTTCCGCTGCTCCTGATCGTTCCCGCGATTGTGTTTGATCTTGTGCGCCGCCGCATCACTGGCTTGAACAGGTGGACACAAGCCGCCATCCTTGGCGCAGCCTCGCTGGCAAGTTTTGTCGCCGTTCAATGGCCTTTCGCAAATTTCCTAATGTCCCCCGCGTCGCGCAACTGGTTTTTCGCCACCAACAACACCCCATATTTCATTCCGCCCATGTCCCACTGGGCGCGCTACGCCTGGCTCCCAACCGAGCACAGCCCCCTCCAATTCGCACAGACCATGCTTCTAGCCTTCGCCGCCGGCATCCTCATGACCCGCGTCGGCCTAAGCTGGGACGACTGGATGCGCCGCATCCGCCGCTAGCGTCTCTTGCTCGCTTTCTTCCGGCTGCCCCTCGATAATCAGGCGCCGAGACGGATTCCGTCACGTTGTGCTACAACTTTTCTTAACGTTGCCATTGGTGGCGCGGAGAAAACAATGCCTGTTCCAACGGAAGAAGAGTGGGGAGACTATCAAGCCGACCTGGACCAGAAATACGCGCACGATTTGTTTGCGGGTCACACCAATGAGGAAATGCAGCCTCATTTCTACCGGAATGTAATCGAGCGCACTGATGAATTGCGATGGATGCCGGAAGTGCCCTTTCGATACTACATGCTTGGGTTCCGCGATTTCGTTTTGGCGGGAAAATTTTCTGATCTATGGAATTCTGACGCCGCAAGTTGTTTTCTTGGTCTCGTAGAAGAAAAGCTCAAAAGCCACCCCGGCTGCATTTTACCCATCATGTCTGAGCTGCTACCAGCCATTCGGCATGTAGGGCAAAATCAAACTTCGTTTGACGCTGATGAGGAAGTCTACGGAAAATTCAAGGAAAAGCTAGACCGAATTGAAGCCTTATACTCTCGTTGTCGGAACGGCTCATAGCGGGGATGCCCCACACGTCGGGCCTACGAGTGGGGCTTTTGACTTGGTCGATTTGTTTCCCTTCGCTTGGGTCGTCTTTCTTTTGCTAATTCTCGAAGTCAATTCCAGCCAAAACTTCCTCGGACAAGTGACTGATCAGCCGCCCCGCGCCTCAGGGATTGCTCGGCGTTTTCGCCGGAGCTTCCGCCGCAGCCGCGCCTTTCTTGTACACGATCTTCTTCGCCCCTGCTTCGCAAGTACCCACTACTTTTCCGTCCCCAGCGTCCGCGTCCTTCGCAACGATGTCCAGCGTGTAGCCTTTGACGCCCTTCGCGTCCAGCTTCGTCGCGATTTCCGTCTTCAGTTCTTCACAAGGTTTCGCCTGCGCGTAACTACGCGCCGGAACAACTAACACAGCAGCAATACCTAGCCATAGTTTCATTTTGGGATCTCCTTCTTAGGAAATGAGGGGGCCGCCATCCAGCATACCAAATTGAATTTCCCACAGCCGCTCGTCTCCCGTTCCACGTTCCGATTTAGGCAACTCCCTCCCCGCCCGCCAAGTAACGCGAAAAAAACACATCTAAGTCCTTCCGACAAGCATCCAACGGCAGGACAACTGGTCGAGAGACGCCCGGCCCACCAAATTCTTTGAGACATCGGCAGCACCGAAAAGCTCGCAAAAGGAGAACGACTATGCCAACGATCATCACGAAAGACGGGGTCACAATTTTCTACAAGGACTGGGGCACCGGCCAACCCATCGTTTTCTCGCACGGCTGGCCTCTATCGGCCGACGACTGGGACAACCAAATGATGTTCTTTTTAAATCACGGCTATCGCGTAATCGCCCATGACCGGCGAGGTCACGGACGCTCCAGCCAACCCGGCACCGGCCACGATATGGACCACTACGCCGATGACCTCGCCGCGCTTACCGCGCATCTCGATCTAAAGAACGCCATCCACGTTGGCCATTCAACCGGCGGCGGTGAAGTCACGCGTTACATCGGACGCCACGGCGAAAGCCGCGTCGCCAAAGCCGTTCTAATCAGCGCCGTGCCACCACTGATGGTGAAAACGCCAGCAAATCCCGCCGGCACGCCCAAAGAAGTCTTCGACGGCTTTCAGAAGACGCTTGCCGCCAACCGCGCGCAATTTTATCTGGATCTCCCGATCGGCCCCTTCTACGGCTACAACCGCCCCGGCGCGAAACCATCCCAAGGCATCATTCAAAATTGGTGGCGCCAGGGTATGATGGGCGGCATCAAGGCCCACTACGATGGCATCGTAGCCTTCTCCCAAACCGACTTCACCGAGGACCTCAAAAAATTCACGGTCCCCACACTGGTCATGCACAGCGAGGACGACCAGATCGTCCCCTACGTCGCCGCCGGCCCGCTAAGCGCCAAGTTGGTCAAGGGCGCCGTATTGAAAACCTACAAGAGTTTCCCGCACGGTATGCCCACGACAGAAGCCGACACAATCAACGCCGATCTGCTCTCCTTCCTGAAGGGGGCCAACGCCGCGAAAGCTTAGCGCCCGGCGAGCGACCCGAAACTCGCGGAGAAGTTCTTGACGTCGTTTTCAAACGGGGGTGGCCTTCGCTATCATCTAGGGCCCACCCCCGTATTCTTTTTCTCATAACATAAAAGATTGTTTCGTATCCGCACGCGCCACTCGAAACAAAAGTAACTCCAGACTCAAAGGCTGTACACCCACTCATGTTCCTGGGCAGTGAAGAAACGGAGAACTTCAAAGATGAACGAACTATTGAGTCTCGCAGTAAAAGCGCACGGCGGTCTCGAGCGATGGAACAAAGTTAAGTCCATTAAAGTCGCGGCATCAATTGCTGGCGCTATCTGGTACGTCAAAGGCAAGGGAGACTTCCTCAAGAACGTGGTATTGACTGCAGACACGCGGAATGAGCGCCTCACGGTGGACTTCCCAGGCCAAGGCAAGCGCGCTATTTTTACACCGAGCCGCATCGCGATCGAAACGGCGAACGGAGCCCTGATCGAGGCTCGCGATAACCCCGAGAAATCCTTTGAAGGCCAACAAAGAGAAACGCCGTGGGACGAAGTCCACGTCACCTATTTTGTCGGCGAAGCCCTCTGGACCTACCTCAACACGCCGTTTCTCTACACCCGCGACGGATTCACTACAGAAGAGATCCCCGCAATTCAAGTCGAGGGCGAAACCTGGCGCCGCCTGAAGGTCACCTTCCCCGACACCGTCAAGAGCCACACAAAAGAACAAATCTCCTGCTTCGGACCCGACGGCTTGTTGCGCCGCCACGACTACACCGTCGACATTCTCGGCGGGGCCACCGGCCTCAACTACGCCTCCGACTATCGCGACGTAGACGGCATCATCATCCCCACCAAGCGCCGCGTCTACGCCTACGAAGGCGATTACCAGATTGTGAAAGAACCCCTGCTCGTCGCCATCGACATGGGCGAAATCACTCTCACCAACGACAACTACACGTCAACCGCTGCGCACTCGTCATGAACTCTACGACTTACCAACCGAGCATTGGAGCAACCGTGGACGGACGGGACGTTTTCTAACACAGTGTGTGAGTCTTGAGTCGAGGTGGTCGTTTTCTAAGTACGGCGAAACGTGCCGTCTATCCTCGATTTCCCGCTCCGAGTACAGGAACACTTTCATCGCTACTCAAGACTTTTCAGACACCCTGGTACGCCAGAGTCAGGAATCTGCGAGGGTCCATGAAAGACTGGCCCCATTCCCTCCCTCTAGAGCCCGAGGTCGCTCAATCCGGGATGTCCCTCTGGACGTTGCCCCAGCGGCCAGCGATATTTCCGGTCCGCCTCTTTGATCGGTAGATCATTAATGCACGCATACCGGTGGTGCATGATGCCGGCGGCGTCATACTCCCAATTTTCATTGCCATAGGCGCGGAACCATTGTCCGGAGTCGTCATGGAATTCGTAAGCAAAACGGACGGCGATCCTGGCGTTGTCAAACGCCCAGAGTTCCTTGATCAAGCGGTAGTCGAGTTCGCGATTCCATTTGCGCGAGAGGAACGCCACAATCTCTTCCCGGCCCGTAACGAATTCCGCCCGGTTGCGCCACTTGCTGTCCACGGTATAGGCCAGCGAAACGCGCTGCGGATCACGCGAATTCCAGGCATCTTCGGCTTTGCGCACCTTCAAAATCGCCGTTTCTCGCGTAAACGGGGGTACCAGACTTACTTGCGTTTGAGCACTCATCTCGTTACTCCTTTCGCTGATTTCCAGGCGGGATCAAAACCGCGCGCGGTTCGCCCCGGTTCAATAATGACCAACAGTTTTCCCCTATGTTCGACACCGTTCACCTTCGATGAAGCACAACGGAGTTCCGATGTAGACTTTTTACGCGTTCAAACAATCCGTATGGAATACGTCCGCCAAAGCAAGGCCTACTGAGCTTCCCGCAATTCGCAGGCAGGAGCCGACCCCGCCTCCCACCCGCAAGAAAAACAACATCTCCATTGGTCAGCCAAAAATCGAAACAGAGAACACCAAGTCGGGAGTCCCGGCCAAGCCGGTCGGGCTCATTTGTTTCCCGATTAGTCCGAATGGACTCAGCCCGTGAACAGAATTCTGAGTTGGTAAGAAGGGTGGGTCCAGAGTGCCCGGTCCGAATCTCTCCATCAAAGGACCAAGACTTCCAAGACAAAACATCGCAGAGGGTCCCCCAGGTTCGCTGTTTGAACCTGGGTCTTGGGGTTGTTTCTCCTCTCTCTCGCGCCTTGTGTCCCGCCAATCCATCTCATCAGCCGCGGACATCTTCTGATTCCACCCCTCCCGTTGGAATCCGCGCCCCCATCCTCAAACAGATAAACGACTTATAATATTACACTTGACAACTAGTACCAATATGTTATACTCTGAGTGTTTCTATTCACGGAGGAGAAAGGAACTACGTCCGTGCCTCCGCAACCCGCCCGCCACGAACGGCACGTTCCTGCCAGTCGAACTCTTCCCCGCTTTTGTAGTGGCAGACCTTTAGGTCCGTGCTTCGTTCGCGCTCTTCTCCACTCATGCTTCTTCTCCACTATCCCCTTTAGAATCCGCACTTCCGATAAACGTGCCCATAAGCCCCGTAGAATCCGCAGTTCCAAAACACGGAACTTAAAGTCCTTTAGAATCCGCATTTACAAGAAAACCGGGGAGGGGGTACCCCTCCGCCGTTACTCCGCTCACTCTGAGCCCGTACTTCTTTGCGAGGGACGGCAGCAAGCTATTCACCAAGCTTTCGCGGCGAGACGGAGGCAATGGACCCGGCGCGAAATCACTGGTACATTGCTTGACACACGGAGGGTTTCACCTCGAGCACGTCCGCCATTCCCAGCCATTCGGATAGGCTCGCAGTGTTCCCAAAGTTTTCCGTTTCCCTCACCAATCACAAACCGAAAGTGAGCAAAACATGTTCAAGCGACTCATAGCAGGAGCTGCGATTGCGGTACTGGCGTGTTCGGCAGCCACATCGCTCCGCGCGCAAGATGTGACGCAAGCGGAAAAGGACCGGGCGGTGCAATATCTTGAAATCACGAAGAAAGCCGTTCTGGAAGCTACTGCCGGGCTGTCGGAAGCGCAGTGGAATTTCAAAGCCGGACCGGATCGCTGGTCCATCGCGCAAGTGATGGAACACATCGCCGCTTCCGAAGATTTTATCCGCACCATCATTGTTGAAAAAGTGATGATCGCCCCCGCGGTTCCCGGCCGCGACCTCAAAAAGACCGACGACATGGTTGTGACGATGATTCCTGACCGCTCGCAAAAGGCGCAGGCACCGGAGCCGCTTGTCCCGACGAACCGCTTCGGCGCACCCGACGGAGCCATCAAACATTTCGTCGAGAGCCGCGAGAAAACCGAAGTGTTCGTGAAAACGACGCCGGGATTGCGCGATCACGGCCTCGACAGCCCGATGGGAGTAAAGCTTGACGGTTACGAGTTTGTTCTTCTGATCGCCGCGCACAGCGAACGGCATACCAAGCAGATTCTGGAAGTGAAAGCCGACCCCAACTATCCCAAGAACTAGCAAGGCAAAGGAAATGTCTCAATTCAGAAAACGCAAGTGTGCAGCCGCCCACTAAAACGGCGGCTGCCCTCGCGTTGTTCCGGCGGAGGGAGCGACAATGAAAAAGAAAGTATCGAAAAGTATTTGTGCAGTGGCACTGGCGATGACAGTTTTCGGGGCCGCGAGTTACGGCCAGGAGAAAAAAGAAGGCGACTCAGCGCACAAAATCGTGCGCTTCGCTGATCTGAAATGGATCCCGATCATGAAAGGCTGCGAACTGGCCGCTGTGTCCGGGGATTTCAATGCCGACAATGCGGCGTTTGTGCTCCGCATTCGATGCGCGGACGGAATCAAAGTCCCTGCGCACTGGCATCCCACGGACGAAAATTTGACGGTGTTGAAAGGAACGTTCCTTGTAGCCGCTGGTGAAACTTTCGACGAGAGCAAGCTGCAAACGATGAACGTCGGGAACTTCGTGATGATGCCCAAGGAGATGCGGCATTTTGCGCTATGCAAGGGCGAAACGATCGTACAGATCCATGGCACGGGACCGTTCAAAGTGAATTGGGTGAATCCATCCGAAGTGCAGCCGCCGGGCCCTCCCGCCGCAACAGCAAAACCGTAGACTTGCTGTGAGCCGACTTGTTGCGAAGTGATTGCTGCGCCGGAAATTTAGTTTGGGAAATCGAATCGCGGCGCGGAACAATTCCTCGAGTGGCGCGACTTAAACTTCTGTGTGTTAAACTCAAACCAGCAGCGGCGCCAAGAGCGCGGCTGTCGGAGCGTGGAACTTCGGGCTCTGTGCAACGAGGTCCCGCGAACCCCGCCAGGCCCGGAAGGGAGCAACGGTATCGGGATTGCCTCGGGTGCCGCGGATCACCCGAAGTTCCTCGCGCCGAAAAACAGTTTGCGGTTGACAGTGAAAATCGAAAGCTAGCTGGCGCGCGCTGGGCTCTGAGAACGTAATCATGATCTTCGGTGCAACAATCCTCGTTACGTTTGTTTTGGCATTCGTGGGGATGGTCTTTTTTTTGCTTTGGCTTAAGAAACAGGACGGAAGTTCGAAGTAGCCTGACGACAAATGAGCTACCAGGTCATAGCACGGAAGTGGCGCCCGCAAACATTCAGCGATCTCGTCGGACAATCCCACGTCACATCTACCCTGGCAAACGCGATCAAGAACAATCGCGTGGCGCATGCGTATATTTTTTCCGGCGCGCGCGGCGTGGGAAAAACCACTGCGGCGCGCATTCTTGCGAAGGCGCTGAATTGCGTGAACGGACCGACAGCGGAACCTTGCGGCGAATGCGATTCATGCAAAGAGATTGCGGCGGGAACTTCCCTGGACGTGATCGAAATCGACGCGGCTTCGAATCGCGGCATCGACCAGATCCGCGAGTTGCGCGAGATGGTGCGCTACGCGCCGGCAGCTTCGCGCAGCAAGGTCGTGCTTCTCGATGAAGCGCACATGCTCACGAGCGAAGCTTCCAATGCCTTGCTGAAAACACTTGAAGAGCCGCCGGACCGTGTGATTTTCGTGATGGCCACGACCGAGCCGGAAAATCTGGCCGATACGATTCGTTCGCGTTCGCAGCACTTTCATTTCCGAGCGCTGACGTTCGCGGAAATCACCGGGCGTCTGGAAGAGATCGCGAAGAAAGAAAACTTGACGATCGAGCCGGGCGCACTGGCGGTGATTGCGCGAATGGCGGAAGGCAGCCTGCGCGATGCGCTTTCTCTGCTGGAACAGGCGAGAGCCTACTGCGGCGACAACATTTCGGACAAAGAGGTTCGCGAACTGCTTGGGGTTGTGCCTGAAGATTCGCTCAATGAACTTGTCGCGGCCATCGCGGAAGGATCGGCGGACCGCGCTCTCGGGCTGGTGCACACGTTCCAGAAGGAAGGGCGCAATCTTCAACATTTTTGCCGTGAGGCCATCCGCCACATGCGCAACTTGCTGATCGCACGAGTCTCCGGCGCGGATTCGGATTTGATCGCAGCTACGGCGGATCAACGACCCGCCCTGGCGAATGCAGCGGCGCAGTTCAGCGAAGAGGACCTCACGCGATTTTTCCAGATTCTCTTGCAGACCGATGACGATCTTCGACGGAAGCCAGATGCCCGCGTGCATTTGGAGATGGGCTTGCTTCGGCTGATCAACGCGCAGCGGCTCGCGCCGATGGAAGAGTTGCTGGCGGAACTTCGCAGTGGGACGGCAGTGAACACAGCAAGCTCAGGCGCGACGAGGAGCAGTGCCGTGTCGGCTGCCACTACAGCTGCACCGCAAGTGCTGCCAACCCGAGGTGTTTCGCTTGCACCGCAAACAACTTTTGCTCCGCCGCGCTTCACTGCGCCGAGTTTTTCTCCGACGGCTGCGGCGGCAGCACCGGCCCGCGCGGAAATCAAGGCCGCTCCGGCGCCAGCACCAGAGCCTCCGGCAACCGTTGGAGCTTCGCCTGAATCTGAAGTAGAGAACGAGGCGAGCACCGAGGCTGCTGCTGAGGCGCGCGCTGATGGAATCACGCAGGAACAAGTTACAGAAATCAAGACGGCGATTCAGGCGCAGCAGAAATTTCTCGGAGAGATCGTGGAGCAAGGCAGCCGATGGGAACTGGAAGGCGCGGAGCTGAGAATTTATTTTTCGGCGGACAAGCGCGCGTTCGCCGAGATGATGGAAGGACGCGACTCACTGGAAAGGGTCCGTGCCTCTTCGAGCAAAGTGCTGGGCCGTCCTGTAAGAGTGTGTGCTAAAGTAGAAGCAGTTGCGGCAACTGCGTCGCGCGGAACATCGGGCACTCAAGAGTTGCGCGAGCAGTTCGAGCGAGATCCGATGGTGCGGTCGATGCTGCAACGCTTCGGAGGAAAGATCTCCGAAGTAAAATGGCGCCAAGAGGAGTCCTGATGGAAGTCAATGCGATCCAGCAGATGCTCTCGAGGTTGCGGCAGGTGCAGGAAGACTTGCAGCAACAAGTGAATGGCGTAGCCGTGGAAGCTTCGGCAGGCGGCGGCATGGTCACTGTAAAAATGAACGGCCAGAAGCAAATCGTGGACCTGCGGATCGAGCCGGAAGTTTTTGCAAGCAAGGATCAGGAAATGTTGCAGGACCTAGTGCGCGCCGCGGTCAACGAAGCCTCCCGCCGCGTCGATGAAGAACTCGCCAACCAGATGAAGAATCTCGCTGGTAGCATTCCCGGAATATCCGGAATGAAAATCCCCGGGCTATTTTAACGGCCTAACGTTTCCTCGTTTAATTCCCTTCCTTCATTCGCATTCCACGTTTTTCGTCCAAGCTGCTATTTCACGAATTGGCCGTTGTGGACTTCGTATTCGACGTGGAACGGCTTTTGCGTCTTGCGGTTTTCCCAATGCTCTTGGGCGATGAGACGGTTGATTTGGTCGAGGCGCTCGGAAGGGAGCGGGTGCGAGCGAAAGTAGCCGGTGAGGCTTTGGATCGCTAGCTCGGACAATTCTTCTTCGGGGCTTTGCGCGTGGATGACGTATTCGTTGCAGAGCTTTGCTAGCCGGGTAAAAATGTCGACAGCTCCGTACGGCGAGTAACCGGATTCGACGGCGAGGCGAACGCCTTCGCGATCGGCTTCGAACTCCTCGTCTTTGTGATAGCCGGCTTGCCAAAATTCCAACGGGACTTGCAGAAGCTGGCCGACGATATCTAGGTTCAAATTTTTGAGTTTGGCTTCGATCTGGTAACGCTCGATACAGTGATAGTGGTCGATGTGCTCGACTTCGTGGCTGAGGATGCTGGCGAGTTCGTCTTCCGTTTCCATCAGATCGAGCATGCCTTCCCCGATGTAGACGGGGCCGCCGGGGAGCGAAAAGGCGTTGATCATGTTGTGATCGGGGATCAGGTGAAAGTTGTAGTCAAGATGGCGGTGCGCGTGGGCGGAGACCGTGCCCCCTACGCGGCGGACATATTTTTCGAGCGCCTCGTCTTCCGGAGTCAGTTTCCCAATCACGCCGGAGTAGTTGGCGGCCAGCAGACGACCGATGTTGATTTCCTGCTCGTCACTCAGGCGCGTGAAATGCATGGGGACGCGGGTAAAGTCGCGCTGCGCGTCGGCGGCCATGTTCAGAATCGCGTTAGGGGAGACGGGAGGGGACTTGGCGCGGCGCTGGCTCCAATAGAGGCCGGCGAGAGAGACGCCCAGAATTGCAAAGAAAATAATGAAGACCGCGGCACGCTTCATCGGTGATGCTCGAAAACCTCTTTGAGGCGAGTATGGAGCAGAGCGACTGCCAAGAGTACGCTGCCCACTATTGCAACAGAGATTCCCCTCTCAAACAGGGTTTCTCGCCAAAAGTCCATGGCGGCCACTTTTGCCACGCAAAGCACCAACATCGCGTACCCGGTGAGACGATAGCTGTGCTCCTTAACGAGGTATGCGAGCAAAACGATGCAGAGTCCTTCAAGACCCCATGAGGCCGTGACCCATTCGGAATTCATTTTCAGGGCAAACATCGTGGCGACTAAAATCACGGGAACAAAAAACTGGAGTTGCTCTGGCCTGGCGACAAGCGCAGTGGTGATTTTTTTCCAGCGGCTCGCGTTGGCGGGCGGCGCGTATCGTCCGCGAATTTCAAACGCAAAGTAAAGGGTCGCCAGCAAAATCGCGGCGGCCGAGGCGACGACGAAGTAGCGACCCTTCCAATCGCCGCCGGTCAAATAACTGCCACCGAAAAGATTGTGGGCCATGCCGCGGGCAAAAGTTCCCAGAGTGAGAAGAATTGCATGGTGCAAGAAAATAGGACGACGCAGGGCCCACGCGGCCGCAAACAAAGCAAACGCGAGCGCGGCGTAGGAGGTGACGACCCATTCGTCCGGGAACTGGAAGTAGAAGAGCGCGGCGAGAGTGCCTGTTCCGAGATAGGCGACGAACGAATCGAAATGGAAGCGGCGGTCGCGCCCGATGTTCTCCTCATTCGAGGGAAGCTGCGCGTACACGAAAAAGAAAATCAGGACGAGCGGAGCGACGGTGATCATCCGGTCGGTCCAAAAAACGCCGGGTTCACCCGCGCCGAGGTTCGCGAAGAAAATGCGGGCGAACGCGGCGGTAAAGGCGACGTATGACTGATAGCGGAATTGCGCGATTTTGCGCAACAGGCCGTATTCGAAAAGAACCAGGCCAAAAGCGGCAATGCCAACGGCAATGCTGAGAGGCCGCAGTTCGTGCCAGAGTAGCAGAGAGACAATCAGTGAAGCTGACCACGAATAGATGTGGTGGAAGTCGCGGGCGCGCCACTGCTCCGGCATGCGGACGAAGCGCGACATCGTGTAGAAAACGACCGCCACGATGGAGAGAGACAGAAGGCGGACACTAAGGCCGTGCCAGGTATTCTCGAGGTACATGTTAATGCTGACGCTGCGGATCATCGTGAGCGCGGCGAGAGCATGAGCCTGCCAGCGCAGGTCGTCCAGCTTGAAGCGGCGATCGACGGCGGCGAGAGCGAAAGCGAAGATTGCCCACAACGCGGCGAGCCAACCGCTGCCGGGAGAAACTTCGTACCACATCAAAAGTGCAAGGAGAGATGTGGCGGCGGTGGTGTGCAAATACGCCGAGGAAAGCGCGTAGGGCGCGCCGGCAGCTGTTGCTTTGCGTGAAATCGCGTAGAGCCCCGCGGCAACAATCGAAACAGTGAAGATGCGGACGCTTAAATTTCCGTAGTAGGTGGTCAGATGATAGTTGTAGTCAAACGTACGAGCGACGGCGGCGATGGCAAAGAGATGTTCCTGAAAACCGAGGTGCGGAAGGCTCCAGCGGCGTCCGACGAGCGCGAGGATGATTCCAGCGGAGAGGAAGAAAACCGCCATCCAGTCATGCGGCGCTTCGCCGAAAATCAGAAGGCCAACGAAAAGCGCCGCGGCCCAGGTGTACGCGTTGCGGACGACATATTCGAATTCTTCGAGAGCGTCGGCAGCGATCTTGGCAAGTACGTAGGCGCCGGCGATGACGAGGCCGACAGTGAAGAGGCGCATAGAGACGCCGCGCCAGAGCGGCCCGTACAGATTCAAGTTGAATGTGTAGGTACGTATGAACGCGGCGAGCGCGACGACGTTGGCTTGCCAGGCAAGCTGACGATAACGAATCCAGCGGGTTGCTAGCGCAAGGGCCACGGCAAAAGCGATCCAGCCGACCGCAATCCACGGAGCCCGCAGCGCTTCTTCGAGAATCCAAACCATCACGCCAGCGGCAATCCATGTGTAAGCGACGCGCGCGATTTCCGCGTGCCGCGCGTTTTGTACACCGAGACGTTTGGCAATCCAGTAGCAACCCGCAGCAACGGGCAGCGCGCCTATCGCGTGAACGGGGATGGTGTGCCAGACGTGCACGTTGAACTGGTCGGCGGTCAGCGCGGTAAAGACGGCGAGAAGCGTGATGGCGTGAGCGTGGAATGCCAAGACCTGATAACGGAGAGCGCGCGCGTTTTCGGAAAGAGCGACGGCGAAGGCGATGAAGAGGAGCGGCTGCCAAAGCTCCGGCACTTCAAACCAGATGAGCGCTGCGAAGAGAGCGGTTCCTGCGAACGCAAAGAGTCCACGGAATACGCGCTGTTCGTGTTCGTCGCGCAGGGCGGCGAGTTTCGCTGTTAGATAAAAGATCGCTCCGAGGATGGGCAGCGTGATGAGGCGCGTGGTGATGTGCGTGTGCGCCGGGCTTTCGATGTGCAAATTGAAGGCAAGCGCGCGATAGAGAGTGAGCGTGCCAAGCAGGGCGTACTGAATCTGGAGATGGCGCGA
>Ga0210387_10000673_pt1 | contig 24696 bp, 11 predicted proteins | sample IncBWC7OmetaG_FD_160108 | JGI IMG/M metagenome (GOLD analysis project Ga0210387, IMG submission 160108) | Forest soil microbial communities from Barre Woods Harvard Forest LTER site, Petersham, Massachusetts, United States - Inc-BW-C-7-O ...
TTTTTATCTACCTCTAAATATTAACATTAAAATTTATATATTGTATTTTAACATTAACAATAACTTAAATAGGAATGAGTAAATAATATTATTCACTCCTATTAATCACATATATAAAAAAACTTTATGTGATAACCTATTCCCCCCTATATCCTAAACTAAACATTCTTAATAATACATTATAAATATTATTTTCATTTAATTCTGGAAATATATTATGATTTTCATTATATTTAAATATACCTAAATCTCCATCTGATATATAATAAATATTAGATATTATATTACTAAATATTTTATTTTTATTTTTTATTATTTTTTTAGTTAATAATAATGTTGCAACTATATTTAATGAAGAATCTTTAAATTTATTTGTAATTTTATTATTCATTTTGTTTTTATTTTTTATTTTAGAATTATTATAAAGAGGAATTTATTTTTAATATATTATACCTCTAATTAAATATATTAAGTTTTATTTATGGGGGTTAAGTATATTATTTATTAGTTTATTGTATCAATTATATCAGTTACTACATCATGTAAATTATCTAATTTATTTACATCTTGATTTGAAGATGAACTAGGTAAATTAACAACAGGTAAATTTGTTAAATTTGGTGTTATAGGACTAATTCCTTTATCATTTAATAAAGGTGTTATTGTATTAATATTTTTATCACTTAAATTAATTGTAATGGGACTTGATCCTTTATCACTTGTTAATAAAGTTGAAATAGTATTAATTCCTTTATTAATTAAATTACTTAATATTGGACTAGATCCTTTATCTTGTAAATTATCTAATATTGGACTTAATCCTTTATCACTTGTAATAATTATTTCAGGTATAGGAGTAATAGGAGTAGAACATCCAATAGATTTACTTTTAGGTAATGAATTTATAAAACTTTGTATTCGTTCTTGTTTATCTATCTCAGAAACATTCTCTAAAGGTAAAGGTATAGTAGCTTTTACAGCATCCTGTACTAAATTTAATTCATAATCTGAAGGATTAATTTCAGATCTACTAGAAAAATATCTCGTAAAAAGATCTTTAAGATATATATAAAATTCTTTTTCATTATTTGGTATAATTAAATTTACTTGTACTGATTCATTTTTTAAATCAGAATGTATTAATATTGGACTAGTTCCAACATCTTTTAATTCAATAATAGGTAACATTGGACTAGTTCCAACATCTTTTAATTCAATAATAGGTAACATTGGACTAATAGATACATCTTTTAATTCAATATTTGATGTAATAGGACTAGTTGATACGTCATTAAATGATTTATTTAAAGTATTATCTGTTATTTGTTTTAAAGTTGTATCAGTTAAAGTAGAACTATCATCTATATCGTCTATTAAATCTAAATCATCCATTAAATTCTTTTCTAAATCTCTAACATCATTAGAATGATTTAAATTATTATTTGATTTTAAAAAGAATTTAGATTTTAATAGATAACCACTTCCTACGACACCTAATATAGAAAATATTCCTAGTGAACTTAACACATATCCATTTAAAAATAAATTACTTAAATCTAAATTTGTAATTAAAAAATTTATCATATTTTATTGTTTAAAAGATTATTTAAAATAAATATTTACTTAAAAGTATCGATGACAATATTGTTATAACATCAAAAATATATTAAAAAAAAGTATTTCAAAGGGGTTATTAAGGAAAACTAAGGCAAATTTATAAAAATGGAGGTGTTACACCAAAAGCTTCAACGAAATATTAAATTATTTCTCAATATGAAATTTAATAAGCGATCCTAAGGTAAACCTTGCGTAATTAATTACTTCCTGAAGTAAAACATTTTATTAGGGAAAGGAAAGGAAATCAACCGAGACTCCGAAAGTAATGGTGAGTGAAATCGGATTAGCCTAAATTACTTTATAAATTGAATAACTTAAACATTATTTTAAGGGTGGTTTGAATCCCACTTGAAAATCGGTGTATTAGTTAGCATAAATATTACTAAATAGTAAAAATAGTGCACTAAAGAAGGTCAAATTACAATAAGTCCTGTAAATTTATAAAGTAATTAATTAGAATAATAAAATAGTATACTATAAATAATTTAAATAATTATAAAAATAAAAATTTGTTAAGTTATATTAATTTGCATTTAATTTTTATTTATAGTATCTTTATTAAATTCAAAATACAAAGTACGATGAGAGTTAACTTGTCGGAATATAGGGGAACCATCCTCTAAGGCTAAGTATTATAAATTTAGCGATAGTGCAAAAGTACTGTAAAGGAAAAGTTTGAAAAGCGAGTGGGACACAAAAAGTGATTATTTAAATTTAAGTATAAATTTAAATATGAATCGGTGAAATAGATCATGAATTAGTAACTCTATAAGCAGTCGAAATTCTACTTAAAAAAATAAAAGATTAATGAATGACGGCGTACCTTTTGCATAATGGGTCAGCAAGTTAATAGGAGTAGCAAGGTTTAAAGCCCTAGCGAAAGCGACTGGACTATTATATAAAATTAAAATTTATTTTGTAGTTAAATACTTAAATAAATTAAATTTTATAAACTAAAATAGTGATGGATAAGTTACTTCTATTAGACCCGAAGCCAGGTGATCTTTCTAAGACCAGATTATAATGGATCGAACGGGTGAATGTTGCATAATTCTCCGATGAGTCTTTGAAAGCGGTGAAATGCCAATCTGACCTGGTGCTAGCTGGTTTTCTACGAAACATATTTAAGTATGATGTCTACACTAAATTTATGGAGGTACAGCAAGGCATTTCCCAACTAGTTTAAGAGTTGTAGACATTAATTTAATTATTTGTTATTAATAGCTTTAATTAGATTATATCACTTCGTCTTTTAGGCGTTTAGGTTGTGGGGACCTCGAAAATCTTACCTGTGGAAACGAATCTCGGAATTACATAAATTGATGGTAGATATTCAGACTGCTCATGCTAAGTTGGGTAGTCAAGACGGAAACAGCCGAGAACACTGATCAAGGTCCCAAATGATTATTAAGTGAAATTAAGGACGTAGCAATATCGGATACAGCTGTGAAGTGAGCCTGGTAGTCGCTACTTATAATGATCGTACGTAACAACGCATCAGCAGTCTAGATCGTAGCGCCGAAAATTTAACGGGTCTTAAATAATCAACCGATATCGTGTTGATTAAGAATAAATAAATAAAATAAATATATTTAGAATTTAATAGATTTAATTTTATTTATTTGTATATTTATTCTTAATCTAGGTAGTAGAACATTCAGTCAAACTGATAATAAAACAGTGTTTCATTGTTTTTTAGGTTACTGAAGAGAGAATGCTGACATGAGTAACGTAAAAAGAAGTTATAATACTTCTCGCCGAATACGAAAGGGTTGCAAATGGGAAAGGTTAATCCGTTTTGTGTGAATGCGGCCTCTAAGGACCAAAACCAAAGTTTTGGCTGATGAGTATAAAATAGAAAGTCCATAATTAAAAAAATGGACCAGGAAATTAATATTTTATAGTGATGAATATAATAATCTAAACCTATTTATCATTTTATATTTTATCTTAAATGTTATTTATATATTATTAATAGGATTTATGTGGGGAATATAAAATACGTAATTAAGGCTAGCTGTTAATATTTATAACTTAATTTTATATTTTTAAATTTGGTAATGGGACCAAATAATTTTTAGTATCAATATTGAAATAAATAATAATTTAAAGGTTATTTTAAATTTAAAGGTTAATCTATTCTAAAATATTTCTACGGTAATTTATTTTTATTTTGCCTATCTTAATTAGAGGGTTTTAGATTATTTAACTGGAATAATCAAATTAGTTTAATAGGTTCAATTAATTTCTCTTCGGGTTAGAGGATTGAATTCACTAATTTAAGACTCATTTATTTAAAATATTAATACTATCAAAAATAAGAATGCAATGAATATTTGTATTGTTTCTTTTGTTTAGTTTACAATATTGTTTTTTAATGTTATTTTAACTTAACTATAAATATAACTTTTAATTAAGCTAATTTTAATTAACTTTAATTGTAACTTTAATTTATTTTAGTTAAAAATTTAAGGTTTAACTAAAAAGTTGAAATTCAATAAATAAAAGTACAAATGTTGTATTTAATCATTTTATTGTTCAGAATAATACATTACTCACTTTTCTAATTTATAATTAAAAAATTAAAAATTGATATGATGTTTATCTCGGTATTTAAAAATATAAAATATAAAACTACCGTACCCTAAACCGACACAGGTTCGTAGGTAGAGTATACTAAGGCGTAGAGCTAAAAGTTGTTAAGGAACTCGGCAAGTTCACCTCATAAGTTTGACGAAAAGAGGTACCGCATATATTTTTAATATATTTTTATATCCCGAATTATAAAAATAATTTATATAGATATAAGGCGGTGGCACAGAATCGGAGGCCCCGACTGTTTACTAAAAACACATCACAGTGCAATCATTAATATGATAGTATACTGTGTGAAATTTGCCCGATGCCATTAATATAAGAGCGGTCATGGAAAACTGTGACTAATCGAAAACCTGGTTAATAGCGGTCTTAACTATGAGGATCCTAAGGTAGCAAAATCAGTTGGCCATTAAATGTGGTCCGGTATCAATAATGTAACGATGGTCTCACTGTCTCTACAACTTGCTCAGTGAAATTGAATTACGCGTGCAGATGCGCGTTGCCTTCAGAGGGACGGGAAGACCCTATGCAGCTTTACTGTAGTTAGTTATCACGTGAATCTACAACAACTTTAATTAATAGTGAATAGGTAAGTCGATAGACAAATAGTGGAAACCTTATAATTAAGGTTGGGTTTATGTTTACCTTATGATTAAAAAATAAAGGGAGAGTTGACTAATTGGCAGTTTGACTGGGGCGGTCGTCTTTAATAGAGTAGCAAAGTACATCCAAATATTTTAAATTTAAATTAAAGAATGTCAATATTTTACTTCATAATTATCATTATTTATTTAAATAATGATCAGAAAGTGAAGTAAATGTAAACATTTAAAACAGATAACCGTTAAGGTAAAAAAATTAATTTAATAAATTAATTAAAACAAACTAAATAAATAACACACTTAAAAAAGTTAAAAAAAGGTATAGCTAGAAATTGAATGGAGATCAATCAACCAGTGAAGGGTTGCGCAGAGTTCAATGGCGATAAGCATGCTTAACTGAAAGACTTAAAAGTCGAACAGATACGTAAGTAGGGCATAGTGACCCCTCGCTATAGAATGGGATAGACGGGGATCAATTAATAAAAGTTACGCTAGGGATAACAGGCTGATAGCCGACGAGAGTACACATTGTCTCGGCTGTTTGGCACCTTAAATTAATTAATTAGAAAAAAAAACAAATATTATAAATTCTTATTTTATAAAATAAATAAGATACCCTCAAAGTATCATTTACATTAGGAAGAATATAAAAATTATTAATTATTATTTATCTTTCAGTTCTTTTTAAAATAAAATATGAAAGAAAAAAAAAATAATAATAAAACAAGATTCTTCTTAGATTGAAAGTGAAACAGATAATATGGACATTTTTAACATCGGGGATTTTTAGTAGTAATACTAAATTAGAAGTTGGCTATATGCTGGAACACCCTAAGAGCTTTCAATACTCGTAATTTAAATTAAATTTAAGATTGCAGTGAAAATTTGAAAGATTGGGCAATCAGCAGGGAAGTTACTAGTTTTAGATGTAAGCAATTGAAGAATTTTTAACCCCTCAACGATCACACGCCAACATCCAGAGCTTTACCAATCTACTCTTGGTATTGGATGAAGATATGATCTAACCTTAACTGAAAGGTTAAGAGTATTAGTTTTATTAGACTAATACATAATGCGATGTCGACTCATCCTATCCTCCGGGGGAAGAAGCTTGGAAGGGTTCGGCTGTTCGCCGATTAAAAGGGTACGTGAGTTGGGTTTAATACGACGTGAGTCAGTATGGTCCCTATCTTCTGAAGGGATAAGTAGTAAAAAGGAGCAGACCTTCTAGTACGAAAGGATCAATAGGCTGTGTTTCTCTAGTGTACCAATTGTTTGTACTATTTTTTACTCATTTAAAATGTTATAAAATTTAGGAAAGCATAGTTGGGTAGCCACAAACATAATAGATAAGTGCTGAATGTCTATCAAGCAAGAATCTAACTCCTAGATACTAAAACACGGTTCTCTTTTTAATTTATTTAATTTGTATTTAGAGATTCAATTACATAATAAATAGTTTTATAGAAAGAGTGTAAAAACCGTTAATTAAGAAATAGAACATTTCTAGATAGGCTGCAAATGAAAGTACTGTAAAGTATTAAGTTTAGCAGTACTAATTTATAAATAAACTTGATGTTAAAGGTTGTCATTAAATTAAAATATAAATAATATAAATAATATAAATAATATAAATAATATAAATAATACCTTAAGTATTTTACATTAAAATAAATTAAAGTAAAACGCTTTGTTTTTTTAATTACTTATTACACTCTTTAAGTATTATTAATAAAATACTTAGTTAAAAAAATAAATGTAATATAATAGGTAATTGGAGCATGCATGCGGAGCATTTAAAATTAGGATAAGGTTTACCCTTTATATTTTAATTTTAATACTTTTTTAATAAAATTATAAATTTAAGTGAACCTATTTGTGGTTCAGACAAATTATATTATCTTTAAATAAAATTCATAAATTTTAATCTGATTATTTTATAAAATATGGCGATGTAATTAAATTAGATTACAAATATAAATATATAAAAATATAAAAATATTAAAAATATATAAAATATATTTATCTAGCTATCACTCTTCCATTTATATTAATAAAATTATAGTGTAAGCTTCGTAGGCTAATAATACTATTTAAAGGATTATCTTGAATTATTATTATTATAATTTTGTAGAGGTTCAATTCCTCTTGGGTTCTTCGCGACTATTTATTAAAAAAAAAGTTATAGCGAATTTAATGTATTTAATAATAATTAACTTTTTATTCTATTTTAAGGATTCCATCTTTACTTTAATTTAATCCTTAAATAAATTCTATTCATCATTATTAAATATGATTATATAACAATAATATTATTATTTTTTTTTTCTTAATTTACGATTTTAACCTATTATTTTTATTAAAATACGCTCTAATCTGTTCCTATGTGATTTTTACTGATCATCAATTTTTAGTTTAAATCGAGGTCTAAATATTTATTTTAATTGTGCAATTTATACCCTTCGGGTAATATTTATTTATTATATATTTAAATATATAATTTAAAATATCGCGAAATAATTATAATAAATAAATGTTTATTATAATATTTATATTTCATTTACTCATTACCTTAAGGATTATAAGATAAGTTCCATTAATTTAATAATTGTATATCTTAACTCATAAAATTAAACAGGAATTGAAATAAAATAATAATATTATTGTTATATAATATATAAACTTTTTTAAGTTTATATATTATAACTATTTAAAAATACTAAATCATTTATTTGTTTTATTAAAATTAAATAAAAAAATAATATTTAGAGTTTTTATTAATAACAATTAAAATTTTAATTGTTATATGTAGTATGTAATAATCATCCTGCCTTTTTTTTATAATCAGGTCACAGTTTCTAGGTTAAACCTGCTTCCCTGTTAATTAATTAATTAACATTCTAGTCCAATGTTAATTAATTAAACATAGGATTTAGATAAAGGGTCCCGAAAGGGAGAGTTGCTATAATGTTAACTCTTGTATTAAGCCTTTTTATCAATTATAATTTATTTGATTACTTTATCTTTTTTTTGTTTTTTTATTTTATTAATAATATTTTCTATCGATTATTTTGTTTTAAGTGACCTTTTTATTTAAAGATCCTTATTAGTTTAAAATTTTTAGATTATTTTGTTTTTTTATATATAATTTAAAAAAAAAGATAAAATAATCAATATAATAAAATCGAGCGTTTAAAAATGCTTAGCTTCTATAGTTTTAAAATTAATATAATAAAAAAGATTGATTAAATCGCTACCGTAATAAATATATTATTATATATATAATAATATATTTATTTATTTATAGGGTTTGTTATTACTTAAAATATTTAACTTAATTTACTTAATATTAAATATTAGTAATCTATGTTTTTAAGCGATTTTATTTGTTTCCTACGGTTTCTATTCCATAAATTAAACGATTATATAATTATATATTATTTAGCAGTTGTAAGAACCGTAAAAAGACTCCTTTATTTTTAAAATATTAAATTCCAAGTTAAGGAATTATAAACTATAGAAAAATGTATTAAACGTAGGCTATTAAAAATATTAAAATTTAAATAATGATAACTATATTCATAAATATATTAGCTTTCGGTACTCTATTATCAAGTGTTTTTTCTATTACTTCTAAAAACCCTGTAGTTTCAGTAATTTTTTTAATATCTACTTTTGTTCAAGCTGCTGTATATTTAATTCTTATTGGAATTAATTTTGTAGGAATTTCTTATATAGTAATATATGTTGGTGCAATAGCTGTATTATTTTTATTTGTAATTATGATGATAAATATAAAATTAACAGATATTTTAGAAACTGGTAGTCAATACACTAAAAATTTACCTTTAGCTATTGCAATAGGATCTTTATTTATATATATAATCTTTACTATAATACCATTCAATTTTAATAATGTACCAGCTTTATCTGTTTTATTAGATAATATTACTATTTTAAATAGTATTTTATCAAACTCTAAAATTCAATCAATTAATTTAATAAATTTTATTGTAAATAATAACCTTTTTACGTCTTTATCAGATGTAATTATTACAGATTTCCAACAAATAGAAGTTTTAGGTCATGGATTATATACTTATGGAGCTATTTTATTAATTATTTTAAGTGTTATATTATTATTAGCAATGTTTGCTACTATAGTTATATCAAGATCAAATAAAGTTAATAATAATATTTAAATAATTATTTATCTTATTTCTTAATCTTAATAAGAAAGGATAAATATATAAAGCACAAATTAAAATTATTAAATCGATTCGGTTATTTAGTATTTATAAATTAAATTAATATCCAATTATAAAAAAAATAATATTTTCGGAAACTGAGACACAAACTTAAAAAAATAATTTTATTTATAAAATTATAAATAGTTTTTTATTGCTGGTTTATTTATTTTAAGTAATATTAAACATTTATAATAATAAATGTTTAATATTATTATAAATAATATAATTAAAAATATTGGAATATTTAAATTTATAAGTAAACTAATCCCCTATCACAGTTAAGTAATTTTAAAATATTACTTAAAAAAAATATATAATATAAAAATATATAAAAGAGATAATAAATATTGCATTAAGCAAATAAAATACGACAATAAAATTAAAAATAATTGTCTAAATATCAGGATGAATTTAATTTTGGTTCTGATTGAACGTTTTTCAGTAGTTTTAAGACATGCGAATCGTTGTTTCTAAAAATTAAATATTTTAGTATCATCTCGAAAGAGAAATTTTATATAAAATATAAAAATAATAAGAACAAGGTGTAAAGGTGAGTATTGTAAATTAGATACCTTATAGACTCCTTAATTCGGAGATAATTTTATTTCACAGTTTAATCCATATAACATTTATTTTATAATTAATTTTATAAATATATTAGATTATAACAGGGTTAAATGAGATACTTTATTAAAAAATAATAATAAAAAGATTATTTCTTAGAAGAAATACTCCTCTTTCTAAATTATTATTAATAAAATGATTTAGAAAGGGTTATATTTAAATAAAAAGGAAAGTAAAAGATAAAATAGCTATTTATTAAAAAAAGGAAATTTTCTGCTATAAGATTCGATTTATTTTGTTTAGGTAGTTGGAAGGGTAAAGGCCTCCCAAGCCGATGATCAAAAGCCATGTTTGACAGAACAGATGGCCACATTGGGAATGAAAAGCCCCAAGTAGTGTTAACTACCAGCAGTCAAGAATATTAGTCAATGCTCGCAAGAGTGAACTAGCTAACTGAAATCACATGAATCATGCATTATTGGTGATGATTGTGATAACGTAAGGGAAAAAAATGATGTTACCTTACTATTAGTGTTGTCCAAAACTGGTGCCAGAAGACTCGGTAAGGCCAGAGACGCAAACGTTAGTCGTCCTAATCAGGCGTAAAGGGTTTGTAGGCAGCTTTAAAAGTTTTATTTTTATAATAGCTCTGTCACCGTACTTAAATTATTTTAAATTAATTATATTACTAGGGACTGTTTTTTCGGTTTTGAAGATATAAAATTTTTAAATAAATTTAAAAGTGTGTCGGTAAAGATAAAATTAATTAAAGCTAGGATCAAATTGGGGAAAAACCGAATAATACTTAGAGTAGGGATGATATCCGCAGATACTAAGGGGAATACTAACGGTGAAAGCTTTTTTTCTACTAATGATTGACGCTGAGAAACGAAGGTGAGAATAGGAAATAGGATTAGGTACCCAGATACTTCTCACTGTCAACGATGAATGGTGGTTGTTAGTTTTAATAAAAACTGGTAGCGATGTTAACACGATAACCATTCCGCCTTGCGAGTACGGTTGCAAAACTGAAACCAAAAAAATTAGTCGGTCTCGAAGCAAACGAAGTGAAGCATGTTATTTAATACGATATTACGCGTAAAACCTTACCAGTTCTTGCATATCCATTCTATTCTTAGATTTTTCTAAGTTGAATGAGTAGTTTCTAATATAGAAACTCGTTTACAGGTGTTGCATGGCTGTCGTCAGTCCGTGCTGTGAGAAGTGAGGTTAACTCCACTAACGGACGCAATCCCTGTTGTTAATTTATACTTAACAATTAATGATTTTGATATATTTTCATTTGGGGCTAAGACAAGCCGTTATGGCCCTCATGGACTGGGCTATAGACGTGCCACAAAAACTTTTACAAAGTGACGCAAAGACCAGACCCTTGTACTTTTTGCTAATATAAAAAGTTAATATTTATAATAATAAAAAAAGTAAATAAAAGGGTTATAAGGAATAGCTAATCATTAAAGAAAGTTAACATATAAATACATAGACGGATTGTCGCCTGAAATTCGGCGGCATGAAGAAGGAATTTCGAGTAATCGTTGATCACTAGCGCAACGGTGAAGATAGCATTCGTGATGAACTAACTGTCTGTCGCTGGGAAGAAGTTTAAATTGGGGGAAACTGCCGCGAAATTATAACTTTAACAAAGTATGCATACATTAATAATATGTAAAATATTATTATCAAATTAATTATTTTTTAAATATTTAAGTGTAGTTTGTAAGCTAGCCTTTTAATATAAAAATTATAGAGTTTATTGCTCTTTAATTTCCATATATTTATAAGATAGTCTTTTATTAAAAAACACCTTTGTTAAGCTAATTAGTTTCAGTTAACCCTTTTAAGTAACATCTCAAAAGTCATAGCAAGGTAGCTGTACTGGAAAGTGCTGCTGGAAAATAAATAAACGAAATTTAACCCCTATTACTTTGATTGGTTTGCCTTATCTTTAATTATATTATCCTTTTTTTATAATATTAATAACTTTAATAATTATTAGCTTTATTTTTAAATATAAAGGGGTTAGCTGAGTGGTTTAGCAGTAAATTTACACTTTACAGACAGGGTTTCGATTACTCTACTCCTTAATTAAATAAAAATAATATTTAAAATTAATAATTTTTCTCAGGAGAATGTTTAAAATAATAACTTTATAATTTATTTTGTCCGTTATTAAATATCTAATAACGCATTATTATTTATATATTATAAAGCATCTCATATATATAAATGATAAATAGTTTATTTATAAAAAGAGTGTAGTATTAATTGGCTAGTATGGCGATCTCCAAAATCACTGGTAGGTGTTCGAATCACCTCACTCTTGTTATTTTAAATATATTTTTATTTTCTATAATTTGCTGCCGTACATTAGTTGTTTAAACTAAAAAAAATAATATTTAATTTAATAATCCTTTAATAAAAAGGGTCCTTAGCTTAATCGGTAGAGTACCTAATTGTCAATTAGGGTGGTCCCAGTTCGAATCTGGAAGGGCTCGTAATAAATATATATATATTTATTAAATAATTATCTATAAATTTATAAAGTATTAGAATTTTATTCATAATTTATAAATAAATTTAAATTATAAGAGATAAAATAATATTATTTTTTATATCCTATTATATTATAAATAGATATAATATTATATCTATTTATAATATTATAAACGAGTATGCCGAAATTGGTAGCCGGGTGAGTCTTAGGAACTCATAATTTTTAATTGTAAGAGTTCAAGTCTCTTTACTCGTAATAATTTAATTAATTCATTAAAATAAATTATATTAAATCTTTTTAATATAAATAATAATGCAGCATTAATAGATAAATTAAATAAATTAATTTATTAATAAAATTAAAATTAAAATAAAAATATAAAGGCATAGTTTTATGCTATTTACTCATTTTTTAAGAATAAACTACATCTTGGTTTTTAATGTTTTCCCCTTTAATTATCTGAACGATAGTAATGTATTAGATAATTAATAAAAATTTAACATCTTTAGCTGAATTGGTAAAGCGTTTGCCTTCGAAGCAATTGTTTATTGGTTCGAGTCCAATAAGATGTCTTTTTAGAGGCTGCCAAATAAAAATATTTTAATTAAAAATAAAGACTTTGCTAATTAATATAAGATTGAAGCAAATAAAAAATTATTTTTAACCATTTTTATTTGGCATAACCACCTTAATTTATTAATTAAGTTATGTCTAAAATATTATTAAATTTAAATAAAAAAGATAAGGTTATAATCTGTAATTATTTACAAGTAATCAGATTCGAACTGATGATATCTACTTGGAAGGTAGAGGTTATACCACTTAACTATACTTGTTTATTTTAATTATTTTTACTCTTTTAAATTAAATTTATTATTTATATTAATTTTGTTTAATTAATAATATATTTTCTTAATTACAAATTAAACAAAATATATTATTATTAGCTATTCCTTAATAATAATATATTTTATAATATTATAAAATTAAAAAGTAGTATGCAGTTCTGTTTAACAGCTTTTAACTTAATAAGGATTAAGATAGAATATATATTAGGGGATTATTTAATATTAGTTTTTTTTACTTAATTTAGTAATATATATTCTAATAACTTGTTGAAATGTAAATAAAGGTAAAATATATTTAGAAAAAATATAAACTGTAATTAATAAGATTATAAATGAAAATAGTAGTTGATTAAAGAAGAAAAATGGTATTAATTGAGGCATGATTAAAATTGTATTTTTAGGCTCTTATATATTTAAAAGAACTATCTCTGCTTAGTTAAGCTTTTATAGTTTTAAACTATTTTTATAAATGAGATATTGAGGGTATCTTAATACAAAAATTAAGAAATTGTTTTATTTTTTTATTCTGTCTATTTAAAATGAGATAGAGTACTTTATTTTTATTAGGTGTTATTGCTATTATAAATAATTAACTTATAAATAATTAAATAAGTAATAACCCTGCTTTTAATTATAAGTTTTATTATTATTTAATTATTTATAAAAGTATAAGTTAGATTATAAAGGATTATAAAGATTAATTAAATTTATATATTAACGCATTATAGAGAGTTAAGTTTACAGATGGTTCTGTAGTAGACCTGCAAAGTCTAATTTATTAGGGTTCAATTCCTTCTTAACTCTATAATTATAAAATTTATATAAATAAATTTATAATGCGTTAATATTTATTTTTAAAGTAAATTCAAATGTGCTTTCACTATATAATTTATTTTATTATTTTATTATTTTATTATTTTATTATATAAAGGCTTTGCATCTTTTCTTAAAGTAAATAAATAAATTAAATTTTAAAAGTTTTTACTCAAGATAAATCGTATTAACGCATTAATAGATAAATTTAATATTATATAAATAATAAAAAGTATCACAAAATTCATTTTCTTATTTATATAATTAATATAGATGTTTGATTTTATATAATTTATAAAGCGTGGTAGTAAATTATAAATTAAGATATTTATTTATAATTTAAGTTCTCTTAGTTCAATAGGTTAGAACTGCATTCTTCTAAAGTGTTAATTTTGGTTCGAGTCCAAAAGAGAATAAAATATATTTAATATAAATAATGATAGAAAAACAAATTAAAGGGTTTAAACCTAATAGGTAATTGTTTACAAATTAAAAAATTAAATAAATATAAAATAATTTTAAAAAGTTTATATTTATTTAATCATTAATTTTTAATAATATTAAAAGTATATGATTAATTAAATTTATATTAAAAATCTCATAAATATTAAAAATAAAATAATATTATATATTTGATTTGGGAGTGGTAATATAATTAATAAATAATATATATAAATGAAATTTTAAAGGGAGTTAGCAAACTGGAAAAAAAAATAAATTACTTAAAAAAAAAGTTAAGAGAATAAAATATTTATTTATTTTATTTTTAAAAAAGGTTCGAATCCTTTACTCCTTAGATTATATTACTAATAAATAAAAAATACAAATTTATATTTATTAGCAATATAAGAATTATAATCCAAGATCAATCTTAAGATGCCATTTAACTCAATAGTTTTAAAAATAATAAATTTTAATTTTATAATATGAAGCTAATTACTAAGTTAAGATAAAATGCAATCCTTTTTATTTTATAAATTATCTTAATAATTATCAAAATAAAATTAATTAAGTATTAATTTTTATTTAAAGCTACTATAAAAAAAGTTAGAATTGTGACTTGATCACAGGGCATTTAGCTCTTATATATTAATAATAATATATTATAAAATCTATAAATTTTTATTGCCTTTGTATTTGATATTATAAAATAATAATTTATTAAAAGATTTAATATCCATTTGGAAAGAGGAAACAGTAAATTAAGACCGACAACATAAAAAAACATAAAATGACACAATTTCTTTCAATTTTTAATACTATATTTAACGATGCTCCACAACCATGGCAATTAGGTTTTCAAGATAGTGCAGCACCTAATTTTACTGGTCTAGTTACATTACACAATACAATAGGATTTTACTTAATTGTTATTAGTTTTGCAGTATTCTGGGTAGTTTTCTCAATTATTTTTAGTTACAATTCTAATAAAAATCCAATAGCACATAAATATCTTACTCACGGAACTGTACTTGAACTTATATGGACTATAAGTCCAGCTTTAATATTAATCGCAATTGCTTTTCCTTCATTCAGATTATTATATCTTTTGGATGAAGTTATCTCGCCTACATTAACAATTAAAATTGTAGGACATCAATGGTATTGGTCTTACGAATATTCAGATTTCATAACTGATAGTGGAGATTCTATTGATTTTGATTCTTATATGATACCTGAATCAGATTTAGAATTAGGTCAATTCCGTTTATTAGATGTGGATAATAAACTTATAATTCCTGTTGATTGCCATATAAGATTAATTGTTACTGGTTCAGATGTTATCCATTCTTATGCAGTACCTTCTTTGGGTTTGAAGCTAGATTGTGTCCCAGGTCGTTTGAATCAAGTCTCTTTTTTGGCGGAGAGATCGGGGACGTTTTATGGCCAATGCTCGGAGATATGCGGTGTGTGGCATGGGTTTATGCCGATAGTAGTGGAAGCAGTACCTTCTCCGGATTTTCTGGTATGGATAGATGCTACTTCTCAGTAGATTCTTCTTTATTACCATTAGATTATTCTTTATTATCATTAGAATCTGATGAATATCCTGTACCTCCAGCACCTCCTAATACCCCGAATCCTTCAAGACCTAATTCACCAGTGTCTTAAATTTTAAGACTTAAATTAGCGTTTTATAATGCTACGACTTTATTATATTTTATTTAATATCTAATACATTAACCCCTTTTTATTTATTAATATTACTTTATTATTATGATTAAAAATAAAAGAGTATGAAATTTTAATCATTTAATATGTTAGACGCTATCATTTGAATTTCTTTCAAAAATTATGTTAGCAGCAGCAAAATACATAGGAGCAGGTTTAGCTTGCTCAGGTTTAATTGGAGCTGGAGCCGGAATCGGTTTAATCTTCTCTTCTTTAATCGCATCTACAGCTAGAAACCCTCAAATAAGAGGTCAATTATTTACTTTCGCTATTTTAGGATTCGCCTTAGCAGAAGCTACTGGATTGTTTTCTTTAATGATAGCTTTCTTATTACTTTACTCTTAATTAATATTAAATTTTCTGAATAAGATATAGCTTAATCCCCTAATAATAATATATTGCTTTAAATTATTAAACCAAAAATATATTACTTTATTAAAACAAATAAATTTTAATTATTATTAAACTTAAATAAATTAAAATAATTTGATTAAAAAAAAATAAAAGTTTTATTACTTTATTAAAATAAAATCATTTATTTTATAATTTAAGGTTTTTTAAATTAAATTAAATCCTATTGAAAGTGAAAAGTGGAAATAAAAACCATTTAAATAAGATAATATCTAAAAGAGGATAAGAAATGATTTTTTTAAGTATATTAATTTTAATAGTGGCTAAGGCCCTACCTTCATGTAATACTAATTTATCGCCTATTTTATTTACAAGAATATCAGCTATAATTTTCATATATGCCGGAGTATTATCTTTTAATTCTTTATATATTCAGTCAATTGGATCAGGTATAGGAATATATAGCGGTTTATTTAATGTGACAACAGTGTCACAATTTATAGAGGTTTTTCTATTAATAATCGGTTCACTAATATTAATAGCTTGGCCTTTAATACCTAATTTGAATATATATTCAAATAAATTATATAATTTAAAAATTCAACAAAAAGATGCTAAAGATTTATATATAAAAAACTATTCATCTGAATATTCTTTAATAGTATTATTCAGTACATTGGGTGCTTCTTTATTAATATCTTCTTCTGATTTAGTATCAATGTATTTAAGTATAGAATTACAATCTTTTGGTTTATATATTTTATCTACATTATATAGAGATTCAGAATCATCAACTTCAGCTGGTTTAAAATATTTTTTATTAGGTGGGCTTTCATCTTGTTTAATTTTACTTGGTGCTGGTTTAATTTATGCTTTTACAGGTTTAACAAATTTTGAATCAATTTATAGTTTAATTTCTGTATCTGAAGTTAATTATATTATTCAAGGATTAAGTTTAGGATTAGTTTTAATTATTGTAGGTTTTTTATTCAAAATAGCAGCAGCACCTTTACATAATTGGTCTCCTGATGTTTATGATGATACACCTACAATTGTTACAATATGGTTAACTATAATGCCTAAAATATCAATATTAATTTTACTATTAGAATTAAATACACAAATAGATTTTATAGGAGGATTAAATTCATTAACTATCACTACAAATGGATATGCTGAATTTTTAAATTCAATTCCTTCAATAACTTATAATATGAATGAAATAAGTAACGGATTAAATTTATCTCCTTTAAGTTTAATAGGAGGTGTAGTTGGAGATAATTCTATATATGTATTAAAAAATTTATTACTTATAAGTTCATTATTATCATTAATTATAGGTTCTATAGTTGGATTAGCTCAAACACGTATTAAAAGATTATTAGCTTATAGTACAATATCTCATATTGGATTTATTTTATTAGCTTTAGCTATTAACACTGAACAATCTATAGATTCTCTTCTATTTTATATTATTCAATATTCAATAACTAATTTAAATATATTTTTAATTATAATTGGCTTAGGTTACATAATTAAAAATAGTAAAATTGATTTTACAATAAAAGATATAAAATTTATATCTGAATTAAAAGGTCAATTTTTCTTAAATCCTTTACTAAGTTTAAGTTTAAGTATTTGCCTATTTTCTATGGCAGGTATTCCTCCTTTAATAGGTTTTTTTTCTAAACAGTTTGTATTATATTCAGCAGTGCAAAGTGGATATTATTTTATCTCTTTTGTAGCTATACTAGTTAGTGTAGTAAGTGCTTCTTATTATTTAAAAATTATTAAAGTTCTTCATACTGAAACAGAAAATATAATACAAGATTCGGAATCTAAATTGGACGAATATGAAGATAATTTATTAACTAATTTCCATAGTTTTTTAATTTCTAGTTTAACATTATCAATATTATTGTTTATTTTAAAACCTTCTCTAATCTTAAATAGTACGCAATTGCTATCTTTATCTTTATTTAATTTCTAATGAATAATTTATTAATGTTATTTATTTTTGTACCAATTTTAGCTTTTATTTTACTAGCTTTAAATATTTTATTAGCACCTCATAAACCAGATGAATCTAAAGTTTCAGCATATGAATGTGGATTTAGTCCTGTTTATGGACAAACTAGATCTACTTTTCAAATACATTTTTATATAGTAGCAATGTTATTTTTAATATTTGATCTTGAAATTTTACTATTATTTCCAGTTGCTGTTACTCTATATCAAGTAAGTATTTTTGGATTTTCAATTGCACTTATATTTTTTATAGTTTTAACTATAGGATTTGTATTAGAAATTGGTTCAGGTGCTATTGCTTTAACCAATTATGATCAATCTAGCTCTAGATAAAGAAAATAATTTTTAAATAACCCCTACCCAACAATCCCATTACCTTACTTAAAAATTATTTATTAAATATAAATATCAGTATAAATATAGTAGGAAAATATCATTAATTATTTAAATTAAAATTATAAAATTATATAAATTAGATTGGTATTAAGAGGTAACCAATTAATAAAACTGCCTCTATTTTTATAAAAATCTTTATTTAAATTAAATGAACACAAAAAAACACAATTTTTATATTTATGTTGCTTTTTCTTCTTCAAAATTAATTAATAATTTACATCACGTAATAGCTTCTTCATATTTTAAAACTTATAATGAAAGCTTAGATTTCGAAACTATTATTAGAAGATTAGATTTTCTTAAAGCAAGAAAACTAATTATCATTAATGTTAATACCGATGATATTGAAACTAAAACTGAAAAAATTGGTGATTCTTTTAACACTGATTTTATTGTTTACAATATTTCATATAAAAATTTCTTTAAAAAAGAAACCTTAGATTTTTTATTATTAAAAAATCATAATAATTCTAGATTCATGATTTTTCATTTTGAAAATCAAACTTGGTCTAATCTATTACTTAATTTTAGAAGATTTGATATAATTGTTAGTGGTGGATCAAATACAAAACGTCATATTCTTTCTCCAATTCAACTTAGATTAGCTCAATTTATTGTTTGTTTAGAGGGTATTAGTTCTTCTGGAGTTGTTGAATCATTTAAATTAGATTTAAAATCTTCAACAAGAATAGGAATAGATTTCACTACTAAAGAAGTAAAAGAATGTATGCCTTTATTAGAAAAAGATTTTAATGAAGTAGAATCTTCTAAACCTATTTCTAATAATAATAAATCAGGTAATAATACATATGAAAAATAATTTATTTAAATATTTTTCTTTAAGTATTTTTATCTAATTTAAATATTAACATTCCTGATAACACTTTATCTTTAATAATAAAGAAAACTATTCTTAACCCCTATAATAAATCCTATTAACTTAAAAGTAAATTAATTCATTTATATGAATTATTAAATAACTATTGTAAATCTGATAAAGAATAAATTAACAGAAAAATTTAATAAATAACATGTTATTTATAATCTATGAAAATAAAATAAAAAAAAAATATATTTATTAATTCTGATAGGGGTTAAGAATATATAAATAATAACTTAAAAAATTTGATGAAACTGTTGTGAGAGATAGAATAATGTAAAGGTATTGAAGGATGTAAAAATAAATATGATAAAAAAACCTATAAAACCCCAGACCGTGCTTGTTTTCCCCCACAGATTGATTAAGTATGTTAACAAAGATAAAATTCTTTTATTTATTCCTAAACTAACTAATGGTAACTTATTTCGTTCTAGATTATTCAATAGGTTACTTCGACTAATTGAATTAAAGAAAAAAAAACCAATAGTCATTAAGATAATAATCATTATTAATAAATTTATAATTAAAGCATTATCTAAAATATCTATAAGATTGCTAATTTGCATTAAGTCTTCACCCTCTAAAGGAGAGTTAGCCTCAAACTGATTTGAATCTGCATTAAGTTTAAATTTAGCATTGGCATGCATAGTATTATTAATTTTTTGTACCTCAGTATTTACATCTACTATTGTGGAGGTATTGTCAGTAGGCATCATTCTTTTTGTTTGATTAAAAATTAATAAAGATCCTACTCCACTAGCACCTACAAAAGCTGCTTTATAAACAGGTGGAAAAGAACTACTTTTTAATAATTTAGCAGCAGCTAAAATACCTGAATTAAATGCAGTAGCATTTCCTATACTTTCTGCAAATGCTTTAAGTCCATAAAAATTAACTGTTGTATTTTCTAATATTACTGTAGATTTTTCAGAATTGTCAGCGGCATAAACAGTAATAAATTCATAAAAATAAGGGAAAATAAATAATAGAAGTAAATATAAAATAAATCCAATAAAAAATATATAATAATCTATATAATTAATAGAAAGAATTCGATTCGTATGATTTTTTATTCTATAACCTAATAATCCAGAGGTTAATATAGTTACTATTGTGAAATATAAAAAAAAAGAATAAATAAAAGTATTTAATATAGTCATTTTTGTTTAATTTAAATAAAGATTTTTATAAAAATAGAGGCAGTTTTATTGATTGGTTACCTCTTAATACCAATCTAATTTATATAATTTTATAAAAGGTAATTATTTTAGGTCTATTGTTTTTATAAAATAAAAACGTTTATTAATAGGGGTTAAATAATATTTTTTTTATAAGTAAAATTATTTATTTGTGTTATATGTGGCAACATCTAGTAATGTATTTTCAGCTGCTCCTATGAATGGTGTAATAATTAAGAACCAAGAAAAATAGAATACTGTAGCAAATTGACCTATTTCTACAAATGGAGTCTCCGGATGTTGAGATCCAATCCACATTAAAATAATAAAATCAACAACAAAGAACCAGAAAGCTAATTTCATTGCAGGTCTAAATTGATTTCCTCTTATTCTAGATAAATCTGTTAATGGTAGTATTAATAGTATTAATAATGATCCAAACATTGCTATTACTCCAAGCAATTTATTAGGAATTGATCTTAAAATAGCATAATATGGTAATAAATACCATTCAGGAACAATTGAAGGTGGAGTTACCATAGGATCAGCTGGAATATAATTATCGCTATGACCCATAAGATTTGGATAGAAAAATACAATTATAGATAATACTAGAAAGAATAAAAAAATAGTTACAAGATCTTTAAAAATAAAATAAGGATGCATTGCGTATCTATCTCCATTAGATGTTACTCCATTTGGATTATTTGACCCATGAACATGAAGAGCTATTAAATGTGCTACAGCTAATGCAGCTAATAAAAATGGTAAAAGATAATGTAGAGAGAAAAATCTATTTAATGTAGCATTTGACACTGAAAATCCACCCCAGATAAGTTCTACAATGTCTTGTCCAAATATAGGAATTGCGGATAAAAGATTAGTAATTACAGTAGCACCCCATAAAGACATTTGACCATAGGGAAGAACATATCCTAAGAAAGCTGTACCAATCATAAGTATAAGAATTATTACTCCAATAGACCAAACTAAAACTCTAGGTGTTTTATATGAACTATAATATAGTCCTCTTCCAATATGCGCATATACAAATATAAAAAAAAATGAAGCTACATTAGCGTGCATATAACGAATCAACCATCCATTGTTTACATCACGCATAATATGTTCTACAGAATTAAAAGCAAAATCAACATTAGGTGTATAATGCATTGCTAAGAACGCTCCAGTTAATATTTGTATTACTAAACAAACAGCTAATAAAGAACCAAAATTCCATAAATATGTGATATTAGCTGGTTGAGGTGAATCTACTAAATAAGAATTAAGTAATCTAAGTAAAACATGGGTTTTTAATATTCTCATTATTTTTTTTAAGTTAGTTTTTTATAATATTTTTAAATTTTAATATGTTATTTTAAATATTAATAAAATTAATTTTATTATTAAATAAGTTTATATCTTTACTATTTTTACTACTTTTCTAAATAAAAACTAGAAGATATTTATCTTATTTAATAATTAATCTTAATAATATAAATTTGAAGAAAACATAGAATAATTTAAAATTGGCTTTATAAATAAAGACCTTGATAATATATCAAATTAAAAATAAAGGTTTAAAGTTTTATTATGTATTAATAAAATTAGGATTGAAGTAATAATTTTATTTAAATTATTATTATTATTATTATTATTATTTGTATTAATTTATATTTATTAGATAATATTTAAATATTTATATTTTATTTACACTATAACTATTATTATTTATTTTTATATTTAAGCCCAAGAAGATTTGAACTTCTACAGATTCCTCATCAAGAAATTATTCTACCGTTAAATTATAGGCTTTAAATTTATATTATTTGTTAAACTTAACTACTTTTAATAACTTATTTTAAACTTAAAGTAAATTTAAAATAAAGTTTTTAAAGGAATCTAAGCCTAAATAATAATTATAATATATAAATTTAATATAAAATGATTAGGGGTTTAAAGATTATAATCTAATTTTTTATATATTAATTTTATTGTAATAATTATAATAGAACAAAGTAAGATATTAGAGAGCCAGGTTGATATAATTGAATTTTTCTCGATTAATTTATATGAGCTAGAAAATTACCAAAATGTTTAAATTAAAAAGAATGGGTGAAAGGGGTTACAGAATAAAATTAAATATAATTAATAAATTATAAATAGAAAATAAATAGAATTATATTAAACTAATTATATAAAGTACTAAAATAAAGTAATTATAAATGAGTACTTTATATTCATCCTTTAGGCTTTAGGCTTTAGGCTTTAGGCTTTAGGCTTTAGGCTTTAGGCTTTAGGCTTTAGGCTTTAGGCTTTAGGAAGGTATACACGCATTAAAAAGGAGCAATATCGAAAGCCATTAATATACTAGGTACTAATATAATAAAAGCTACTGCTACTGGTAAAAGGTTTAACCAACAAAGTTCTATAAGTTGATCATATCTAAGTCGAGGTAAAGTAGCTCTGAACCACACAAAGAAAAAACAAAAAATACAAGTTTTTAAACCTAATATAATAGATTGTAAGCTTATTACAGAATCATTTACAAATAATTCTGGTAAGTTATATCCACCTAAAAATAAAATAGAAGTAATACAACTAAATAATACTATTGATGAATATTCTCCAAGAAAGAAGAATACGAATGGTACTGAACTATGTTCAGTAAAAAAACCAGCTACTAATTCAGACTCTGCCTCTTGTAGATCGAAAGGAGTTCGACTAGTTTCAGCTAGGATTGCTATAAAATAAAATATAAAAACAGGTAATAATGGAACAATAAACCAAACAGCTTGTTGAATCTCTATTATTGTAGTGAAATTTAATGAACCTGTTAATAATATTATAATTAATATAGCTGAACTTAATATTAACTCGTATGAAATCATGGCTGCTGTAGATCTAAGAGATCCTAAAAAGGCATATTTAGAATTAGCTGACCAACCTGCTAATAATACACCATATACTCCTAAAGAAGATAATGCTAATGTATATAAAATTCCTAATGAAAAATCAGACAGAGTTAATCCTTGCCCGAAAGGAATTATTCCCCAACCTAATAGACTAAATACTAATGTAGAAATAGGTGCTAAATAAAATAACACTTTATTAGATTGAGAAGGAATTACTGTTTCCTTAAGAATTAACTTCAACGCATCAGCAAATGGTTGAAGAACACCGTAATATCCTACAGTATTAGGTCCTACCCTACGCTGATGAGCTGCTAATTGTTTTCGTTCAATAATGGTCATAAAAGCTACCCCCAGTAATACTGGAAGTATGACACATAATACATCTATTAAATTAAGTAATAAATGTATAATTGTTACCGTTAAATTAGTATTCATTATTTTTATTTTTTATATATTTATTTTTCATTAGATATTATATTAAAATCTTTAAAATATAAATACATATATTAATGAAATCACTGTACTTGAAGATTCATAAATCATATACAGCCAAGATAATAAATCAAGTTATTATTCAATTAAGAATTAAAAAGATTGATTAAAGGTTTTACTAGTTTTTTTAATAAAATTTATAATTTAATTTTATTATCTTATAATAAAATAAGACATAAAAACTAGATTTAATTTTATTATATAATAAAACTATAAACCTTTATGTTATTGTCTAATAAAACAATTATAAATTAAGATTAAAGTTCAATTACGATTAGAAAAAAAAGGTTAAGATATAGAATTTATTTATTTTAAATATAAAACTATACAGGAAATAAATAAATAAAAAGATACACTAATTAAATATTTATATTTTATTTACACTATAACTATTATTATTTATTTTTATATTTAAGCCCAAGAAGATTTGAACTTCTACAGATTCCTCATCAAGAAATTATTCTACCGTTAAATTAT
>Ga0210387_10000674_pt1 | contig 24691 bp, 19 predicted proteins | sample IncBWC7OmetaG_FD_160108 | JGI IMG/M metagenome (GOLD analysis project Ga0210387, IMG submission 160108) | Forest soil microbial communities from Barre Woods Harvard Forest LTER site, Petersham, Massachusetts, United States - Inc-BW-C-7-O ...
GACGGTGACGATCAAGGGCCACACCTATCTGGGCACCCAAGCCCTTGATGGCGGCGGCGTGATCACGGTTCCCGTGTACGCCTACTCAGGCGGTACCTCCTGCACGGGGCAGTGCGCGGTCGACTTCCCTCCGCTGTACGCGCAAGGATCCCCCGGACTCGCTAGTGGACTGAGCGGGACGAGTGGACTCGTCACCCGAGCAGATGGTTCCCAACAGCGGACCTGGAATGGCAAGGCGCTCTACGTCTTTGGTAACGAAGGCCTGGCGATCGGTGCAAACGGACTGAGCGTCGCGGGTAGTGGGAGCGGACGCAAAGAGTCAGGCGGAACATTCGCGCTCATTCCGGCGTAAACCGCCTCGATCGTTCACCCCATCGTGAGCGCCACTCGTGGACGAATGGTTCCGATCAGTAGACTCGTTTGAGTTTCGAGAGAAACGCGGGCGTAGTTCAGCGGCAGAACATCAGCTTCCCAAGCTGAGAACGCGAGTTCGATTCTCGTCGCCCGCTCCAAACGTCTGATCTGAGAGATCCGGAGGGGTTCGTGAGTTCACGTCCAATATTTGAGACGCTCTCCTCGAGATCAAATCACCGGGTCACACGTGGCGCCCTGGCCATCGGGAGCGCCGTTTTAGTCTCCTTGTTCGTCACCTTCATCCCTCCCGTCGCAGGAGCAAATTCAGCCCCATGGCAAGACTCCACCTTGCACGTCGTGGGTGGGCCCATCGTCGAGGGCGACGCCGTCCTGGTCTTGAATGTCACCCCACAGCACGTGCTGGAGCTCTCCGCCGTCAGTCCTGCCAACGGCAGGGTGATGTGGAGCCATCCATACTCCCCTTCACAGATCACGATTGGAGCCGCCTTTTCACCCGTTGCTATTGGCAACGTCGCCCTCGACCTCGCCCCCGCGGCAGCCCTCAGCAATCCCGTCGTTCAACCTGAGGGCATCGACGTCGACACCGGCAAGGTGCTGTGGAAGTTCAAGGATCCCCTCGACGCCACCGACGCACCAGTGGTCTGTGCCGACAGCGCGTTCTTTTGCTTTCCGGCTTTCGCTTCCGGCAACAAGACGGACCTCGTGGCCTTCAGTCCGCAGACAGGCGCACTCGTCGGAGCAGTCGCGGGCCCGTATCGAAACGTCGGCACCGCAGTTCCCGGGTTACCGAACAACAGCACCTTGTGGCAAACCGACGCAACAACTGAAACTCTGATGCAAACGTCGTCCGTCGAAAAGCCGCTGTGGTCGCACACGGTCGCCAGTCTGTTTGGCGGTGACAGGTATAGCGCGAATGACGGCTACGACTTCATCGAGACAAACAACTTGGACATCGGATCAGTGGGGGTCCAACCCGTCGGGAAGACGGAGTCGCTCAGTGAGTTCGAAAATGTGGGAATCGATGCCAGTGATGGCGTGGTCAAGTGGCGCGCGCCAGGATCAATCTTCTGCGGCGGAACATTGCAGTTTCTCCTCCCGCTTGTCAATTGCCGGTTCACGGGCGTCATGAGTTTCTCTGGCCGAACCGCCAACTTCGGCCGCGCAACGCTCGCGCTGGCGGGAATTTCGACGAGTACCGGAAAGCCGACATGGTCACAGCCAGTCAAAGATGTTCAGTCGCTGTCAACCGGAACGGGCATTGCCTTTAGCGACACGTCGCACGTCGTGGTGCAGACGCCAGGAGGGGACTGGAAGTTACTCGACGTGCAAAACGGTCAGTTGTCCTCGATTTCGCCGCACAGCGCGTTTTGGTGCGAGGAGATTCCGTCGTATCAAGTCGCTGCCATCCAGGGCGAATCGGGCAGCGGGCAGCGCACGAGCGAGCCTGTCTATGTCGGCTGCACGAAAACAGGTAAGGTCACCCAGGACGTTCCGTCGACGACCCCAGTTACCGTTGGCGTCGCGGTGGACAACGTATTTATCTGGCCCACGCCAGATGGACTACGAGGCCATCACGTGAATTGACCGGATGGCGCGATGCGAAGTATCGCTTCCTTCAGTCGCTCGGAGCTCCCGTGATGAACGGGTCAACCGCTGTGACCCATTGCCAATGCATTCGAGCGTGATCGGCGTTGGCCCCGAGGACGCCGCCGAGAGTCCCATCGGCCCACGGAGCACCTTCAAGACGTTCCTCCAACTGCTCGTCCGAAAGTTGGGCCAACAACTGCAGAGTCGCGCTGCGGGCATCAGCCGTCAGCGCCACGGCAGTAGAAAACGAATCGTTATGGTGATCGAGCTGATACCGATCGGTCATCGCGTGGACGACGGCTCCGATCTGCTCTCGAGTACGTCTCGCGCCACTCTCATCCTTGAGCAGCCCCACGGGGTTCTGCTGTCCCACAAGATGACGTCGGATCATCTCGACAAAGTTCCTCTCAACGAGAGCCAAATGCCCGAAGTGGTCGAGAGCACTCCAGAGATTGTGCGGGTCGTGTTCGCTCTTTGTAAGAGGCCGGTGCAACTGCTCGTCCGATAACTCCGAGTAGAGAGCCAGTAGCCAAGTGCGACTCTCGTTCAACCTCGACTCAATCTCTACTCGCTTGATATCTGCCCCTCCCCCTACGCGCCCACGCCGTCTCGGTCACGTTACGCCGAGGTCTATGAAGCGACGCGCGTCCCCGGCGCGAGTGGCGAACCTTCGCTCAGCGTCCGAAGGTGATCGAGCGCCGGGATCGCCGCCACCAAGGTAGCCGTCTCATCGTCGGAGAGTTTGTCGATCAACTGCGAGAACTCTTCGGCGTTTGCGCGACGTCGTTCGCGCACCAGCGCCGATCCAGCGTGCGTCACGGCCACCAGGGCGACCCGCCTATCGCGGGGATCTCCGCGACGCTCGATCAACCCCTGACGCTCGAGCACCTTGGCCAGCGTGGTCATCGACGGCTGTGTAACCCCCTGAGTGATGGCAAGGTCCGTTATGCGTTGCGGACCCGCTCGGTCCAACGTGAAGAGTGTCGACATGGAAGTCAAACTCATGGTGCGCGGAATCTGTCTAACCGCCTCGATAAAGAGGGCGTAGAGAGCGGCCCCGGCGGCGGCTCCTTGCTCAGGTCTGGGGGTTCGCGGCATCACAGCCTCCCACTTCCTTCTGGAGGCTCGGGCGCGACCTTTTAGATGTGCGACCCCTGGTGAGCGTCGCGGTCGCCGCGTCAAGATACGGGGTCAAGTTGTCGACTTCGCCGGGCAACTCTGGGAGCGAACTTTTCAGCTGATCGACGCGTGCTCGGTCCGGTCTTGGGCTTGAATTCATATTGAGACACTATATTGATTCTGAATGGAGTTTGACGATGGAATTGAGATTCGCGCAGGAGTGGTCGGACCACAATCGGCGAATCCGGGAAGGAGCAGAAATGTTGAGCTCGCCTATCGCGGAGCATCCGATCGAACACAGCGAGAACAAGTTGTTTTCACGCCACGTGCGTCGCGCTGAGCATCTCCGTGTAGTAGTTGGTTTTGACGGTTCTGAAGGCGCCTACCGGGCGCTTGACGCAGCTGCGCTCTTGATCGTTGATCGCGCCGGGAGCCTTGAGGTTGTCTTCGTTGCTCACTTGGCGACCGTTCCAGACTTAGCGGTCGATCCGATGTCGGAGTCGCTAAAGGCGTTTGACGAGGCTGCACTCGAGTTCGCCGACGCCGTTCGTGATCGACTGGCAGACACCGAGAGTCGCTGGCATTTTCAGCGCCGCGACGGCGCCGTCGCCCATGAGCTCGTGACGGTCGCCGACGAACTCCATCGTGCTCATGGCAGTGACTCCCAGGTCGTCATGGTCGTTGGCAGTGCGATGCACTCCGTGCATCGTTTCGTCGGCTCCGTTCCCGTCGCACTCGTACGGAATCGCAAGTATCCGGTGATCGTTGTCCCCTAGCCAAGGCACCCTCGATCGCTCACCCGCGATCGTCGATCAACCATCGCGCCTACCACGTCCGTGATCATGGCCTTCGCCAGCACTCGTGCGACGCGAGCAGATACTCTCGCGTGACGAGGCCCGTCGGGTAATGCGAGTATGAATATTCGAACTTAGGTATGCTCTGCGAAACGAAGGTTCACCAGGCACGACGCCGAAGATGACGCGAATTGGATTAATACACTTCATGACAAAGAGAAGCAGCGTCCACTTGGTTCTCGCAGTCCTAACAATGTCACTCTCCGGTCTGGTGGCCGATGTGGGGACTGCTGGGGCAGCGAGTGTGGCCAGTCAGCTCGTCGTCACCACTCAGCCGAGCACCGCCGCCACGAGCGGCCAACCTCTGAGTACGCAACCGGTCGTGGCAGTTGAAGACAGTTCGGGTGATGTGGTCACCGCTTCGTCCGGCACGGTGACCGCCACTATTACCGCTGGAACAGGAACCATCAGCGCGGGCGCAACCGCATCGATTGCCAACGGCGTGGCCACGTTCAGCGGCCTAACAATCACCGGCGCGACGGGCACCGACACGCTTGCCTTCGTTGACGGCACGCTGGGGACCGCGGTCTCATGGACCAGCACCACCATCCCAACTGGCGGCTGGTACTCGGTCGCCTACGGCAACGGCGTCTTCGTCGCTGTCTCCCGCCTGGATTCCGCTGTCGCCTACTCGTCGGACGGATCGACCTGGACTCTCAGCACTCTGCCGAGCAGCGAAGAATGGTCGGTTACATACGGAAATGGCCTCTTCGTCGCAGTTTCAGAGGGCTCGAACGAAGCTGCGTACTCGACGAACGGGTCGACTTGGACTAGCGCCACTCTGCCGAGCAGCGAAAACTGGCAATCGGTCACCTACGGCAACGGCCTGTTCGTCGCGGTCGCAGTCGGTTCGGCCGGCGACGCATACTCGCCCGATGGATCGACGTGGTCAGGAGGCGTTCTACCGGTTAGCGCAGACTGGCAAGCGGTCACCTACGCCAACGGCCTGTTCGTCGCGGTCGCTGGCAACTCGACCGACGCCGCCTACTCAGCGAATGGCACGACCTGGATGGACGCCACCCTGCCGGCCAACGCCGATTGGTGGGCCGTCACCTATGGCAACGGCCTCTACGTGGCGGTCGCTTACAACTCCAATGATTCGGCGTACTCGACGAACGGTTCGACCTGGACGAGCGGTACCATGCCGAGTTCCACGAACTGGTACTCCATTGCCTATGCCAATGGTGTTTTCCTCGCCATCTCCGACAACTCCACGGCCGCTTCATCCACCAACGGATCGACCTGGACTGGAGTCGGTCTGCCGACCACCGACGATTGGGCATCGGTCGCCTACGGCAACGGCATCTTCGTCGCGGTGGCCCACAACTCCGCCGACGCCGCGGTAGCGACGACACTCACCGCCGCTCCCGCTGCCGCGATCAACCTCTCCGTCTCTTCGGGCGGCGGGTCACCCCCCTCGGGTGGAGGGTCAGCCCCATCAAGCAAACAACTTCAGATCATGGCCCCGAATCTCAGTGAGCCCTATGGTGCATCCTGGTCTCCCTCGGTGACTGTGACCGGCCTCCAGAGCGGCGACATCGCTTCGGTGACGGGCACGGTCTTTACCTACGCGGGCACGGGGTCTACCGTATTTCCCGCCTCAACAACGAAGCCGACGAGCCCAGGCACCTACAGCATCACGCCGTCTCAGTCGACCGTGACGATCACCCCTACGGGCGACGCCGCGAACTATAACGCCGCGATCGACTTCATTCCCGGGACGCTCGTGATTACGGGGTCAGCTCCGACGGTCACAGCGACCCCCACAATCACAGCGACCTCGACATTCGTCCACTCTCTCAACTTCAATGCGGTCTTGCATGGTCAGACATTGCAGACTGCCCGGTCGGTGACCATTGCGGGATCCAAGGCGCGCCTCATCTCGCGAAGTGACAACCGCCTGGTGGTGCGTATTAACTTGCCCAAACAGGTACGTGCGGGGTCTCATGTGGCGATTGTGCACTTCAGCCAAGGTTCAACTGTCCGGTTTTACGTCAGCGTCGCCTGGCACGGCCCCGCGGCCACGGTCAGGACGTCCACTCGTCCGTAGTGAGGACCGGCATCCTGGTACGGCGATGTCGACCTCTCCGGGGTGAAATCTGAAAGTCCGAGGCCACTCGGTAGATAATTCGGCGTCAGTCGAGCCCCACGGCGGGTCAACGTGCGTTGACCGCCGGTGCCAAACGAATGCCAAGCTCTACGAAGTGATGGTGCCATCTCGTACGAGACGAACGAACGCTTCAACAACTTCCGCGTTGTATCTCGTACCCGCACCATCACCCAGTTCCTGGAGAGCCGCTTCTTCGCCGAGCGCTGCTCGATAGGGCCGGCTGGAGGCCATAGCATCGAATACGTCGGCTACTGCGACAATCTGCGCACCCATGCACACCTCGTTGCCCGTCAAACCCGACGGGTACCCCGAACCATCAATTCGTTCGTGGTGTTGAAGAACGATGTTTCGAGCACCATCGGGAAAGTGGACCCGCTTCAACATGTCAGAGCCCACTTGTGCGTGGGTGCGGATCAGATCCATCTCGGCGACTCCCAGCCGTCCCGGTCGGGCCAGAATCTCGGCTGGTATCGCGAGCTTTCCGATGTCGTGAATGCGTCCCGCAAGTGTGATCAGTTCGATCTCAGTTGGATCGAGCCCGAGTGCCGAAGCCGTTAACGCCGCGTTGGTAGCTACGCGATCCTCATGGCCAGCGGTATACGGGTCCCTCATCTCCGCGGCGCCCGCCAGCGCACCGACCATGGAACGCGTCAGCTGAATCTGACTGTCTTCGAATCGTTTACGGTCGGTAATGTCCAGCACGACGATACCGATGCCGATTACGCGCTCTCTTACCATCACGGGATAGAGGTTCGTCAGCCACCAGTGTGTCACGCCGGGGTCATACTCAACGACACCGGACACTTCGAGATTCACTACGGGCTGGAGGGTGTCGACGACCAGTCGATACTTGCCTTCCAATTGCGGCCAAAGGTCGGGGACAACCTCCTCAATCAATCGACCAATCTGATCGTCGACCGAACTTCCGTTTATCGCAGCCAGCATCGAATTGATCCGGACGATGCGAAAGTCCATATCTACGAAACCGAGTCCGACCGACGTCGTCGACTGGTAGGCGTCAAGAACCGAGAGCGCTTCGAGGGTCGCCCGATCTGCCTCGCGGACTCTTTCTTCCGCGTTTCGAATGTCAGCTGGTCGAGAGACTGATCTCTCTCTAGAACCGCGGTTGGTGCCCGCTTGTTGATCATCCATCTGTGATACCTGATCACGCCCGTTCGCCTTCGCTTGATACAGATTTGCGTCGGCCGCGCGGACCAGTTGAGTGGCGCTCAATCTTGTGTCGCCAAGCGTGGCGGTACCAATACTGATCGTGATAGGTGCGCACGCTCGCGCAACGCTTTCCCTCACGCGCATGGCGATGGTGAAAGCATCCAATGAACCTGCTCCGGGAAGAATGATGGAGAATTCGTCGCCACCGATTCGACCCACAACGTCAAAGCTGCGACTCGCTTCACCGAGCACCCTCGCAATGTGGACCAGTGCGTCGTCACCCGCCACGTGCCCGTGAGCGTCGTTGAACGCCTTAAAGAGGTCCACGTCAATCATTAAGAGGCTTAGGGGCTGGTTCTGACGAATTGACCGATCGATCTCGGCACCGAGTCGTGAGTAAAACGCGCCATGGTTGAGGCAGCTGGTCAGCGAGTCCCGTTCGGCGCGAAGGGTCAACTCCGTTTCCAACGCCAATTGATCTCGCTGCATTCGTGAACGCGCCCAGGTAATCCCGAACGCAAAGATGGCCATTCCGACGACCGTGGCGGCCAATAGCGATGTATCCGCCGTCGTAGAACTCTGGTAGGGATCGGTGATCCAAACGAACATGAGTTCGCACAGCGTCGCGACGCCACAAACGATGACATTGCGGATCGAGAGACCTAGCGCAGCGGCGGCGAGCGGCAAGACGAAGAGTACGACCAGCGGACTGTCGATGCCCTGGTCTAAGAAGCACGAGAAAGTAATGACCACGCCGGCGTAGAGAATCCACGCGGTGTAGACGTCGGACCGCCATGACGACCGGGCGACGCGGCGAGTTACAAAGAGTCCCGAGATTGCGATGGCAATACTCACAAAGCCGCAAGTCACCAACTCGACTCGGTGCGGTCCGTTGGGAGTTAACAGCAGGTACAGGATCGTCACGGCAATTTCGCCAATGAGCACCAACAGACTCGTGCGAAAGTACGCCGACCAGAAGCGCTCGACGTGAAGTTTGGGAGCGCCAGGCGCTGGGTCGCTCCCTAATCGCGCCGGTGAGTCCCCGGCGACCGTAGTGTCATGTGTCTGCGGTTCAGACTCCGCTTGATGGTCTTCTCGTAACGCCAAAGTCATTTTTCACTATCCTCTTTGCCCGACATCCAACCGCTGGTCCGGTAGGAAAAACCAGGTCAACCTAGGCGCGATCGATCTAGCCACCTAGAGTCAAATGTCCATTTCCAGCGGGTCGAGTCGCTTGTCCGAGTCACACCATCAATCTCTGACACTGTCCATGCTTTCGGGAATAAATAGGGGCAAATGCCTCTACACGGAATGAACGGCAACGCGAATGCTTGGAGGGGTCTATCTAAAAGATCGGCGGAGATGAAGACAACCGTGCATTCGACAGCTGTTGGAGCTTTAGTTCTCTCAACTTTGCTGAGTCTTGGCGGCATCGCCGGCGGATCAGAAATTGCTGGACGTCACTGCAACGACGCGCGAAGCTCGCACGAGATTCGTCACTCGGTTTGTAGCGAGAAGCTCGTCCCCCTTTGAGCGGTAGCCCAATCGCCGTCGAGGGACGAGAGCCGCCGGCCCATTCGACTGGTCAGCACCGAGAACGTGACTTATGTCCCTATTGACGACGAGTAGAGCGGACCTAAGGTCATCACCAGACGGTCAGAAATTGGGCAAGGGTTCTGTCAATTTCAGCGAGGAATGGATCATGGGAAATATCGGCGAGCGAGCAAAATTGGCATGCGACTTCCAGCACATAATTTGTGGGCCGAGCGCTCGTGAGTATCATCAGAAGAAGCTAGTGGCCGCCATGATGGCCCACCCCTCCTGCGGGACAGCGAGGAGAGAAGAACTGACCGCGTTGGGAGGGACCCGCGATGCTGAGCGTATTCCTGGTCGATGATCATGAGGTGGTTCGCCGAGGCGTCCGCGAACTCCTCGAAAGCGAAGACGACATAACCGTCGTCGGCGAAGCAGGTTCGCAGGCTGCGGCGCTCTCCGAAATCTCCGCCACCCATCCGGACGTGGCTCTTCTTGATGTCCGCCTGCCCGATGGCGACGGAATCGAGATCTGCCGCGAAATTCGCTCATCGTCGCCGGACATAGCATGCCTCATGTTGACGTCATACGCAGATGATGAGGCCTTCCTCGGCGCCGTGGTCGCGGGGGCGTCAGGCTACGTTCTCAAGCAGATTCGGGGCAATGACCTTGTTGAGTCAGTGCGTCGCGCAGCGCGTGGCGAGTCACTGCTCGATCCTTTGATGGTTGCCAAAGCGCGAGCACGCCTGGGCCGAGATGTCGAGGACGAACGAGTACGCCCACTGTCCCCTCAAGAACGCCGCATCCTCGAGTTGATTGCCGAAGGCAAGACGAATCGCGAGATTGCCGAGACCATGTACCTCGCCGAGAAGACAGTGCGCAACTACGTCTCTAATCTTCTGCTGAAGATGGGTCTAAAACACCGTACCGAGGCAGCGGTGTTCGCCGTGCGTGTCGCCGAGCGGAAGCGAAAGACTTTCGCCGGTCCCGAATAACGCGCACCGCTTGCGGCGTCCCACCTGCGCCGTACACGAGACCTTGTTCCCGACAGTGACTCCACGTCGGCCGCCTCACTCACGTCATCGGGCAACGCAACGACCGAATCACTGACATTTGTCCCTATCGACGAGTCCGTCGCGCCCTGCAAGATGAGTACGAGGTCCACACGGGGCCAGAAAGGATGAGTGTCATGGAATACGTTCGTGAACTCCTCGGAGAACCATCTGCAGTAAAGACACCGAAGATCCTGACCTCGGTGCAGCGCTCCAAGGTCCTAGCCCTTGGTTGGACCGCAATGCGGATCTGGCTCGGCGTCATGTGGATTCAGGCCGGTACCGCAAAGTTGTGGGGTGCTGAAAATCCTGCGTTCCTTCACAACAACGGAGCTGGCGTGGCCGGCTTTGCGGGTCACGGTTCCGCCGCCTACAGCTGGTGGGGCTCGTTCCTGCACAGCTTTGTCGTACCGAACTCGGGCTGGATTGCCATTTTGGTCGCCGTTAGTGAATTTGCAATCGGCGTCGCCCTCGCACTGGGTCTCTTCACCCGCCTCGCTGCTTTGGGCAGTTTGGTGCTGCTCTTCACCTACGTGATGTCCGGCACAGCGAGCGTGTGTGCGTTCTATGCGCTCTTCGCCATCGTCATCCTGGCCACATGGAGGACCTCAAGCTGGATCGGCCTGGACGGCGTGATCTCGGGATACCGCCAGCGTCGCGGTGCAAAGTCCACCGCGACCAAAGCACCGATCGGCGGGACTTCGGTCGAGACCGAACCGCGCCCGCTCAACGAACTGTCTACAGATGTCGTGTCAGTTACTAGAGGACAGACGGTCGGCGTCTAACAACGCTCCAACCAAAGACACCCGCGGTCGAAAGTCCGCGGGTGTCTTTGCGTCGGCGTGCCGGTTACTCCGTGAGAGGCACCCGCCACTCCAGCACCGTGCCACGCGGTGCTCGCAGTCCCACCGTGCAACTGCCACCAAGGTTTTCCGCTCGAATCACCATGTTACGAATTCCGCTTCCCGCGCTGGGGTCGTCCGACACGCCGACACCGTCGTCCACGAGGGCGAACGTGAGCCAACCATCCTCGACGGTCACGACCGCCTCGACCCTTGAAGCGTGAGCGTGGCGCGCCACGTTGGAGAGACCCTCGCCGAACACCTGAAGGAGATGATCACTCACTATCTCGGGAACTCCTATGTCAACAGGCCCGAGAAACGCGATGCGAGGCAGCAATCCGAGTTCTTCGTGGAACCGATCGGCGAGTCGCAGCATTTCATCGCGCAAACCTGTCGTTTTCTCGTTTCGACTAGGAAGTCGAAAAATCGTGTTGCGAATCTGCCTGATGACGTCATCCAGACTCTCCACGATCGTAGAAATCCGTTCGCCCGCGACTCCGGGAACCGACGATCCCACAGCCTGTAACGTCATGCCCAACGCGAATAGTTCTTGAATCACTGAGTCGTGAAGATCTCGCGCGATGCGCTCGTCCTCGGCGACGATACTCAGGCGATCAATCTCGGAGCGGACCGCACCCATCTCGATAGCCGTGGCCGCCGCGCCGGCAAATACCTTGGCAAAAGCAACGTCGACAGTTTGGTGGGACGAGCGACCGTGAGTCCGCCCGAGTACCAACGTTCCCAACCGACGGTCATTGGCGATGAGCGGCACATAGAGTCCGGGACCAAGATCAAGATTCACAACCCCGGAAGGCACATTGTCCGCCGTCGAGAGGTCTTCAATCACATCGGCGTTGCCCGAACGCATGACCTCGGCGGACCTGCTCGTCTCTGCCGACAGCGCGACGCCGAGCAAGAGTTCCGTACCCTTGCCGTCGACTGTCACGATTTCAAATTGGCCGATGCCGGGCGTGACAATCCACGCGGCGTCCGAAGCGCAAAGCACCCGCGCACTGCGAGCAACGAGGGAGAGTATCTCTTGCATCGCGGTGCCCTCAAGCAGACGCTGCGTTATCTCGTTCACCGCCTGAAGACGATCGAGGGCGCGTCGGCGCTCGGTCGCGTCACGCACGAACGCCGCCACGTACAACTCACCGCCCAGTCGCACAGGGGTGAGGCTCACATCGATAGGCAAGTCAACACCATCGTGCTGGCGACCTGCAAGGTCAAGACCCACGCCCATTTCTCGAGGATGGGGCTCGTCAAAGTAGCGCTGCAGGTGATCGCCGTGTCTACTTCTTCGACTGTCGGGGATTAGTACATCTATTGATTGACCAACGAGTTCGGCTGACGAGTACCCAAACAGCGTTGTCACTGCGGGACTCGCGAGGACAATTCGATAGAGAGAGTCGATCACGATCACGGCGTCGGGACTCGCCGAGATGATTTCGCTCAATAACTCGTCGGGATCGAAATCGAACTTCAGCTCGAAACCGTCGATCATTTGCGACTCTTTCTCGATCGCCCCGGCTCTCACTCCACCGCCGCCCACCAGCCACCTGGGAGCGGTCGTAGTCTCTCACAGCCCGGACAAACACGGATAGATACGCGCGACAAAGGGCTCTTAGTCAAGGATAAGTAATCCCGATCAGCACCGACCCTCGAGTCAATCGCTGATTGCAACCCCCGTCTCGAGGTCGAAGAACTCCAATCGCTCAGTTGAAAAAGCGAATCGGACGACATCGCCGACCTGGACCGCGTGCCTAGGCTCAATGCGTGCTACGAACGACACATCTTCGTCGTCACCCGCCGAGCCGTCTGCGTCGGTGGTACTGACGGCGGGGCCGCCTTCGGCGCGGACCATAAGAGCGTCAGTATGAAAGTGTATGAGCAACTCGGACCCGAGCGCCTCCACCAACTCGACTTTGCCCGAGATGGACGCCTCTTGCGGGTCGGTCGGCCCAATAGAAAGGTCCTCGGGTCGTATGCCGATAACCAGCGGTCGGCCCACGAAACGCTTGAGGCCCGGCTTCAATCGCAGTACGTCCTCGGACAGAGAGAACTCCTGGAGGCCCAACTTCATTGTCACGGCGTCTGCCAAGAACTGGCCTTCGAAGAGATTCATCGCGGGCGAACCAATGAATCCCGCAACGAAAATGTTTGCCGGTCGGTCATATAAAACTTGCGGAGCGTCGCACTGTTGCAACACGCCGGATCGCAGCACCGCCACGCGGTGACCCAACGTCATCGCTTCGGTTTGGTCGTGGGTCACATACAGCGTGGCCACGCCAATACGCCGTTGCACTCTCGCCACTTCGGCGCGCATCTGTACGCGAAGCTTCGCGTCAAGATTCGATAAAGGTTCGTCCATCAGGAACGCCTTGGGCTCTCGAACGATGGCGCGACCCATGGCGACTCGTTGGCGCTGACCACCTGAGAGTTGGCTGGGCTTTTGACCCAGCCAATCAGTGATCCCGAGGACCTTGGCTGCAGCCTTCACCTTTTGGTCTATCTCCGCCTTCGACAACTTCTTCATTCGCAACGCAAACCCGATGTTCTGTGCCACGTTCATGTTGGGATAGAGGGCGTAGCTCTGAAATATCATCGCGATGTCGCGATCCCGGGGGGTGACGTCGTTCACCATCTCTCCCCCGATGCGCACGGTTCCTGATGTCACCGATTCCAATCCGGCAACCATTCTGAGAACCGTGGTCTTGCCACATCCGGAGGGCCCAACGACCACCATGAGCTCGCCGTCATCGATAGCGAGGTCCAGACCCTTGATCGCTTCGTACCCGTTCGGATAGACCTTGCTCACGCTCTCCAGGCTTATTGACGCCATTACCTTCTCTCCCGACTGTGTTCTCGATCGTGACTGAATGCGGCAACTTGCACGGTGATCTCACTCACGATCGCTGAGTTCGTTGACTATCTTGAGACCCGAGATTGGTTGAGCGCGCAAGGTGACGAAAGTACTCACTCAAGTGGTTCCTTCGTTAGGCGCAGCACCGACCAGCCGTCAACCAGTGGCAGATCCATCTCGAGGGCACGACCCTGACGGTGCGAGACCACAGCGGACTCAATCCGAAAGAATCGATCGTCTCGGCTGCCAAGCACTGCCGCATGGACACGCCACGCGTCGGGATGATCCAGTAGTACCCGAACTTTCACGCTCGAAATCGTCCCCGCTGCCGTTCGCTCCGACCACTTCGCACTCTTGCTGCCGGTGAGGTCAACGACGCCGATGCTGACGATCCCGTCGCCGTGATTGACGCGGGCGAAGAGGCTGCCCCCTTCGGGCTCCGGCCACACGGGACCGTCAGCCGAAATCGATACAGATCCGTTCTCATCACCGATCTCGTACCAACTGGTGTCTTCACCGTTGCTGAACAGGTCTCGGCAACGAAGCGAGAAGCGGCGCCACGCGACTACTTTGTTGGCCTCGGCTTCTTGTAATCGCATGTGCTTCGGGTAGTACGGATCGCAGAGAGCCGCGCGCACATCTCCGTAGATCAAGGAACTACCGCCGAGGCACGTCACGATCGCTTCGGTCAGCACGACGGTGCGCAGCGCGTCTTCTCGCTCGTCATCTCTGATCGGACCGTCGGGAGCGTCGATGCCCCACACGGGTGGGTAACAAGCAATCGAACCGCGGAGAAGCGGGTGGCGCGTCTGTCTGTCGTCCACCAGGCCCGCTCGGCCCGAACTTCGATCCAGCAGCCCCTCGAAGTGCCGCCACCTGTCGTTCGGCGGCCACACCTCGCAGTAGCGAAACGTCGGCCCTTCGGGCAGACGAGCGGCCGACGGCACTCCGTTCACTTGATTGAAACTGATCAAGTCAGAGGGACGCTGGGCTCGAAGGTGAACCAGAAAGGACTCGTACGCGTCTCGCAGGTCGACCGGTTGACCGGTGGCGTCGTTCGATACGCGCGGATACCCGTACGTATCGACGTGAAGTCCGTCGAATCCGATGGCGTCCATCGCGGACCCGTACGACTCCGAAAAGTGTCGTTGCCACTCTTCGTTTCCGGGATTGGCGAGAACAATTTGGTCGAGAAACCGAATGGCCTGGCCGTTGTCCTCATAGAGGAGCATGTCGGGATGCTCGGCGGCGAAGTTGTTGCCCACCGCGTAAACGGGCGCATAGGCGTGCGCCACTGCTCCCAGTTCGTGCAGTCCGGATGCCAGCGCACGCAGTGCATCAAAGGAGACCGGGCGGTTCGATGGATCCGTCCAACCGCTCGCGGGCCCCAATGGCTCGGTGTAACTCGACATCCAGTCGTATATCTGCACGACGGTCGACCGCAACGCCCGATGCCACGCGATCACTGCGGACACGTCATCGAAACCGAAGGACGTCGCAAATCCGTGAACGGGACGCTCGCCTTGATCGTGGCCGACCGTGGTGAACTCCTCCGCGACGATCTCGCCAGCCGCGTTAAGCGCTTCGATGCCGTACGTTCCCGAGCCGAGAGAGTCGAATTTCGCTCCTCCGCCAAGTGTCGCCTCGACCGCCCTCCCCGACGACATGCGGGCAATCACGCGGGCGGTTCCGCGTGGCAGTGCCGTGATCTCGATCACTTCGCCCAACCGATAAAAGGAGCGCAGGTCCGGGAACATGTCCACTACCTCGATATTGACTGACACGTCACCCCCTCCCAACGACATTTATCGGCGCTGGCGACTGGAGAGTCGTGTTGCAACGGATCGATTCGATATCCCATTGTGTTATCGAATCGCTCCGAGGGACACGCCGGAACGGAACCACTTCAACGAAATGAGAAACACGACGATAACCGGCACGGTTGCGATTACCGAGGCCGCAAAGAACGGCCCCCACGCCACCGTGTGCACGCCAATGAAGTCAGCCAAACCGACGGGCAGCGTGTAGTTGTTCGATGAGCTGATCATCGTCACCGCGATCGGAAACTCATCCCAGGCCGCGCTAAAGATGAACATCGACACCACCGCCAGGGCGGGTAGCGAGAGAGGCGCGATGAGATTCCAGAGCACGCGAATCGTTCCCGCTCCGTCCATCCGGATCGACTCTTCGTACTCGCGAGGGATGGCCTCGAAAAAACCCCGCAACAGGAAGATCGTGAACGGCAGGTTCGACGAGACGTACAGCAGGACAAGGCCGGCCAGAGAATTCAAGAGGTGCAGGCGGTCCATCAACAGAAACTGGGGAATGAGCAGCAAAAGATTGGGCACGGCGAGGCTGGCCAGAAATATGTAGAAGATTGTCTGCTTCAGCGGGAACGTGTAACGAGCAAACGCAAAAGCCGCCAACGAAGCGAATACCACCGTGATCACCACCGTCGCGATGGCCACGATGAGACTGTTGAAGAAATAGCGACTGAAGCTGTTTTCCGTCCATGCCTGCACGTAGTTCTGGACCGTCGGATGGGTGGGAATCAGCACCGTCGCTCCGAGCAGACCACCGTTGGGTTGGAACGACAACGAGACCATATACAGCAGCGGGCCGAGCGAGGCGAGCGCGAGCACGCCGGCAATGATGAGCCGAGGAACCTTGCGCTTATGGACCCCGAGAAGTCCGGGCCCAGAGTCCTCGACCGGCGTACTCGGGGAGGTCGTGTCCATCGTCAGTGTCACGCTTTGCTCCTAGACATCTTGCCGACGGAGGATTCGAATCTCCAGGGCGCTAAAGCCAAAGAGCACCACCGCCAGCAACGAGGCGAGCGCGGCGGCGTACCCGAAGGCAAAGTTGCTGAAGGCTTGTTCGTACATGTACGTCATCAGCGACTGCGTGGAGTTGTACGGTCCGCCCTTGGTAATTTCGAAGATCTGTGTGAACACCTGCGCGGCTCCGATAACGAGCAACACGGTCACAAATGTCACCGCACCGCGCATAGACGGGAGCACGACGTGGCGCCACACCCGAAACTCGCTGGCCCCGTCAATTCGAGCTGACTCAAGAAGTTGGCGAGGGATGCCATCGAGTGCCGCGAGAAAGATGATGAACGACCACCCCACGCCTTTCCAGATACTGAGCAACCAAATAACTCCGTTGGCCGTCCAGGTTTGAGCCGTCCAATCGATGCTGACGCTGTGTCCGACAAAGAAACCCACAATGGCGTTCGCCGCGCCCCCTTGTGAGGCGAATAAGTACGAAAAGACCCAACTCACCACGACCCAGGACGTGACGACGGGAATGTACACGGCCGCGCGCCAAAACATGGACGCCGGAAGACGGTCCGTGAGAGTGGCGGCGGCGAAGAGACCGATCGCCATCTGAATGGGAACCGTGATGACGATGAAGAGAAAGGAGTTGTAGGCGGCGGTACGAATAACGGGATCGTGAAAAATGGCGGTGTAGTTCGACCAACCCAGAAACGGATTGTTGGCGCCGGGAAAGATGTGCCAGTCGTAGAAGCTGATGTCGAACTGGCGAAAGATCGGATAGATCGTGAAGATCAGGTAGATGAGAATCGCCGGAGCGAGGAGTACGTACGGGGTCGCGAATCGACGGGTGCCTCGAAGACGCTTGCGGGACCGCGAAACGGCACCCGGCGCGAATTCCGCCGGGTGCCGTTCGGGGCTACTTACTGCTGTCATCCAGTCTGTTTTAGTGCGGCGTTCGCATCCTGCGTTGCGGTCTGCAGCCCCGCGTCAACAGTGACCTTTCCGGCGAGCATCATTGCGAGCTCGTTGGAGAAGTCGGTGTCGAGGGTGCCGTAGCCCTGGTTCACCGGACGCGCCCGGGCCGTCAAGAGCGCTTGGGCAAATATCTTGAGCGCCGGGTTTTCGGTCGTCTCATCGGTGGCCAGGTTCTTGTACGGCGTCATGTCGCCCGCGTCAGCCATTGATAGTTGCGCAAAGGGCGACTCGAGGAACTTGACAAACTTGATGGTCGCAGCCATCTGCGGCGCGTGCTTGGCGATGACGAGGTCCTCGCCGCCAACGACCGAGACGGTTCCGCCGGGGCCGGCGGGAATGAGTCCCGTGGTGTAGCCGGTGAACTTTGCGTCCTTGTAGGTCGTCGTAGCCCACGGTCCGTCCATGTACATGGCGTACTGGCCGGTCGGAAAGCCGGTCTCTCCACTAATTGCACCAGAACCACCGGCCATGTCGCTACCAATAACCCCGGTGGTGTCGAGAGTCACGAGCTGTTGAACAGCTGCCTCCGTTGCCGACGAGTCCATGTAGCCAGTTGCCGTCGTCCACTTGGGATTCGTGAAGTTTCCACCATCGGTCCACACAAAGGGACCCACGTTCCAGATGTCCGTACTGTCAACTCCTAGACCGTGCTGACCCTTGGAGGGGATCGTCAGGGTCTTCGCATCGCTAATCATCTGGCTCCAGGTTGTGGGAATGCTGAGACCCGCCGCCGCAAAGTCCGCCGTGTTGTAGAACATGACCTGCGTATTGGTGTCGTCGGGCACCCCGTAGTAGCCACCCTTGTAGAGATTGGTCGACAGGGGACCGGGATCGAGATTCTTCTTCATCGCGGCGAACCACGGCTGCTTGGACGTTTCGAGCAGCGTGCCCTCTGATGCGAGTTGCGGAACCCACGCAATGTCCGAACGCATCAAGTCCGGCGGATCTCCGGCGGCCGACGACGCAATCCACTTTTGCAGCAGCGCCGCGTACGGCAACGTGTCGTCCTTCACCTTGATGCCCGGATTCTGCGACTCGAACGCCGGAATAACGATGCCATTCATCACCGGCGTCTCTGTCACATCGTTGTACGCATTCCAAAAGGTAATCGTCACTGTCTTCTTGGTAGCCGCGCCAGCGTTCGACACGGCCGCCGTCACCCCGGTCGCCAGGAGCGCCACGGAGGCAAACACCACCACAGCGCCCCGGGTGGAGCGACTCCTTCGTAATCTATTCAGACTCATTACTTTCCTGCTCCTGCTAGGTCGATCGCCGGGTCCATCCCGACGCGATTCCGATTGATCCACGCGTTGCCGTGTGGGAACTCGCTCCTCCTCCTTCATCCCGTGGCTTTCGCCACTCCCCCTGGGCGTGTCACACGGACCCCCCAAAACGTCCGGAGTCGTTCTCCGCTGTGAGCGGCGACCCCTCGCCCCTTATCTCCCGCGTGGCGATATCGACCGTCTCGGTCGCGCCACTTACGGCCCCTTCAGTGGTCAGCGCGAGGGCCAACCACACGAACATTGCGTGCGACCACGTGAGATCCTGGGCCGGCTCGCCCCACAGATCCACCCACTCCGCGAAGTGAACCGGGTCGTGGAGTTGCCCGAAGAACTGCTCACCCAACCGAGCCCCGTCGAAGCGATCGATGATCCACTCGGCGAGACCCACTGCACCCTGCGCGTTACCGATGGCCGCTCGATGCAGGCCGAGAGACGCCGTCAAGATGGGCCACGCCCCGCTGCCGAAGTACACGTCAGTGGGATAACGACGAATGCCACCTTCGAGAGACAGGACCCGCTTGATCTCGTCAGCGGTCGCGACCATGCGCGGGTCGTCGGCCGACACCAGGCCGAACGGAACGGCGAGCCACAGGGTGCTCGCATCCACGTCGGACTCTCCGCTCGACTTGACGAACCGGCCCTTGTGAATCGCGTGCGTGAGGACGTAGTGACGTACCTCCTCCGCACGTTCGGCGAGGTCGCGTCGCACCAGAAGGCGAGCCGCCTCGTTGAGTCCACCGAACACGCAGGCCAATGTCGACGTGTGGACCTGCGTGCCGCGCTCTTCCCAGACGTCATAACAGGGCGACAACGCCAGGGCCGACACGTAGTCAGCAACGCGCTGCACGCTATCGAGATAGTCGTGAGGAACCTTGGTCTCGCCGCGAGTCGCAAGATGGCGACCGAAGGCCCACAGCCACGTGCCGTATCCGTCGATCTGAAAGTTGGGCCAGTCATCGTGGGCGTGCACGTCGTCCAGCGAGAATCGCGCGGGCGGCATCAGAGCTTCGTCGATCGCTTCGCCGCGACGGGCTCGCTGGGTTGCGTCGTCGATAGGCCCCGCGATGGCGTGCACGGTGCGATTCACCCAGGCGTGATAGCGGCCAGCTGCTTCGACCTCACCGGCGGCATCGAGCGCGTGGGCATTAAAGGAACCGTCGCGAAGCCAGCAGTAGTGGTACTGGGCGAAGTCGCGCGACGCGATGATGGCCCCGTCGTCGAGTTGGTTGCGTAGGATCGCCTCCACGCTCGTTCGAATGAGCGGCAGAAATCTGTCATTGACATCCGACACGGCGACCGATTCGCTCATACCGACACTCGATGCCAAATCGCTTCGCTGCTCTCGTCTGCCCCGGGGAGACTGAAGGACTCTCGCAGAACTTGCGTCGCCGCTCCGACGGCCCAGGCTTCGTCACCCCATTGCTGAATCCTGATATCCACGTGACGGCCCACATCGGCGAAGGTCTGCTCACGAACGGCGCTCACGATGGGATCAATGAACGTGGGTCCGAAGGCGGTTCCTTCACCGCAGATCACGAGCATCTCTGGATTGAGCAGCGTGATCACATTGGCGATGGCGAGACCGATGCGTCGCCCTGCCCCTTCGACGACTTCGAGTGCCGTCGCGTCGCCCATCTCGATGAGCAGGAGCATCTCTTCACGCGAGACGTCGTGTCCCTTGTGTTCACTCAGGCGACGACGAAGGGCCGCCTCTCCCACGAAGGACTCGAGACACCCAAATCGCCCACACTCACAGCGAGGACCCGCCGGATCCACGATCATGTGGCCAAACTCACCGGACCCTCCGCGAGCTCCGCGATACAGTGACCGGTCGATCACGATGCCGAGGCCGACGCCGCGCCCGACACTGAGCGTCACAAAGTCCCGAACGGCCTGCGCTTCGCCGGACCACTTCTCGGCGACAGCCAAGGTGTTGACGTCATTGTCGACCCACACCGGCAGGTGTAGGCGTTGGCGCAGAGGCTCAGCCAACTCGACGTCGCGCCAGTGCAAGAGGTGAGAGAACTGACATGTTCCGCTCGTCGAGTCGATCAGTCCCGAAAGTCCGATGCCGACTCCGAGCACTTTGGACGCGGGAATGGCGGCGTCCGCCAACACCTGGCGAGTCTCTGCTTCGATGGCGTCGATGGCCGCCTGCGGGTCGCCCACGAGGGGGACGTACGAGTTGCGACTGGCGACGATATCGGTATCCAGGTTGCACACGACGGTGGTCAAGCCATCGCCGCGCAACTTAATGCCGACGACGTAACCGGCCTTGGGATCTAACTGCAGCAGAACGGGGGGACGGCCACCGCTTGAGGGGGCAAGCGCACTCTCCACCAAAATCCCCTGAAGGATCAGTTGCTCAACGATCGCTGACACGGTGGGAGCACTCAGTTGACTTTGACGAGAGAGTTCGGCCCGCGAGATGGGGCCGAAACGGCGCACCAGCTCGATCAGCAGGGATACATTTCGGTCACGAGTCGAGGATCGGGAGTCGCGCGGCGAGTTGGGGCGCGCCACGGACTCCCGTCCTTCGATCGGTGCGGAGGGCTGATCAAAGGAAGAAAATCGCTTCGCGCTCATCGACGTATCGAAGTCGTCACCAGGCATTTTCCCCCCTCACCGAGACAAGCAAGTAACCGGCCACTTACTTAATCAAGTTAAGATACTAAGTCCCCGGGAACGCTCTGTCAAGTCAGCGTCGGAACACGGCAGATCGTGTGAGACCCGCCCTGATCAGGATTTTGACTGAACGAATCGAACAACATTTATAATAAATGTCCCGAAAACGAGTTCATCGGCCCGGAACCAGCACTTTCACCGCGAGCTCGGTGGGTTGGTTTGGTGGCGCGTGCCGCCTTGACGGAAGGATGAATCGTGACGGACGCAACTTTGACGTTGCCGCTATTGCCCCTTAAGTCCGGAGTTGTACTGCCCGGCATGGTTTTTACGATGGCCCTGGAGTCTGATGAGGCCCGCGCAGCGGTGGATGCCGCGCGATCCGCGGGTGGGCGGCTGCTGCTCGTGCCCCACATCGAAGGTCGGTACGCCAGTGTCGGCGTGATTGCTGAGGTCACTGAAGAGGGCGCCCTGCCAGGTGGATTGCCCGCCGTGGCGGTGACCGGCGTGCAGCGTGCCACCATCGGCACGGGCGTGCCAGGAACTGGTGCCGCGTTGTGGGTGGAGGCGGATCCCGTGAGCGACGGCGAGGCCACACCAGCCGCGTCCGAGCTCGCGCGTGAATACCGTGCAGTGCTCGAAAACATTTTGCTCAGCCGTGGCGCGCGCCAAGTGGCCGCGCAACTGCGCGAAATCACCGAGCCCGGCCAGCTGGCCGATGTCTCGGGCTACTCACCCGACCTCTCGCTCTCGCAAAAGGTGCAAGTGCTCGAGACCACCAACGTCGAAGAGCGTCTGCGTCTGGTGCTCGGATGGGCACGCGACACTCTCGCCGATCTCACCTTGCGCGAGCGCATCAAGACCGACGTCGAAGAAGGTATGGAGAAGACCCAGCGCGAGTTCTTACTGCGCCGTCAACTCGAAGCCATCAAGAAGGAACTCGGTCAGATGAGCGACGGCGACGAGTCCGATCCCGACGACTACCGCACCAAGATTGACGGTCGCGACCTGCCCGAGAATGTGCGCACCGCGGTCGTGCGAGAGATCGACAAGCTCGAACGCACGAGCGAGCAGAGCCCCGAGACGGGTTGGATCCGCACGTGGCTGGACACGGTCCTGGAACTTCCCTGGGGCGTGGAGTCGAAGGACAATCTTGACGTCAACGAAGCCGCCACGATTCTCAACAGCGATCACGACGGACTCGAGGACGTGAAAGAACGGATCCTTGAGTTCCTATCGGTGAAGAAGCTCCAAGCCGAACGAGGACTGGTTCCGGTCGACGGCCGCGGCTCGGGTGCGATTCTCGCTCTCGTTGGCCCTCCCGGCGTGGGCAAAACCTCCTTGGGTCAATCAGTGGCCAACGCCCTCGGACGCAAGTTCGTGCGCGTCGCTTTGGGCGGCGTGCGCGATGAAGCGGAGATCCGCGGTCACCGGCGCACGTACGTCGGTGCTCAACCGGGTCGATTCGTGCGCGCGCTTCGCGAAGCCGGGACCATGAACCCAGTCATCGTGCTTGACGAGGTCGACAAGGTCGGCTCGGACTTTCGTGGCGACCCATCATCGGCGTTGCTCGAGGTTCTCGACCCCGCCCAGAATCACACCTTCCGCGATCACTACCTCGAGGTCGACCTCGACCTGTCGCGCGTCATGTTCATCGCGACCGCCAACGTGATCGACACCATTCCGGGACCGTTGCTCGACCGCATGGAGATCATTCGCCTCGACGGGTACACCGAGAACGAGAAAGTCTCCATCGCCCGACACCACCTCGTCGGTCGTCAGCTCGAGCGTGCGGCACTTCGCGAGGATGAGGTCACGATCAGCGACGAGGCTCTGCGCGCGATCGCCGCGGACTACACCCGCGAAGCGGGAGTCCGATCCCTCGAACGCGAGATCGGTCGACTCCTGCGCAAGGTCGCGACGAAGTTGGCCTCCGGCGAACTCCAAGCTCCGGTCAACGTGAATGAGGGCGACGTCGTTGAGTGGCTCGGTCGAGCGCGCTTCTACTTCGAGCCCGCCGATCGCACCAGTGTGCCCGGCGTGGCCACCGGTCTTGCGGTCACCGGAGCGGGCGGTGACGTCCTCTTCGTGGAAGCGAGCGTCGCAGAAGGTCCCGAGGGACTGACTTTGACGGGACAGCTGGGCGACGTCATGAAGGAGTCGGCGGAGATCGCCATGTCCTACGTGCGTTCGCACGCCAGCGAACTCGGCATTGATCCCTCGTCCTTTAGCGGCAAGCGTTTTCACCTCCACGTCCCGGCCGGTGCTGTCCCCAAGGACGGTCCCTCGGCGGGCGTGACGATGACGACGGCGCTGGTGAGTCTGTTGCGCGGTGACGCCGTGCGACCCATCGTGGGGATGACCGGTGAGGTCACCCTTCAGGGTCGGGTCTTGCCGATCGGCGGGGTCAAGCAGAAGGTTCTCGCGGCTCACCGCGCGGGCCTGCGCGAAGTAGTCCTACCCGAGCGAAACGGACCCGACCTTGAGGATGTACCAGAAGAGGTTCGAAGCGAGATGACGTTCCACCTCGCCGCTTCGGTGAGTGACGTCTTGAACGCTGCCCTTACGTCGCGACAGGTGGTCAGCGCGGCGGCTTAAGCCCGTTGGACAACGTTGCGCTCGAGCACCGCGATGCGCGAGCGCAACGAGTCCACGTCGGCGTAGCAACCCTGAAGGTGACGCGCGCCGGCGCGTGGGTCATATCCCGAGCGTCCGTGCAAGACGCGCCGATTGTCAAAGAGTATGAGGTCGCCGGGCTGCAAGGACACGTCGACGATGAAGCGAGGCTCTCGGATGAGTCGAGCGAAGGTGGCGTAAGCGAGATACCACTCGCTCACCTGCTCCGCCGGGGTCGGGGATGGCAATGCGCTGCGAGTGTTGAAGCGCACGGTCGACATGCTGCCACGAACATCGCACTCGATCACCGGTGCCCACGTCTCAAGGTCGACGCTCTCGTCGGCGTAGCGGAATCGAAGGGGAGTATCGGTCAGGACGTCGAAACTCGCACGATCAAACTGTCGCAACTCGTCGGCCACGCGAAAGCCGTCAACCAGTGTGCTGACCCCGCCCGCGACTGACGAGGTGAGACAGTGCAAGAGTTGCGGAGTGGGAACCGGCGTCCGGTACGGGTTATCGCTGTGACCCCCGAGCGCGAGTGACGTATTAGCCAGGTTCGTCGGATCGACGACCGTACGCACGTTAAAGAGCTCCCCGTAGTTGGTCACGCGCACGAACCCAAACAGGTCCACGATGCGAGTCACCATCCCCTCGTCGGCGGGCACACCGCGTAACAGCGAGAATCCAAACTCGTCGCAGTCGGCCAGAAAACTGAACAGCTCGGACGGGTCGTCGATGACCGCATCAAAGTCGTGCCACGCGAGATCGGCCGACTCCGCGTCCCACGTGGTCACCGTGCGCGGACGCGCGTTCTCTCGCAGGACTATTTCTGAGATGAAGGTCTGGCCTCGGTGTCCGTCGGTCGAGAACTCGAGTTGGACCTGATCCCCGTCGACGTGGGCGGACTCCA
>Ga0210387_10000678_pt1 | contig 24655 bp, 22 predicted proteins | sample IncBWC7OmetaG_FD_160108 | JGI IMG/M metagenome (GOLD analysis project Ga0210387, IMG submission 160108) | Forest soil microbial communities from Barre Woods Harvard Forest LTER site, Petersham, Massachusetts, United States - Inc-BW-C-7-O ...
TCACATGGGGAGGGTGAGCGAGATGGGGAGGGTGAGCGAGATGGCCGGTTCGACGTGCAGTCTCGGGAAGATCTCCAATGGCAGTGTTGTGACGAGCGCAAACCCAGCGAGCCAGTGAGCAGCGAGGAGCCACGATGGCAATGAGGACCAGGCGACTGACACGAGCGGCATCGGCAGCGATGGTGACGGCGACCGCAAGTGCGCTGTGCGCCTGCGGTGGCGTGGCCTCCACCGCGAGCCCCGGCACGATCGCCCCCGCGGCGGCCGTTAGCGCCGCGGCCTCCAACCCCGTCGCGGCCTCGCCCCTGCCCGGCACCGCCGATGCCTCGCCCACAACGCAGATCAGCTTCCTCGGCCCTTCCGGCATGCAGGTCGCGAACGTAAGCGTCGTCGGCTCCTCGACCGGCACCCACAGCGGTCGTATCCAGGGCTACTCGACTGGCACGGGCGCGAGCTTCCTACCTTCGCGCCCCTTCCGCGCCGGTGAGCGGGTCACGGTGCACGCCACCATCACGACCGCCGCCGGCGGTCCCGGCCAGACGGCGAGCACGACATTCACGATCGCCCACCAGGCGGGCTTCAGCAAGGCGCCCTTCCCCAATAATCCAGGCGACCCCCACGCCGTGCAGCACTACAGCTCCGCGCCTACGCTCACGCCCTCGACGGTCACGGTCACAACGCCCGCAAAGCCCGGCATCGCGCCGGGCGACTTCTTCCTGGCGCCATATCAGGGCAAGGGCTCGCCGGGCCCGATGATCGTCGATCAGCACGGTCAGCTCGTCTGGTTTCACCCCCTGCCGGCCGGCGATTCCGCGACCAACTTCCAGGTGCAGAGCTATGAAGGCAAGCCCGTGCGGACGTGGTGGCAGGGGAAGATCCTCGGCGTCGGGTTCGGCCAGGGCGAGGACCTCATCTACAACGACTCCTACCAGAAGGTCGCCGAAGTGAGGGCCGGCAACGGCTACAGCGCCGACCTGCACGAGGAGCGCCTCACGCCGCAGGGCACAGCCTGGATCGACATCTTCGATCCGATCCACACGAACCTCACATCGGTCAAGGGCTCCGCCAACGGCATCCTCACCGACTCGGTGATCCAGGAGATCGACATCAAGACGGGCCTCGTGATGTGGGAGTGGCATGCGCTCGGGCACATCGCGATCGGCGACTCCTTCAACCCGCTTCCCGACAACGGTCGTCCCTGGGACTACGTGCACATCAACAGCGTCGACCCGGGCGCCTCGGGCGATGTGCTGCTGTCCGCGCGCAACACCTGGACGTTGTACGACGTCGACATCCACACCGGTGGATACAACTGGCGGCTGGGGGGCGGCAAGCACTCGAACTTCAAGCTCGGCTCGGGTGTGAAGTTCTACTGGCAGCACGACGCCGAGTTCCAGCCCGGTGGGCTGATCTCGGTGTTCGACAACGGCTCGGACCCACCGAAGGAGAAGCAGTCACGCGGACTGCTGCTGGCGCCGAACCTCTCGACGCACACGGTGCGACTGCTCAAGCAGTTCACCAACCCGACCCACACGCTGCTCGCCGAAAGCCAGGGCAACACGCTGAGCCTGTCCGGCGGTGACTGGCTGCTGGGCTACGGCGGGCTCCCGAACTTCACCGAGTACGACTCCGCCGGTCACGTGCTGTTCGACGCGACCCTCGGCAAGAACGTGCAGGACTTCCGCACCTACTCCTCGCCGTGGAGCGCTCATCCGACGAGCACGCCCTCGCTGGCCGTCCAGTCACAGGGTGGAGGGGTGAGCGTCGACGCCAGCTGGAACGGAGCGACCGAAGTCGCCTCCTGGCAGGTGCTCGCCGGCTCCTCCCCGGCATCGCTGACCCTCGCCACGAGCGCTCCCAAGCGCGGCTTCCAGACAAGCATCGCGCTCGCCTCGACACCGGCCTATCTAGCCGTGCAGGCGCTGAATTCGGCCGGTGCGGTGATCGGGCGCTCGCCCACGATCGGGGGATGAGCCCAGCACGAATTCCCGTTCGGCCCGGTGCGTAGCCGCGCGCGTGGCGACCCGCGTGGCGACCCTGAAGTAGTCGTTGAAGCCGCGCTCGCGCGCACCGCGAAGCTGAGCCGGCAATGGACGCCGCAGCTCCTGCGCGAAGGCCCGTCGCAGCATCGCCTGCAGCGAACCTTCAGCGGGGTTGCGCCCGGCGCTGTTGTCGAGCTCGAGGCGGCCGTTCGCGGTGCGGTAGTCATACAGCTCGTGTTCCTGGCCTTCCGCGAGCTGGCGGATGCCTTCGTCCGACCAGTTCGAGTAGGTGGCGTACTTGGCCGCTGCCGTACGCAGCGCGACCACGTGCAACGGGGCGTCGGCCGCGTAGGGTTCGTTCGCGAACTCGGTCACGGTCTCATCGGTGGCATGCAGCACGTAGGGCCTGCCCGGCGCCGAGGGGTCGGCGAGAATGCCGGCCATGTCGAGCCGCCCCGCGATGTGGGCGTAGCGCCGCTGGTGTCGCCATTCGTCGGATCCGCGGGCGATCGTCAGCAGCAGCGGCGCCACGTCGACGCTCGAGGTCAGCTGCGTGCGCGCGATCTCCGGTGCCGTGGTGAGCACGCCGCGGGGGTCCTTGACGATCAGCGGCACTCTGATCGCCTCCTCGTAGGCGCTCGCTCCCTTGCCGCGCAGACCGTGCGATCCGCCGTACTCGCCGTGGTCTGAGGTGAACACGACCACCGTGTTGGCCGCAACCTGCGGGCGGCTCGCGAGCGCGTCGAGCACCCGCCCGATGTGCTGGTCGACCTCGAGCTGAAGCTTCGCGTACAGGTTGAACATGCTCAGCCACGTGCTCGCGACTTCGGGACCGGTGAACGGCACCGGCCCGAACGACGACGCGGCCGTTTCCTGGAACGAGCGCTGCAGGCGCGGCTTGTTGCGCGCGGCCAGCAGCTCTGGCGTCTCGAAGTTCGGCGGCAGCGCTCCGATCACGCTTGGCGCGAACGCCTCGGCGGGAACGCGATTGCTCCAGTCATACCACCACGCGATGTCGTGCGGGTTGACGAACGACACGGTCGTGCACCACGGCTTGGACTCGCCCACCGTCGAGAGCCACTGCTCGAACTGCCCGGCGATGCCCGGATCCACGCGCCAGCCCTGGCCGGGCGCTCCGTCGGGCGAAGGATAGGTGCCACCCGCGAACCCGTAGCGCTCCAGCGCGCGAGATCCCCCTTCCGGGGTCCACTTGTTATCGCCGTGGGTCAGGTGCCACTTGCCGTACCAGTGCGTGTGGTAGCCGTGTTCGCGCAGCATCGAGCCCCACGTCGGGAACCCCGGGTCCAGCGTGCTGCCGCCCGTGATCATGCAGCCCGTCTGATGTGTGTACAGCCCGGTGAGCAGTGTCGCCCGCGCCGGCGTGCAGTCGTTGGAGGCCGTGTAGTGGCGCGCGAACGAGACCGCATCCTGGCGCAGGCGCTGCAGGTTCGGTGGCAGCACCGGTCCTCCCGGCCCCGCCCCGAACCACTGCGGGAAGCGCAGTTGGTCGACCATGATCACGAGGATGTTCGGCTGTCGTGGGCCCGCGTGCGTATGGTTGGCGACCGGCTGCGCGGAGGCGGGGAGCGATGTAGTGGCGGTGCTCCCCCGGGCGCTGGAGCCATCGTTGGCGTCTGCCAGCCGCGAGACGGCCAGAGCTCCGCCGGCCACTGCGCCGCCGGCCAGCAGGCCCTGCTTTACGAACGTGCGCCGATCGATCTTTTTGTCGGTTTTCTTATCTTCGTCTGATCTCATTGCCTGTGTACGTGCTCGATGCGCCTTGCGCCGGCTATACGGTACCTGGTGTTCGCCACGGTAACGCTCACGTGGGGATCGGGCGCCGGTCGGCGCGGCGTGCATATCGCATACCGTCGCGCGGTTGGATGAGGCGGTGAGCGGGACCGTCCGCGGTCGCTAACGCGGGCAGCGCACCGCGCTGGCCGCCGTCTGGTGCGTGCCGTCCAAGAACGTGATGTCGGCGCGGAACGGGAAGCCCCCGCGGGGGCAGCGCGCCGGCACGGCGATACCGCGCGGATGAAAGGGCACGATCTTGCCGCCCACGTGTCGGTAGTAGGTCAGGCCACGAGGGCCGATCGTCGAGGTCATGCTCGTGACCGCCACGTCGGGACCGCCCGGCCACGTCGGGATCAGCGGGATCGAGGTGTCGAGGCGACCGCTGAACGGAGGTTCGTCTTCGAGCACGTGGCCGGGGAACACCAGTTGCGCGAAGACCGGCGCATGGCCTTCGGCATAGAAGAGGACTTCCAGATGTTCGCTGTTCGGCGGTCCCACGAGCGCGGTGATGCTGCCCGCCTCTTCGACCGGTTCGCCTTCGGCCGGGACGGCCACGACCGCGCTGCCAAAGCCGATGCGCGCGTTCGCCGGGCACCCTTCCACGCCCCCGGCGATCAGGGCCTGCGGATCGCAGTTGGCCAGCCCGAGGGTGCTCGTGGCCAAGCCCAGGCCGGCAGGCAGGTGCAGGTCGACCTCGGTCACGGGCGAGGGCGCTCGTCGGGGGATGGTGCTGTGCACGTGGAAGCCGAACTCGATAGTGGTGCGCGCGCCGAGTCGATCGGGGGTGAAGCTCGTCTGGAGCGTCACCGTCTGCGCGGCCTGTGCGCTGACGGGTACGCCCGCGCACAGCATCACAGCGGCGATCGCGGTGGCGGTACGGGCTCGAGAGATCGCGACCCTGGCGCGCATGATCCAGCTCGGTGGACGCGCCGCCGAGGCCGTCCTACAGGTGGATCTTGCCGTGTACGTGCACCGTCAGCGCGAACGTTTCGCGGCTGATCACGCCGCTGATGCCGATGTTCGTCCCCGAGGCGTGCGCGAAGCTGCCGGTTCCGCTGACGATCGAGATCGTGCCGCCGAAGTAGCCGTTGGCGCCCTGTTGCGCGAACCGCGCCGAGCCCCTGCCCGTGACCGACCCACCTTTGGGCTTGACCGTAAACGTCGCGATCGCCCTGTTGGCCGAGACGATCGTCAGGCGCCCCACGATCGAGCAGTCGTACGTGCCGGTCGCGCTGCCCCGCTCGTTGAACGTGGTCCCCGGTTCGCCCACCGCATGCAGATGCCCCGTCTCCTGCAGGTTCACTTCTCGCGCGGCCCACGCGAGCGGGTCCTCGCCGCGTACCGGAAGCGCCCTTGCGCGGGCGTCGTCGAGTGCGCCCGTACTCGCCTGTGCCATTGCGGATCCGAGCATCGTGATGGCGACGCCAAAGAGCGGTAGATAGATACTCAGCCTTCGTGTGCGGCGTCTCATCACTTGCACCGCAATCTTACGGTCCGACGTTCCGATGGTCGGTACGCGTTTCCCACTCCTTGACTCTACCCTGTGGGTCGGATCGCCGGCGCCGGTTGCCATGTCGGCGTGCTGCATGGGGAGAACGGAGAGGGCGGGATTCGAACCCGCGATGGAGTTCGACCCCCATACTCGCTTAGTGCCTTTGGCCCGGCGTCGTCTACTGCGCTTTGGCGCGTTTGCCCGCAAATCCAGCGCTTCGGCCATGAGCGATCGGGCGTCTGCTGCGGTCTGCCGCTTCCATGATGCTTCCATGCGCCCTGCGCGACGGCGCGGCGGTCTTCGCGGCCGAGATGGGCTACTCCACGATGTTCGGCAATCTGCCGTACAATAACTGTATGGCTACCGTCTCGATTCGAGAGTTGGGCCGCCAGGTCAGCGGCGTGGTCAACGATGTCAGGACTACCGGGCGACCGACGTTCGTCACCCATCGCGGTACGCCCGTCGCCGTCCTGCTGCCGCTTGACGCGGAGCAGTTGGAGGACCATGTGCTCGCCAACGCGCCCGAGTACGTCGCCTCGATGCGCGCCGCCGACGAGGCGATCGAGCGGGGCGAGCCCGGCGTTGCGCTCGCCGACGCGATCGCCGAGTTCGAGGTCGAGCACGGCCCCCTCGACGACGAGAGCTGACGGCACGTGGCGAAGGTCGCGGTCGAGCTCGACCGCCAGGCGCAGCGCGATCTACGCAAGCTCCACCCCGACGACCACCGCGCAGCCCTGCGCGCGATGGCCGGCGTGCTCACCCACGAGCCGCTGCCGGCCAACGCAAACGATCGTGCATTGAAGGGACGAGCGCCCTGGCGGCGACTGAGGGTCGGTGAGCTGCGCATCCTCTGGCGAGGGGTCGGCAACGGCGAGCGCAGGCGCGTGGCGCGTGTCATCCACCGCCGCGACCTCGAGCGAGCGGTACGCACACTCGGGGACTGAGCCCGACGGCGCCCCCTCGCCAGAAATCCGTGCTCAAGAGGTGTCAGCAGTACGGAGAGGGCGGGATTCGAACCCGCGATGGAGTTTGACCCCCATACTCGCTTAGCAGGCGAGTGCCTTCAGCCTCTCGGCCACCTCTCCTGGAGGTCTGGCCAGTTTAGAGGCTGTTCTGTCGTGTGGTGGCGCAGGTAGGCGCACATCGCTAGGCTGACGTCGATGGACGCGAAGCGCGCACGAGAGCTGCTTGCACAGGAGCGTGAGCGGGTCGAGCGGGCCATCGCCGGGCTCGGCGAGGAGGATGCGCAGGCGGTGGCCGAGCAGGGTGAGCCCGGCGAACTCGGTTCGGAGGAGCTCTACGAAAAGGAGCTCAACACGGGCCTCGCCGAGGATCTCGCGGAGCAGCTCGCCGCGATCGTGCGCGCCGAGGCCAGGCTTGCCGCGGGCACCTACGGCCTCTCCGTCGACAGCGGGGAGCCGATTCCCGATGCGCGCCTGGAGGCGCAGCCCACGGCCGAGCGCACGGTCGAGGAGCAGCAGGCGGCCGACCGCTAGGCTCCGCGCCCGCCCGACGCGGGGGGCGGTGGTGGATCGACTAGCCTTTCGTGTCCGGCATGGAAGGGTGGCAGAGCGGTTGAATGCACCGGTCTTGAAAACCGGCAGGCGGGCAACCCCGTCTCGGGAGTTCGAATCTCCCCCCTTCCGCTTGCCGGCCGACCGTGGACCCAGCGGTAATGCGCCTAGAGTGAGTGCTCTACGAGGAGGTCCATATGGATCAACAGCAAACGCATAGGGATCGCGTGGCCAATGCCGCCAAGTCCCGCAGTACCGCTCAGGAGCGACGGGCCGCGCAGACGGCCGACATAGCCGGGAAGCAGGCCCGGCTCAAGCACGAGGCATGGCAGCGGCGGGAGCAAAAACCCAAGCCTCGCTGAGCGCACCGGTGGTCCCGTGGCCTGCGCTGACTTCTGCACAGGCGTCGTTTTTTGGAGCTCGCTACCCGCGCCGCACCACGCGCCGGCACCGTCTCGGTGACAGAGCGATGGTGCGGCGTGGGGCGCCGCGAGCGCTCCTACATCACCGGCAGGGTCTCGTACACGTCGACGCTCCCGCCGGCGGCGAGCACGGGGCTGCCCTTGGCCAGCTCGGAGGCCGCGTCGAGGCTGTCGGCCTGGATGACCGAGTAGCCGCTGATGCCCGAGCCCGCGCCCTGCGAGACCGTGCCGTCGCCGGCGACCGAGGTCGAACCGGCGAAGGGGTTGCCGGCGTCGACGATCGCGCCGCCGAGCTGACCGAACCAGGCGCCCCAGGCGGCCATCGCCGCGTCGCGCTGCTCTTGGGTCTCGGCCATGCTGCCGCCGCGGTATGCGAACAGGTAGTTGCCCATCTGTAGTGCCTCCAGTGTGTATCGGTGTGTTGTCAGGCCGCGCCCGCTCGGGCACGGTGTGGTCGGTGTGTCTGGTTCTCAAGCTGCCGCGCCCGCTCGGACACGGCGTGGTGGGTGGGGGTCGAGGTGTGTGCGGTCAACTGCGCTCGTCCGCGTCGAAGATCCGGCGGGCGAGGTTCTCCAGTGCGCCGATCCAGCCCGATTCGTGGCCGGTGCGCGACTGCTCGGAGGGGAGTCCGCTGTGTTCGAGCACCACGGTCGTGCCGCCGGGCTCGGAGTGGAACTCGACCGTGACGAGGCTGATGGTGCCGGCGGGGTCGGGGCCGTCGCTCCCCTCCCAGCACCAGGTGTAGACGAGGCGGCGCGGGCGCTCGACCTCACGGTACTCGCCGCCGACCGCGTATTCGCGACCGCCCTCGTCGCGCATGCGCATCATGTAGCGCCCGCCCACGCGCAGGTCGACGTCGCATCCCGGCGAGGTCCAGGTCGGCTGCGCCCCCCACCAGCGCCTCAGCACCTCGGGGCTGGTCCAGGCGTCGAAGACCTCCTCGGGAGTGGCCGCGAAGGTGCGCTCCAGGCGCACCGCGGCGAGCTCGCGCGAGCTCATCCCGCGTCGCTCCCGTCCGGCGCCGAGTCCGTCGCGTGCCCCGCGCGGCGCGTGCGCTGCTCGGCGAGGTAGTCCTCGAGGACGTCGAACTTGCGCTCCCAGATCGCGCGCTGGTCGCTCATCCACTCCTGGGCGTCGTCGAGCCCGTGCTCGGACAGGCGCAGCCGGTGGGTGCGCCCGTCGATCACCCGCACGATCGCGCCGGCCTCTTCGAGCACGCGCAGGTGCTTGCTGATCGAGGGCTTGGACACGGCGAAGTCGCCCGTGGCCTCGCCGACGGTCATCTCGCGTGTCCCGAGGCGCTCGATGATCCCGCGGCGGATCGGGTGCGCGCACGCCGCGAACGTGCGGTCGAGCTGAGTTTGGTTAACCATTAGGCTAACTGTAGCAAGACCCGGCTGATGGGCGCGGTGTGGAAGGCAGGGGAAGGGGGGCTCGCCGAGCGCGGCGCGAAGGCCCGCTCGGAGCGAGGATCGGTCCGCTGGCGCCAGGGCGAGCCGCGAGCGCGAGGATCGGTCCGCGTGCGCCAGGATCAGTCCGCGGGCGCGGCGACCGCGAAGACGATGTGGCGGCGCGCGAGCGTGAGGTAGGGGAACAGCTCCACCGGTCCCCCCGCGAGCGGCTCGACCGTGACCTCGGTGAGCGTCAGGAAGTCGCGCTCGGGAGCGTTGAGCACGTCCGAGACGCGGCTGCGGTAGCCGTCGCGGGCGAGGGTCAGCTCGCCGACGATGCGGTGGCGCTCGGTCTCGATGCGAATGCGCTCGCGGCGGTGGTCGATGCCGCCCTGCTCGGGGGGCGGCTCGTCGCCGGCGATCGGGTCGGTGCTCACGCGGGCATTATCGCGCGACGGCGTAGGTTCGCGTTATGACCGTTCGCCGCCCGGTGGGACCGGCGGCGACGATGCGCACGCGCGCGAGCAGCGCCGTGTGTCGCCCGAGCTCGCGGAGCAGGCGCCTCAGTGCGCTCGGAGCGACGCGCAGACGCACGTGCCCGGTCAGCGTTGCCGGCAGAGGTCGGGCGGCCGCGACGAGCGCGACGGCGCGGGGCCGGTGCCCGGAGCGCGCGGTGAGGGTCGCGGTGACGAGCACGCGACAGCCGCGTTCGCAGCTGAGATTCAGCGCGAGGCCGCGCCGCGCGAGCACGCCGCTGCGCCGGGGGACGCTCACGCGCAGCACGGGCGCGACGTCCAGCGGGGGTGGCCAGGCGCTCGCGGGCACGCAGCCGACGCCCGCGGGCGCGGCCGGGTCGAAGCGCTCGACGCGGTTGTTGTTGGTGTCGGCCACGAACACGCTGCCTTCGCAGCCCACCGCGACGGCCGTCGGCTGGGAGAGGTAGCCGAGCCCGTCGCCGCGCAGCCCCCACTTGGCCAGGTAGCGGCCGGCTTCGTCGAAGACCTCGATGCGGTTGTTGACGTTGTCCACCACATACACCCGCCCGGCGGCGTCCAGGGCGATGCCGGTGGGGGTGTGCAGACGACCGTCGCCGGCGCCGAGGCCGCTGAAGACGTTCGCGGGCGAGCCGTCGGGGAACAGCTCGACGATGCGGTTGTTGCCCGTGTCGGCCACGTACACGTCGCCCGAGCGAGACAGCGCGAGCGCGGCCGGGTGGTTGAACGCCCCCGCCGAGCTCCCCGCCGCGCCGTTGCCGCCGCCGGCGCCCACGCGCCCCAGCAGCACGCCGCTGGGGGAGTAGATGAGGACGCGATTGTGGTTGGTGTCGGCCACGTACACCTCGCCGGCCGAGGACACCGCGACCGAGCGCGCCCCGCTGAGCCCGGCGCCGCCCAGATCGGCGGGACCGCCGAGTTCGGACAGGTAGGTGCCTTCGCCCCACAGCCGCACCAGGCGCGCGGCGCCGGTGTCGGCCACGTACACCGAACCGCGCGGATCGATCGCGATCCCGGAGGGTTCGTCAAAGCCCGCGGAGTGCCCGCCGGCCTGCGTCCAGATCCCGAGCAGCGCGCCGCCACCCTGGGAGAAGGTCTCGATGCGGTTGCCGTCCGTGTCGGTGACCAGCAGCCGCCCGGTCGGGTCGACGGCCAGCCCGCGCGGGGCGACGAACGGGCCGGGCATGTGCGCGGAGGCGCCGATCGTGCGCAGGTAGGCGCCGCTGGAGTCGAACACCTGCACGCGATCGTTGGCGGTGTCCGCCACATAGGTGTCGCCCGCCGGGTCGGCCGCGAGCGCGCGCGGGAACGCCAGCTGGGTCGGACCCGAGCCGAAGCCGCCCCATTCGCCGACGTACCCGAGCGCCGGGTTCAGCTTGACGATGCGGTGGTTGATGTCGTCGGCCACGTACACGTTGCCGGCCGCGTCCAGCGTGACGCCGTAGGGGAAGCCGAACTGGCCCGGACCGCTCCCGTAGGAGCCGACCGAGCCCTGGTATTCCCCGGTGGGGCTGAAGCGCTCGATGCGGTGGTTGTCGTCGTCGGCCACCAGCACCTCGCCGGCGTTCGCGGCGACGCCGCGCGGATAGGAGAACTGCCCCGCGCCGGCGCCCTTCGAGCCCCACTGCAGCGGTTCGCCGCCTGAGAGGTTGAAGCGCTCGACGCGGTTGTTGCCCGAGTCGGCGACATATACGTATTCCCCCGCCACCGCGATGCCCCCGCCGGGGGGCTTGGTGTAGTCCTGGGAGGACCCGAACTTGAACTGACCAAGCCCGCTCCCGGTGTGCCCCCAGGCGGTCAGGAATTCGCCGTCGGAGGTGAACTTCTCGATGCGGTTGTGGCTCGAGTCCACCACGTACACGTTCCCGGCCGCATCCGTGGCCAGCCCGCCGATCGGCCCGAACTGGCCGTGGCCGCCACCGTAGGAGCCCCACTCGCCGAGATAGGTGCCGGCGGCGTTGAACCTCTGCACGACATAGCTCAGCTGATCGGCGACGTACACGTCACCGGCCGCGTCCAGCGCGACGGCCTCGGGGAAGCGCAGGATCGATTCGGCGCGCTGCCCCACGATCGCCGCCGAGGCGTACGGACAGGCGGGCGCGATGCCCGAGCCGGGGCAGGCTTCGGCGCGTGCGCTCGCCGCGTGAGCCAGGGCGAGCACGAGCAGCGGCGCGAGCAGCGCGAGCAGGGGACGACGGCGCCGAGGAAGCGTCATTGCCCAGTCAGAACACAGGATCGGCGTGCGTGGAGCGGTGCGATGGACCCACTTACACGATCGTTACACGACTGCTCGATCAGGCAGGAGCATGCTTTATATAAAGCTGATCCGGTCGGCCATGTCGCATGCGACATGGCCGGGAGGGCCGCATGCGGCCCTCCCCACAGGCCGCACATGTGCGGCCTGTCCGTTGGCGCATGCGCCAACGGACGACGGGCCGCATGCGGCCCGTCACGACCTCGCGCATGCGCGAGGTCGCCTGGCGGCGCATGCGCCGCCAGGACAGCATCAGCCTTCTCCCAAGCACGTGGCCCCGACGCTTGCCGTTCGTACCGACGCGCCGCGGATGACGGACAGGCGGTCACGCGCGTACGAATCGGTGGCGCGCCATCCCGCTTGCGCAGGCCACACTCAGGCTCAGAGCTCGAGCACCGAGCGGATCCCGTCCTGCGCCTGCATCAGCTCGAAGGCGCGGTTGACGTCCTCGAGGGGCATGCGGTGGGAGATGAACGGATCGACGTCGATCTCGCCGCGCAGGTAGAGATCGACGAGCTCGGGCACCTGGTCGCGGCCCTTGACCCCACCGAAGGACGAGCCGCGGATGCGCCGACCGGTGATCAGCAGGCGCGGCACCACGTCGAGCGTCTCGCCGCGCCCGGCCACGCCGCACACCGTGCACAGGCCCCAGCCCATGCGCGCGGCCTCTACCGCTTCGCGCATGACCGCGACCAGCCCGGTGGCCTCGAAGGTGTAGTCGGCGCCGAAGCCGCCCGTGCTCTGCAGCACGCGCTCGACCACGTGCCCGTCGGCGCGCCAGCACTCGGTGGCGCCCTGGCCCCGCGCGAGCTCCAGGCGCTGCTCGGAGAGATCGACGCAGACGATCCGCTCGGCCCTCCGCAGCCGGCATCCGGCGACCGCGCCCAGGCCGACCATCCCGGCGCCGAACACCACGCAGGTCGAGCCGGGTTGCACCTCGGCCGTGAACATCGCCGCTCCGAGGCCCGTCGAGAGGCCGCACGCGAACAGGCACGCGCGGTCGAGCGGAGCCTCGGGGCTGACCTTGGCGAGCGCGATCTCGGGCATGACCGCGTGGTCGGCGAAGGTCGAGGTGCCCATGAAGTGGCGGATCGGCTCGCCCGCGCGCGACAGGCGCGTGGTGCCGTCCGGCAGGTGGCCCAGGTTCTGCTGCTCGCGGATCGCCAGGCAGAGGTTCGTGCGCGGGTCCAGGCAGTGCACGCACTCGCGGCACTGGGGCGAGAACAGCGTGACCACGTGATCGCCGGGCGCGAGCGAGGCGACCCCCTCGCCGATCGCCTCCACGACCCCGGCGCCCTCGTGCCCGAGGACCGTCGGCGCGTAGCCCGAGGGATCGGACCCGGAGGCCGTGTACATGTCCGTGTGGCACACACCGCAGGCGACCAGCCGCACGAGCACCTCGCCGGGACCGGGGTCGGCGAGGTCGAGCTCCTGGACCACGAGCGGTGCGGCGAACTCCTCGAGTACGGCGGCGCGAACCTTCAACTGATGCCTCCTCCCACGCGGTGGCCAAGACCTTCGGAACCCTACGCCTCGAAACACCTCGACCGCGGACGCCGCGACCTTGCTGACGTCGCGACCTCGAGCAGGTCGATTTCCCCGGCGATCTCAGACAGCGGACCTCGGCAATCCTAAGACCTCAGAACCGGGCTCCAGCGCTCGGGGTCGCGCTGGGCCTGCTCGCGCGCCCAGCGAAAGTGGTGCACGGCCGAGCGGCGCAGGGGCTCGCCGAGCAGCAGGCCCAGCAGCGCGTAGCGGCGGGCGTGGCGCGGTGTCTCCAGCGCGACCGCGAGCAGGCCCGCGAGCGCCCACAGGTGCAGCACGCGGTTGTACGGCGCGAGCTGCTCGGGCGTCATGCCCTCGGCCTCGGTCAGATACGGGATGCCGTGGCGCAGCTCCCAGGGCCACTCGACGAAGTGCACGATCGCGCCCGCCAGGCCCGCGGCGTTGTTGAGGGCGATCCACCTCTCCATGCCCTCCCCCTCGGCCGTCCAACCCGCGAAGGCCATCCCCGGCAGGGCCCCGGCCCACATCGCGGTCGCCGCGCGGCGACCGATGAACGGCTCGAACACGAGGCCTACCCCAGCGCGCACCTCGAAGGTGTGATGGGCGGCGGTGCCGAGCGCGTTCAGGACCGTGAACGGGCGGCGCGGGCGCAGGCTCACGGCGTCGTCCGAGTGGGCTCATTCGGGCGTGGGCGCATGTCGCGATCGGTGTGGCCTCGTCCAGGTGGCCTCACGGCGCGGTCCAGGTGGCCTCGTCCAGGCGGGCTCACGACGCGGTCCAGGTGGCCTCGTCCAGCTGCGGCGCCCGCGTCGGCTCCGCGGGGAGTCCGAGCATGTCCGCCGCCGCCTCGTCCATGCGCCGCACCCTGATCGCACCCGCGGCCGCGAGATCCGCGGTGTGAGCGAGCACCGCGTCGAGCGCCTCCCAGCCCGGCTCGCCCGTGAAGGCGACAGTGAAGGGGTGAAAGAGCAGCGTCAGATGCCCGTCCTCGCGCGCTGCGTGCTCGTCCAGCGCCGCGATCATCAGCTCGTCGCGCATCTGCTCGGGAGTGAGCGGATCGGGCCCGGCGCCGTAGCGTTCGCGCAGGCCGGAGAACTGCGGCAGGTAGCAGTACGCGTCCACGAGCGGCCAACGGAAGGGCAGCACCGCGAGGCCCTCCAGCAGACCCTCGCGCTCGCCCGCCGGGGAAACGTAGGTGTAGCCGTGCTCGGCCAGCAGCGCGAGCGTACGCTCGGTCAGGCCGCCGCCCGGTGGACGAAAGCCGCGCGGCTCGATCTCGATCGAGCGCATCGCCTGGGTCGCGCGCGCGAGCAGCGCGGCCTCGGATTCGGCCCCGAGCGCGGCCCATTCCTCGTGGCGGTACGCGTGCACGGCCACCTCGTGACCGGCGCTCGCGATCGTCTGCAACGCCCGCGGGTACATCTCCGCGTTCAGGCCCTCCACGAAGAAGGTCGCCCGCAGGTCGTGGTCCGCGAGCTGCTCGAGCAGGCGCGGAAGGACTTCGGTGACCGTGAAGTGCTCGCCCATCGGCACCTCCGGCGGCCACATTCCCAGCTCGAGCTGCGCGGCCTCGCCGAGGTTGTCGAACGTGATCGACACGACCGGGTTGGACACGGGGCAATGATACGGGTCAGTTCCGGGCGGAGGTGTCGGGAACCCGCCGGCTCGACTCTGTCCGGGTGTGCCGGGAACCTGAGGTTCGACCTCCCGGCCGGCCTTTGCCCGGCTGGACCGGGGCGATCACGAGTAAGCTCACGGCCGAGATGGCGTGCCCTCACGCGAGACACACCACGGTCTGAGCGATGCGCCTGGCGAGCATCGACATCGGTGAGGGACCTGTCGCGGCGGTGCTGCTCGGCGAGGAGCTCGTCCCGGTCTCCGCGCTCGACGCTCCGGCCACGACCGTGCGGGGGCTGCTCGCGGCGCTCGACGCACAGGGGCTGCGCGAGCTGCACGCCCGCGCCGGGGAAGCGGGCGAGCGTCTCGCCCTCGCCGACGCGCCGCTGCGCGCGCCCGTGGGCGACCCGCAGAAGATCGTCTGCCTCGGCCTCAACTACAGCGACCACGCCGAAGAGACCGGCCAGGAGATCCCGGCCGCGCCGATGTGGTTCGCGAAGTTCGCCAACTCACTGATCGGCAGCGGGCAGGAGATCGTGCTCCCGCGCGCGCACCCCGAGCTCGTCGACTACGAGGCCGAGCTCGCGCTTGTGATCGGGCGCCCCGCGCGCAACGTCGACGTCGAGGACGCGCTCGGGTGCATCGCCGGAGCGATGCCCTTCAACGACGTCAGCGCGCGCGACCTGCAGATGCAGAACCCGCTCTGGACCAGCGGCAAGGCGATCGACACGTTCGCCCCCTGCGGCCCCGCGCTCGTGACGCTCGACGAGATCGGCGACCTGTGCGCGCTCGGCCTGCGCACCCGCATCAACGGCGAGCTCATGCAGGAGGGCACGACCGCCAACCTCGTCTTCGGCCCGGCCGAGGTAGTGGCCTGGCTCTCGCGCACCATGACCCTGCTGCCCGGCGACATCATCGCCACCGGCACCCCCGCGGGGGTTGGTGCTGCGCAGGGGCGGTTCCTGCGCGATGGGGACGTCGTCGAGGTGGAGGTCGACGGACTTGGGGCGGTGCGCAATTTGGTGCGGGCTGAGTAGCGCTCGCGGGCAAGTGGTTGCCGCGAAACCGGCTTGACCCGGTTCGCCTGGGCGATTGGATGTTTACTCGTCCTACCACGACTCCCCGGCGCGAACGGCACGACGGTAGCGCTTACGTGTCGCGCTCCCCCACGACGAGCCTGTAGACGGGGCGCAGCGGCGGCATGAAGCTAAGCGGTGTCTGACTCGATCACGGGGTACGACACCAAACCCGCACTATGAGCGGGATACCGAGTTTCGTCAAACCGTCCCAGCCGTAGGAATGATGGCTGCCGAAGCATCCTGCCTTGCCCTCCTCAGCGTATCGAGGGTCTCGTTTTGCCAGTCTCCTTGCAGCCGTCCAACCCGCGAGAATATCGTGGCGACATTGTCCATAAACGGTGTCTCGGTGAAGTCACCGAGCACGACAGCGTCCTGCTGCGTAGGCACTGGACTGAGCTCCATAAGTAGATCCTCAGTGCAAGAGCGCACGTCGCGCTTCTTGAAGTCAGTCTCATTCTCGCTATGCACAGACACACACGCAACTGCTGAAAATCCTGCATTTTGGAGAGCCGCAAACAGCGCAACCCAGGCTCTGGGTTCGTGATTGGCGTAGCTGAATATCAGGCGACCGCCGGGGCGTAGCCCGCGGTGGCAAGCTACGAAGATACGCTCAAGTGACGCGGCGTAGGCCGTGCCGTCGGCATTGACCCCAGTGGCGACGTTGGTGGCTGCCTCTCCTTCGAGCTGATCGGTCGACAGGCCGGCCCACGCGCGGAACAGCAGCGAGAGCTCGCCGTAGTGCACATCGTCGTGATAAGGCGGGTCGGTGAGTACAAGGTCGAAGCTCCCAGGAGAACACTCAATATGAGCAGAGTCTCCACACACCACATCCACATCGGCTGCCCTCACATGGGAGTGCAGCCAGTCGGCCGCCTTGACCATCGACTGCACCCTTCGAGTTACCGTCCCACGTCCCACCAGCCCCGCACCCCAGACGTTGATCTCGGGCACAAAGGTCGAGAAGTTGAAACGATGTCCAGCTGTCGCGTCATTGCACTTTAGGTAGTAACGATCCCAGCGGCATAGGTGTCCGGCGAACTCAGCGGTGCCGACGATTGCCAGCCGCAGCGCATCGACCGTCGCTTGATCCTCACTGGCCTCCGCAGCCAGCTCGAGCAAAGTCTCGATCACCGCTCGCTGGCGAGGTGGATAGAGATCCTCCCAGTCGTGAAAGCCGTGGCGCAGCAGGACGTTGGTCTCCGCCCCCGGCGGAATCGCACCGAGCTTCCGCGATGTCGCCCATTCTCCATCCGCCTGACGAAGCTCTTGCGCGGTAGGCAAGCCGAACTCCCGCACCCCAGCGCCAGCACGCTCGACGAGCACCATCTCCCAACGCCAGCCATCGACGGACGCGCGATCGGAGAGTCGCTCGCGCTTGCCGCAGGACGGGCACGTAACGATCCGGCGCGGCGCATACAGGGCCGTGGGGTCGGTGAGCCGAGCACACTCCGGACAGCGCCTGCGGGCGCCGGTACGCCCCTCGAAGATGTGGCCTGCCGGGCAGGCCAGAATAGCCTCTGGTCGTGCGCGCTCCTTGCGGTGCAGCAGCGTCAGGAGGCTGTAGGGAAACTGTCGGTGCTCGCTGCCGCACCCCAGGCAGCGCCCGACCGCCACCCGATAGGTATGCGCCAGGATCGCGGACTGCCCATCGGACATCTCCGTCGCGTAAGCCTTGCGCAGCGTAGGCTCGGCAAGTTCCTGAAGGATTGCATGTGCCTCATGTAGCTTCGCAGCGGGTGGCAGGCTGAACATCTGGCGCATGCCCTCGGCGGCCCAAGGGTTGAGGTCTTGAGCGTGCACGCGGTGCCCTGCACGCAGCGCCACCAGTGGGATCGTCCCGCCGCCGGCGAACGGATCGAGAATATCGAGGCGATCGCGACCGAATGCCTGCACAGCCGCGTCGAGCACCGCGTCGTTGACCGCTCCGGTACGGCGCGCCCACCACCGATAGGTGCTGAGCGGAGGCAAGTGGACCTCACGATTTCGACTCTCCCGCCGTGCCGCGTTTGAGACCTGCTCTGGGTCGAGTCGGGCGAGCACGCTGTCAGTGGCCTGCGTCGAGATCGAGTGCTTGGACGCGCGTCTGGGCGGCGTCAGCGACTCGGCGCTCACGCAGATATCTCCTTGACGCAGTCCGCCAGGTCGGGGATGCTGTGCTCGGTAAAAAGCCGACCGGCGAACCGCCGAGCGAGTCCGTCAGTCTCTGGTCGCAATGCCCAGCCGGGACCGGTCAGCACGATCGCGAAGGGCAGTGACGTGACGGGAATCTTCAGTAGCCCATCACCATTCGCGCGCGCGGTGCCGCCGTCGTGGGCGGAGCTGAACGCAATCGCGAACGCGGCACTGCCGTGACTGTCCAGCGCAACGACGCCCACGCGCTTGTCGGCGATGCCCGAGAGGAGTTGCAGGTCTTTTTGTTTGGCGCTGCCTCCGATGATCGTCGAACGGCGGAAATCGACGCCGCGCTCCCCGAGCGCCGCGCACAGCTCATTGGCTGACGCGCTGTTCGTGAATTTCGAGGTCTTGTTTTTATGCAGCAGCCAGGCTCCGCCGACGAAGCGCTGGGTCAGCAGCAGCTCGTAGGGAACGCCTCCGACGCGGAGGCGATCGATGAGCTTCCAGCCGCCACCAGGCTCGTCGATGAGCTCGATCGCTCGGGCGACCTCGCTGTCGGGGATATGCGAATCCAGCCGTCCTTCGACCAGGTCGTCCAAATAGGCTAGTAGGTCGGTGATCTGCTCGACGGACCACTCGTCGCTGCTAGGTCCAAACCAGCACTTGGCGTCCTTGAACGCCACACCTACTGCAAGACATAGGGCCTCCAGAGCCAACGGATTCGCATACTGGGCACGCAGCACCCCGCGCGGGGTCAGGCCCCCCAGTGTGCGGCCCTCGCTGCGAGATATGAGCTCGTCCAGCGCCGCCGCGAACTGCGCCGGTCTGGGAATGCTCTCGGGGTCGAATATGACGCGGGAGGTATCGAACTCCGAGCGCGTGACTTCCCGCGTGACGCGACGCAATGCGGTTGCGCCAGTTCCGCCTAACTCGTCGGCGAGCTCGACCAGCGCGCGCAGCAGCTGTGGCCAGCGCGTCTCCGGAGGCATTGGATGGTCCTCTGCAAGCCACGCCAGTGCGTCCGACAGCTGAGACCGCCCGGTGGCGCGCACGATCACATCGCGAGGATCGGTATCGACACGATGGCTCACGGCATGAACGGTACGCCAGCGCCCGGAGCGAACGGCCTCGACACGGGAGGAAGGCCGGGCCTCAGAGCCCCAACCATCAGCCGCAGTCGAGCTGTCTGCCAACGACCGTGGACATGGCGATCCTCCGGGAGCAGCGGCTGCAGCGCCGCGGCCGGTACATGCCCGACAACGTGACCGTGATCCTCTTGCTCCATGTGCACCACCACGAGAGACCAATCAGGATCGGCCAGGCCGACGGTCAGCTCGTTGCGTGTAACGGTCACTGCAACAGAGGCCGCGACCGAGCGAGTCCCCTTGACCTCGAGGCGTCGCATGATACCGTCGAGCCGAGGAGCAATCACGTCGTAGCCGAGCTCATCGGAGATGAGACTGACGCGGCGCACTCTGGCAGCGTGGTCCTGCCGTCCATCGGCGACGAGCTCGGCGCGGCACGCGGCCACCGCGACCTCCTCTGCGTGCGCCCCCAGCTCCTGTCGTTCGTGTGCATCTACGGTCCGCGCGCGTGCGAGCAGGAAGGCTTCCCGCCTAGCGGGGTCGGGGATCACCGTCGCTAGCGCCGCAGCGGCGTCCTCGGGAATCAGCTCAGTGGCGAGCCGCTCACCGCCGCCGGCGGTCCGCAACCACAGCGGTCGCGTCGTCTCGAGCAGCAGGCTGAGAAGCAGCTCCTCCACCTCGGAGTGGCGCTGCTCGCACACAGCCTGCAACCGCTCGGCGCAACGGAGGCACTCGCCGTCGCGGCGCAAAAGCCCAGCGGACAGCAGTTCGCGCTCGGCTACTTGGAGCTCGTGCACATCGACCTCGCCGGCGAGCGGCAGCTGCATCCACGATGCGTGCGCGATCTCCGCGCGCGCGCCCTCGCTGCCTAGAACGTGGCCTACCCAGAACGCCGCATGTAGCTGACGTCGTGACCAGGCGATCCCCTCATTCGCCATCGGGCTCACCGCGCAGGTGTGCGAAGAGCGCCGCGATGTCACCGTGGTCACCGACATCGATCGGATCGCCAACGTCCTCCTCGTCGGGCAGCGCCATCGTGGCGATGGCGGGGTCGTCGAGCATCGTGCCGAGGTTCGTCGACTTGAGCTCCACCCGAGCCGATACCGCTTCGTCGATCGTGCCCTCGGTGATGAGGAAGTAGATGTTCGTCTCGGTGCTGCGCTCCAGCCCGAGACGATGGATCCGGTCGACGCTCTGTAGATACTGGCCGGCGTTGAACGTGCGCTCCAGGTAGATCATGTCGTGGCATACCTGATGGAGACTGACGCCCTCGCCCATCGCCGCCGGGTTGGCGAGCAGCACGCCACAGCTGGGATCGGTGCGGAAGCGGTCGATCTCGTGCTCCCGCACACGGGGAGCCCCTGGCTGGGTGATCTCCGACGGAATGCCGCCGTGCACGAGCGCAGGCTGGTGCACGGCAAGCATGCGCTCCAGCGTCTCGAGGTTGCGCACGAAGTTCGACCACACGAGCACCTTGCGACCGTCGCCCCGGAGCTGCTCGATCAGCGCCGCGAGCTGCACGAGCTTGGCGGGCGTCTCGTAGGAGGCATAGTCGCTGACCAGATGGTGCAGCGTGGCGTCCTCGGGAACTGGCAGCGGCGGATGGCGGAACTGGATCGGATCGGCGCTTGAGGAGCCGGCGGGCAGCAGCGCCGGGTTGGTGGCGGCCTCGAGCAGGTACATCGTCACCTCGCTCCAGGAGCTGAGCGCCACGCGGTCTCTCTGAGTCCTGGCGAGGTCTGAGAAGCGTGTCCTCAAGCTCGTGTAGATCTGCCCTTGCAGACCTTCCAGTGGCACCCTGATGATCTGCTTGCGCGGCTGCTTGAGCTCCAGCTCGTGCTTCGTGGTGCGCACGAACAACGGCGCTATCGCAGGTGTGACCTGCGCGACAGCCGCAGGAGTGGGCTGCGCGACCAGGGCTGTCGGCGGCAGCACGCGTTGAGCCTGCCCTGGCCAGAGGAAGTCGATGAGGGCCGTGAGATCCGACGGGTGTTGAGGAGCGGGCGTCCCAGTTAGGACATCACGGCGGGCAGCGAGGAACGCAAGATCCAGGCAAGCCTTGCCCCACTCGCCATCGTGCCCGCGCTTCATGCGATGCGCCTCGTCGAGCACCACCAGCGTAGCGTGCGCCTGCACCCACGCCGCGATGCGGTCATATGCGACGACGAGGCGCTGGTAGGTGACGAGCAGCAGCTCGGTGGACGGAGGAATGGCGCCGCCGGCGTAGCGATGCGCGATCGGCGACGGCGAGAGGCACGCGATGCCGTCCTGCATCCACGCATCGAAGGCGCTCAGCGGCGCGACGACTAGCAGTCGATCGACGCGACCAGCCGTCCGTTCAGACTCGTAGACAGCCAACTCGACAGTCGTCTTGCCCGCGCCGGGGACGCTGAAGTTGGCGCCATGGTCGAGTTCGAGCAGCCTGGCGAGGTCGCGTGTCTGAAACGAGCGCAAGTCCCGCGCGAAGCGTGTCTGCGCCAGGCCGGCGGATGCTCGTTCCCAGCACTCTTGTGAGGGCTCTTGAGTCGGCGCGGCACGCAGCGATCGCATTCTCTCGCGCTCAGACCCGCCCCGCTTGACAAGCGCTCTGGTGCCTTCGTCGAGGCTGACGGTGACGCCATGGCGTCGACACATGCCCGGCAGCCAGCCCTGGCGCGAGGAGAAAATCTCGATCGGGACCGACACCGCGAGGTTTGGATTCGCGCCCATCTGCCCCCATTCGGCGCGCACGTTGCGCCAGAAGTCGTCCGACACGAGGTCGTCACGGCGAACCTCGATCTGCCGACCGTGATCGACCCTCGCGAAGAACAGGGTTCCGGGCACTCAGGAGGCCACGGTCATGCGAAGCGCCTCGAGCGCACGGGCGGCCTTCTCCAGCTCGCTACGCATCGCATCGCCCTGGAACTCCGGACGTGAGGAGACCTCACCGTAGGCCTGGCGTGCCCTAACGAGCTGCTTGGTGACGTCCTCGACCAGATGGATGGGCAGGTTCAGCGCACTCCCGGCCTTGGCTACGTTCTTCGCGTCTTCGGCGGCCGTGCGCATCGCATCATTGATCGCATCGCGCACGAGCTCACGGTCGAACTCCCGCTCGCCGGCGGCGGTCGGCAGCTTGATCGCATCCTCCTGCGCGGTTTCGCCGAGACGCGTGGTGAGCACAGCGATGACGTCATGCACGGACGATCCGTTGTCCCCGGCAACCTCCTCGAAGTCCTCGAAGTCCTCGAGATCGGTGCCCTGCGCGGATGTCTGCTGCTGGGCCGCATGCGCAGCGATGGGTTCCAAGAGCTCACCCAGCACCTCATTCTCTTCGAGGGCTTCGGCAAGGTATCCCTCCACCCACTCGGCATCCACCAAGCGTTGCCGTTTGTATCCAAGATCGACCAGCAAGCCCAGCGTTCGCGCTTGCTTCAATCGCTGCGCCGCGACAGGGTCACGGTCACGGAGCGCCTCGTATGCGGAGTCGAGCTCCTGCAGAGCCTGCTCGGCGTCGTCAAATTCCGTCAGCGGTATCCTGTCGCCGCTCATCTGCTGGATGTCGCGAATCAGGGCCAGATGGCGTACATAGCGACGCACCTTCTCCACACCCTTGTTGACCGATGACTGTTTCGTCGGTGTCGCCCACCTGAGGCGCACCGCTACATCCTGCTCGTTGCGTCCCTGGCCCACGATCAAGTCCTCGACGAACAGCAGCTCGTTGGTGAACGTGTAATCCTGCCGGTAGTCCTCGGCGACTTGGAGGTCGAGCTCGAGGTCGTAGATCTCGCCGATCGTCGCGTCGGCCGGTAGCACCATGACTTCGATGTATTCGCGACCGAGGTCGCCTAGTGCTACCGCGCGGGTGTTGGCGTTGATGAGTCGACCCTGTCTTGTGATGATGCCGGGTTCACGCTGCGGCTCATCGGCCAAGTTCTGCTTCAGCTTTTCAAACCCGGGTGTGGCGCGAAGTAGTTCAGCGATAGCTGCCTGTGCGGCCTCTCCCTCGGGGTCCGCAGCGATTGCTTGCATCGCCACCGAATTTGACTCCAACTGCGACTTGATCCTATGGCTGCGCGGGTTGAGCACAGTAGCATCAAGTCCGATTCGGATAATCGGCAACCGCTCCTGCTGTCCACGCCAGGGAGCCCGACCTGTCTCATGGTCGACCGGAAGCGCATCTAGCGCTTGTTGGATCCTCTCCCTACGCGTCTGTTCGTTGGCAGTCATATCGAATCGAGTAAGTACCGGTCTCGACGAGACCCATAGACCTCGGCGAGGCTGCACAATCTATCGTAATCCAGGCGATTCCAACCGTCATGCTCCCGGCGGCCACAGAGATAACAAAACCCGGAGACGCGGCAAAGCCCAACAAGCCCCGTGATCTAAGGGCGCCTGCAGTGGGTTTAGTGTGGGCTCCTTCGATCCTCAGACGCCTACGCCCCCAGCCAAACGGCCACTTCCGTTCGATGAACAAATATGGCTGCGAAGCTAACCATCTAGAAGTTTCGCGGCCACGGCCCCATGAAGCCATAGCGGGGCGGGATTCGAACCCGCGCGACCTTCGGGTTATGAGCCCATTTCGAGGGTGTCGTGGGGTGTCGCCGTGTCCGGTGGTTTGGCTCTATTGCTGGTGATTCGACCCAGCGGCGATCTGCGTCTGGAGCCGAATGGCGGGGGGCATGTTTGCACTTTGTTTGCACTTTCGCGTGGTCATCTGCGGGCGAGCCGGTTCTCCGTATCGGCAGCTTGCCGCCGGAAACTTGGTCGCACGACTATCGCAGCAGGGCAAGGAATCGCACGATGTCGTGGGACTTCCGGGCGGGAAGACGGCTGAACGATGGCATCGGCGCTCGCGAGTCCACGAGGGCGTGGGCGATCTCGCGTCCCGAGAGCTTCGCGCCGATGTGCGTGAGGTTCGAGCCCGGCCCCCGGTTTCCGTTATCGCCGATGCGATGACACGCCAGACATCCCGACTGTGCCACGACGAGCTCTCCGGCTTCGAATTCCTGCTGCTCACGTCCTCCCGCCTGCTTTACGGCAGCCGGGATCGGCAGTTCCAGGAGGTCACGCTGCGATGGCTCGATCACTCCGACGTAGAAGATCAGCACGCGGGCGCCGCGAGGGCAACGGCGAGGCTTCGGTAGGTCGCAGCCAGGCACAGTCGCGAGCCTCGCTCCAGAGGACACGAGCCATGCGCCGCTCACTTCCTCCAGTTCAAGCTTGATTGGACCCGCGTGATGGATCACGGCGGTGGTCATGCCGGGCTTCTTGGCGACCGTGACGAACGTGAAGCTCAACTTCAATGTCGCACGCTGACTAACCACTTCGAGGTCCTGAACGGTCGGTTTCAAAGACAGGTCGGCTTCCGCGGGTGGTTCATTCCGGGCGGTCAAAGCGAACTCGCGGCTCGCGGCGACTGCACAGCCAACCGCGGGCGCCGCCCCATGGACGAGTTCGATGGCAACCGCTGGCATGAGGTCTCCGCACAAGGCACCAGCGTCATGGCGCAGCACATCCTGGAACGGCGCTACCGCTGCGCGAGTAATAGCCGCTTCCGGGCCGCTGGCCGTGGCCTCCGCGGCCAGCAGGCTGAGTCCCAGCAACGGCAGCACCAAGAGCCGAGCGCGCAGCATCGTGAGGCCAATCCTAGCTGGGCGCAGCCGGTGATCTGCAGCTATGGGACCGACAGGAAGAAGTCCTGCCGGACTGTGTGACCGGTGGGTATGGTGAGCGACTCCGTTTCCGTCGGGTTGATTCCATTGACGGTTGCGTTTAGGAAGGTGCCGCGGATCGTGTATGAGCCCGCCGGAAGCGGGATCTTGACGAGGTGGCCCGTGATCGAGGTCTGCGTCGCGACAAGTGCCCCAGTCGCGTTGATGACTTCCACCACACCGGTGCCGGCCGGTGGTTCCGGGCGCTTGCAGTCGGGTG
>Ga0210387_10000679_pt1 | contig 24649 bp, 26 predicted proteins | sample IncBWC7OmetaG_FD_160108 | JGI IMG/M metagenome (GOLD analysis project Ga0210387, IMG submission 160108) | Forest soil microbial communities from Barre Woods Harvard Forest LTER site, Petersham, Massachusetts, United States - Inc-BW-C-7-O ...
CTGCGACCGGGAAGAGCTCCGCGCGGAGCTCTGGGCGCAGCTGGGAGCGCACCTCCGGCGCTCGGGCGTGGCGCTGCGCGACGACAACCTCATCGACTGGGCGCTGGCCGACAGCATCGAGTTCTGCGACCGACGCCCGCACAACCGCGAGCCGTTGTTCATCAACACGGCCGGCTCGTGGCGGCACCGGCCCGACGCGGTGACGGGCATCGAGAACCTGTATCTGGCCGCCGACTACGTCCGAACCCACACCGACATCGCCACGATGGAGAGCGCCAACGAGGCGGCGCGGCGCGCGACCAACGGCATCCTGCGGGCGGCGGGGGGGCGCGCGCCCGCCTGCCGGTTGTGGGAGCTACGTCCGCCGCGGGTCTTCCGGGAGCTGCAGCGCCTCGACGAGCGCCGCTTTCGTGACGGCGCGCCGCACCTTCTGGGCGCCCCCAGGGCGACATGGCTCTCGGCAAGCCGGTGAAGCTGCGCGCTTCCGATCGTCGAACATGAGCGCACGCGATCCCCCTCCAGACCGGTTGCGCGGTCTAAGATAATCCCATGGAGATGCGGGCTCTTACACGCATGGCACTTGCCGAGTGAGCGCTCACTCAGTTAAATAGGCGCCATGGTTCGCGCGGCTCCGCTCTCGCCCGATGCGCGGCGCGCGAGCATCATCGCGGCGACGTTGCCGCTCCTGCGCATGTACGGGCGCGAGGTCACGACGTCGCAGATCGCGCTCGCCGCCGGCGTCGCGGAGGGGACCCTGTTCCGCGTGTTTCCCGACAAGGAGGCGCTGATCTCCGCGGCGGTCGCCAGCGTGTTCGATCCGACCGCGGGCGAGGCCGAGGTTGCGCGGATCGATCCCGAGCTGCCGCTGCGCGACAAGCTCATCGCCGCGATCGAGATGCTGCAGCGTCGCGTCGGCGAGGTCTGGCAGCTGATCTCGATGCTCGGCCTCACGGCGCCGCCGGAGGCGCGCCGGCCACCACCGCCGCAGTTCGACGACTCGCGGCTGCGCGCCGCGCTGGCGAAGCTGTTCGAGCCCCACCGCGAGGAGATCCGCTGTGCGCCCGAGGAAGCGGCGAGGTTCCTGCGCGCGACCGCGTTCGCGGGCACGCACCCGCGGCTCACCGACAAACCGATGACCCCGCACGAGATCGTGACGCTGCTGCTCGACGGCATCCGCGCGCGCGACGAAGACTGCTGAAGGAGACCTGATGCTCTGGCGCTTGCTCCGTACCTATCTGGCCCCGTTTCACGCGCAGCTCGGGCTGGTCGTGCTGCTCCAGCTCGCCAGCACCATCGCGTCGCTGTACCTGCCGAGCATCAACGGGCACATCATCGACAAGGGCGTGGCCACCGGCGACACCACCTATATCCTGGTGCGCGGCGGGATGATGCTGGCCATCGCCGCCGGCCAGATCGCCTGCTCGTTCTGCGCGGTGTACATCGGCGCGCGCGTCGCGATGGCCTACGGCCGCGACCTGCGCGGCGGGGTCTTTCATCACGTCGGCAAGCTGTCGGCGCGCGAGGTCGGCAAGTTCGGCGCGCCGTCGCTGATCACGCGCACCACGAACGATGTCCAGCAGGTGCAGATGCTGGTGCTCACGAGCATGACGATGCTGGTGGTGGCGCCCATCATGTGCGTCGGCGGGATCGTGATGGCGCTGCGCGAGAACCTGGGGCTGTCGAAGCTCCTGCTGGTGTGCATCCCGGCGATGGCCGGCAGCATCGGCCTCATCATCGGCCGGATGATCCCGAGGTTCCGGAGCATGCAGCCGAAGATCGACACCGTGAACCGCGTGCTGCGCGAGCAGATCACCGGCATGCGGGTGGTGCGCGCCTTCGTGCGCGAGCCGGCGGAGGCCGCGCGATTCGCGGGCGCCAACGACGACCTCACGGCCACCGCGTTGCAGGTCGGCAAGCTCCAGGCGTTGATCTGGCCGACCATGACTTTGGTGTTCAACGCCTCGAGCGTCGCGCTGTTGTGGCTGGGCAGCCGCCGGATCGCTGACGGCTCGCTGGAGATCGGCGCGCTCACGGCGTTCCTCGGCTACCTGATGCAGATCCTGGTCGGCGTGATGATGGCGTCGTTCATGTCGATCATGATCCCGCGCGCCGCCGTCTGCGCCGAGCGCATCGTCGAGGTGCTCGACACCAGGCCGGAGATCGCGCCGCCGGCCGCGCCGGTCGTCCCCGCCGAGCTCACACGCACGGTCGAGCTGCGCGGTGTGGAGTTCCGCTATCCAGGCGCGACCGCGCCGGTGCTCACCGACATCTCGTTCGTCGCCCGACCGGGCGAGGTCACCGCGATCATCGGCTCGACCGGCGCCGGTAAGACCACGTTGCTCGACCTCATATCGCGGCTCTCCGACACGACGGCCGGCACGGTGCTCGTCGACGGCGTCGACGTCCGCCAGCGCGAGCCCGAGGAGCTGTGGGCGCGGATCGGCATGGTGCCGCAGCGGTCGTACCTGTTCACGGGCACCGTCGCCTCGAACCTCCGGTTCGGCAACCCTGACGCCACCGACGACGAGATGTGGGCCGCGCTCGAGCTCGCGCAGGGGGCGGACTTCGTGCGCGCGATGCCGTTGCGGCTGGAGGCGCCGATCGCCCAGGGCGGCACCAACGTCTCCGGCGGCCAGCGCCAGCGGCTGGCCATCGCGCGGGTGCTCCTGCGCGAGCCGGCCGTGTTCCTGTTCGACGACGCCTTCTCGGCGCTCGATCTGGCGACCGAGGCGAGGCTGCGCGCGGCGATCGCGCCGCGGCTGGCGAAGGCGACCGTGGTCCTCGTCGCGCAGCGGGTGGCCAGCATCCGCCACGCGCATCAGATCCTGGTGCTCGACGCCGGCAAGCTCGTCGGCAAGGGCACCCACGCCCAGCTCGTCGCGACCTGCCCGCCGTATGCGGAGATCGTGGAGTCGCAGACCGAGCAGGAAGAGGCGGCGGCATGAGCACGAACCGATCGGCGCCTCCGGCGCAGCGCCCGCCCGGCCCCGCGATGCGCGGTCCGATGGGCGTGATGATGGGCCCGCCGCAGAAGGCGAAGAACTTCAGGGGCTCCGCCCGCCGGCTGCTCGGCCTGCTCGTGCCGCACCGCGGACTGGTGATCGCGGTGCTCGCCTGTTGCACCGTCGCGGTCGCCTTCACGGTGTCGGGCCCGAAGATGCTGGGGCGCGCCACCGACATCATCTTCAGAGGCTTCCTCGGCTCGCGCCCCGCCGGCACCAATCCGACCAACCTCGCCCAGGCGATGCACGTGCAGGTCGGGCGGGGCATCGACTTCGGCGAGCTCGCCCAGGTGCTCGCGCTCGTGATGGCGCTCTATGCGGGCGCCGTCGTGTTCATGTGGCTGCAGGGCTACATCCTCAACCATCTCGTTCAGCGGGTCGTCAACCGGCTGCGCGCCGAGGTCGACGCCAAGTTGATGCGCGTGCCGCTCGGGTACTTCGATCGCCAGCCCCATGGCGAGGTGCTCTCCCGTGTCACCAACGACATCGAGAACGTCGCGGCGGGCCTGCAGCAGACGATGAGCCAGATCATGACGGCGACGATGACGGTGCTCGGCGTGCTGGTGATGCTGGTGGTGATCTCCCCGCTGCTCGCGGTGATCGCGCTCGTCACGGTGCCGCTGTCGATCCTGATCACCGCGAAGATCGGCAAGCGCGCCCAGAAGGGCTTCGTCGCGCAGTGGAAGCACGTCGGCGCCCTGAACGGTCAGATCGAGGAGGCGTTCACCGGCCACGCGCTGGTCAAGGTGTTCGGCCGGCGCCGCCAGGTCGAGGAGCGGTTCCGGGCCAAGAACGACGAGCTCTACGACGCCGGCTTCAGGGCGCAGTTCATCTCCAGCCTGATCATGCCGGCCATCACCTTCGTGGGGAACCTCAACTACGTGGCGATCGCCGTGGTCGGCGGCCTGCGCGTCGCAACGGGCGCCATGCTGCTCGGCAGCGTGCAGGCGTTCATTCAGTACTCCCGCCAGTTCACCCAGAACCTGTCGCAGCTCGCGCAGGTCGCGAACGTCTTGCAGTCGGGCGTGGCCTCGGCGGAGCGCGTGTTCGAGCTCCTCGACGAGCCCGATCAGTCGCCCGATCGCAGCGCCGCGGCGCTGCCGGCGGCGCCGCGCGGCGAAGTCCGAGGGGAAGTCCGGGGTGAAGTCCGGTTCGACGACGTCAGCTTCCGCTACAAGGCCGAGGTGCCGCTGATCGAGCACCTGTCGCTGGTCGCGCAGCCCGGCCAGACCGTCGCCATCGTCGGGCCGACCGGCGCGGGCAAGACCACGCTGGTGAACCTGCTGATGCGGTTCTACGATCTCGAGGGCGGCGCCATCCGGATCGACGGCGTGGACATCGCGTCGGTGCCGCGCCGCGAGGTCCGCGGGCAGCTCGGCATGGTGCTGCAGGACACCTGGCTGTTCGGCGGCACGATCCGCGACAACATCCTGTACGGCCAGCCGACCGCGACCGAGGACGACATGCTCGCGGCTGCCAAGGCGACTTACGTCGATCGGTTCGTGCGCGCGCTGCCGGGCGGCTACGACACCGTGATCGACGAGGAGAGCTCGAACCTGTCGGCCGGCGAGAAGCAGCTGATCACGATCGCGCGCGCCTTCCTGGCGGAGCCGGCGATCCTGATCCTCGACGAGGCGACGTCGTCGGTCGACACGCGGACCGACGTGCTGGTTCAGCGCGCGATGGCGACGCTGCGCGAGCGCCGCACGAGCTTCGTGATCGCGCACCGGCTCTCGACGATCCGCGACGCCGATCTCATCCTGGTGATGGAGCAGGGCAAGATCGTCGAGCAAGGCACGCACGAGCAGTTGCTCGGCGCGGGCGGCGCGTACCACACGCTCTATCACGCCCAGTTCGCGGCGCCGGCCGCGGCCTAGTTACCTGTTTGCCAGAGATTTCGCGCGGTTACGCGTTCAGCCTCAACTGATGTCGATCCACGGCGGGTCCGTTCGTCGTCCTATCAGAGGGAGGTGAGACGCATGCGGCAGATCAACGTGTTGACCTTTGTATCGATGGACGGAGTCATGCAGGGTCCGGGCGGGCCCGAAGAGGACACCCGGGGCGACTTCCGCCACGGGGGCTGGACGGTGGGGTACTTCGACGAGCTCGTCGGACAGGAGATGGCCAAGGAGATGGGGCACAAGTTCGACTTGCTGCTCGGCCGTCGGACCTACGACATCTTCGCGTCGCACTGGCCGAAGGTGACCGAGCCCGGCGCTGACCTGGGCATCAACAACGCCCGGAAGTACGTGGCCACCCATCGGCCGCTGGCGACGGACTGGAACGACACCGCCGTTCGGCTCGAAGGGGGCATCGCGGAGGGGGTTCGAAAGCTCAAGGCCGAGTCGGGACCGGAGCTCCAGGTCCACGGCAGCGGGACGCTGATTCAGACGCTGCTCCAGCACGACCTGGTCGACGAGCTGTGGCTGAAGATCTTCCCCGTCACCATCGGCACCGGCCAGAGGCTCTTCGCCGAGGGCACGCGCCACGCCGGCTTCGCTCTCACCGAAAGCAGCGCGTCGGGCAGCGGCGTCATCATCGCCAAGTACAAGCGCGCGGGCGAGGTCAAAGCCGGTTCGTTCCTGGCGCCCAAGTAAGGAAGAAGTGAGGCGGGGTGGTACGCCGCTGTGGGCGTCGTACCGAGGACCACGTTCGGCATTAAGTCCCGTGGTCACCAGCGCCGGCACCGAACGGTGACGGTCCCTGGGGTTCTTAGGGGTAATCCGTAGGCGATCCGCGGCACACCGCTTGCTGTGTAGGCGGTTCACAATGCGTTTGGTCGGGATTTGTCTGGTGGTTGGAGCGGTCGGATGCGCGGCGCAGCCGTTCGTGCCGTCGAACGAGCAGCGCGCCCTGTTCAACGACGTGGTTCGGCAGGCGGAGGCGGCTGGGGCGGTGGAGGGATCGCCCGAGGCCGCCAGGTGCCTGGCCGACGCCAAGTCTGACTTCGACTACGCGCAGCGCATCCCCCGATACCCGGACCGCGCGCGTCAGCTGGCCACCAAGGCCCAGGAGGAGGGCGCCCAGGCGCTGAGGCTGGCGCAACAGCATCGACGCGAGATGGCGGCGCTCGCCCGCGAGGGAGCCCGCGTCGAGGCAACAGCGGACGTCGCAACGACGGCTGGCGACGTCGCAACGACGGCCCCGGCCGCGCCAGAGACGACCGCCGTGGCGGAGACCATCCCAGCGGATCCGAAGACGATCTCGGCGACGGCCACGGCCACCGAGTCCACGACCGCTCCCGCGGAAATCACGGCGCGCGCCTCCAACTGAGAGCGCGGGGAGGTCTTGCTGCGGTGACGATCGCGATTACTTTCAGCCGATGACCTACAGAGCACTTGGGTTTGCGCTTGGGTGCTGTGGTTTGTTGGCTTGCGGCACCTCGGGATCCCACCGCTCACACGCCTCGACGGAGACACCCGCGTCGTCCACCAACTTTCCGGCCGACGTCGATCAGCCGTCCTCCAAGCACGGCGTCATCGTGCCGAGCGATATCCCAATCCAAGCGAACTCGTCGACCATCTCGCCGACGGAGACCAACTCATCGCCGAGGAACCCGCTTGGCTCACCCTGACGGGGGGCACGCTTGGGAGCAGCCACGCGATGCGGCTGTGCGGTAAAACCGTCTTCGCTTCGTCCAGCGAAAGGGCCGACTGAACATGATCAACAAGAACACGATCTGCCTCTGGTTCGACAAGGACGCGGAAGCGGCGGCCCGCTTCTATGCGGCCACCTTCCCCAAGAGCAAGCTGACGGCCGTGCACAAGGCGCCGGGGGACTTCCCGGGCGGGAAGGAGGGGGACGTGTTGACGGTCGAATTCACGGTGTGCGGCATCCCCTGCCTTGGTCTCAACGGCGGGCCTGCGTTCAAGCAGAGCGAGGCGTTCTCTTTCCAGATCGCGACGGACAGCCAGGAAGAGACCGACCGATACTGGAACGCCATCGTGGGCAACGGCGGCGAAGAGAGCGCGTGCGGTTGGTGCAGGGACCGGTGGGGCCTCTCCTGGCAGATCACGCCGCGCACGCTCACGGAGGCGATGGCGGCTGGCGGCGGCGAAGCAAAGCGGGCCTTCGCGGTGATGATGACGATGAGGAAGATCGACGTCGCTGCGATCGATGCAGCTCGGCGCGGATAGACATCGCCGGCCCGCACCGTTTTGCGGTGAGCCGGGAGCGTGAGAAACCAGATGGCGCCGATCGTGGTCCAGAAGACTCGGCGGTCGGCTGACGGCCCGTGGTAGCTTGTCGTCTTCGGGGGCGGATGCCACTGGAGGCGAAGATTCTCTCAATGAAGCAGCGACGCCTTCTGAGCGGAGCGCTCACCTGGATCGCTGCGCTGGGCGCGGCCGCCTGCTCGTCGTCTCATGACAGTCGCAGGGACGCCGCTGTTGACGTCGTCTACACCGCGGTAGACCACAACGCCGACACCATGTACCCCGAGGCCGGGCCGCCGGGCCCGCTGGGGACGCCGCTGCCGGCAGGCGGCGAGGGTCAATGGACCTGGGTCGATTTCCCCGACACGCGGTGCCGCGATGGATCGAGCACGGGCCTGGCGATCAACCCCAGCACCGCCTCCCCGAACGTGATGGTGTTTCTGGATCAGGGCGGTGCCTGCTTCAACGCCGATACCTGCGCGTTCAACCTCTCGGCGTTCGGCGCCGACAGCTTCGTGCCGCAGGTCCAGGGGATCTTCAACCGCGACGATCCCGACAACCCGGTGCGGACCTGGAGCTTCGTGTTCATTCCGTATTGCAGCGGCGACGTGCACGCCGGCAACCGGTCGGACGGTTTCGTGGACGGCGGGGGCGGGCAGCAGTTCCTTGGTTACAGCAACCTCGACGCGTTCCTGAGCCGAATCGTTCCCACCTTCGCCGGCGCCCGGCAGGTGTTGTTCGCGGGTTCGAGCGCGGGCGGCTTCGGCGTGCTGCTCAACTCGGATCACGTGGCGCGCTGGTTTGCGCCGATCCCGGTGACCGTGCTCAGTGATTCCGGGCCCCCCATGCCCAACAGCGTCGCCGCGCCCTGCCTCGAGCAGACCTGGCACGACCTCTGGGGCTTCGATCGGGGGGCGATGCTCGACTGCGGCCTCGATTGCCCCAGCGCCAGCGACTACATGATCGACTTCGTGCTGCATTTCGGCTGGCGGTACCCGAGCTACCGCGGCGGACTGATCTCTTCGGCCCAAGATGCGACGATCAGTGTGTTCCTCGGCTTCGGCGAGAATGGCTGCGCGGGCGGAACACTGGCGCCGGCCGACTACCAGGCCGGCCTGCTCGCCTTTCGCGGCCAGGTCCAGGTCCAGGGGACCCCGTTCGGGACCTACTACATCCCCAGCACCCAGCACATCTGGCTCATGAGCGACAGCGGCTTTGCCACCAGCGTCAACGGCGTGGCGCTCAAACAGTGGCTCGCCGATCTGCTGGGCGGCACGGTCAGCCACGTCGGTCCGTGAGACCAGGGGGCAGGGCTCCCCTGCGTGGCTGACCCGTTCCGGCCGTGCGGCGCCGGCACCTATTTCGACAGAACTTTCACCGTGTTGTCGTTGTCATCGTTGAAGTAAATCAGCTGATTGCCCTTGCTGTCGGGTCCGGCGGCAATTCCGAACAGCGCGCCGGGAGAACCTGGATCGAGCTGCTTCGAGCCGACGATGCCTGCCGTGGGCGAGATCTCGAACAACAAGTTCTCATTCGTGCCGGCGTCGTTGACCGTCAGATCTTGATCGGCGTTTCCGACGACCAGGTCGCCGTTCAGCAGCAGCGCCGCGCTGATCGGCGCGTTGAAGAGCTGTCCACCGTTGGGGCTGTTCGGGCTGGCGATGACGCTGGCCGAGGACATCGAGGGACCCGTGAACGTCGGGACGGCCGTGGGAGGGCCGGCCGTGCAATCGCCGCCATTCACGGTGATGCCGTTGGCGGGGATGCTCGAAACGTGAGCCAGCGCCACCACGCTGTAGGAGCTCGTGTCGACGACATAAAGCGTGTCCTTCTTGGCGTCATAGGTCAGCCCGGAAGGGGCGTGCAACGAATCCGTACCGCCCTGGACGACGCCGGAGACGCAAAAGCCGGTGACGACCTGCGCGAAGGCGGTCTGAGCGTCGCTGCTGTTCGTGCTGTCCAGGGTGATACGATTGATCGAACCCGTGGCGGTCGAGACGTACAACGCGGGAGGCTGACCATTGGCGGTGGGGACGTAGGCCGAACCCCATGGCTTCGCGAGGTTGTCGGCGGCAAAAGGAGAGCTGACGGAGCCGGTGGGTGCCACCAGAGGAACGAGGCCGGCAGAAAAGGCGGTGGCGGCGATGCTGTCGTCGGCGAACATGCTCAGAGAGCTGCATCCCAGCAAGCTCGCCGATTGCGCGATGTGATAAGGGTTGGCGACTCCGGCATCCGCGGCGCTTGCCGTTGGGTGCAATCCGACGACGGTGGTTCCTTGACCCTGGGTGTTGGGAGCGGGGCTGCCCTGAACCGTGTTGGGGCCGTTGTTGAAATTGCAGACCACCAGATCGCCTGCGGTGATCAAGCCCGCCGTGATCGGGGCGATCACCAAACCGTAAGGGTTGGTTGACGATCCGGTCGGGTCGACCGCCGGGTTGTTGTTCGGATCGATGGTCGATCCAATCGTGGTGATCGTATTCAAGCTGCCGAGGATTGGCGTGGTGGGAGAGCCACTGGTCGAGCCCCCGTTGCCGCCGGCCGCGGTGGTGCCCGCGGTGTCGGTGGCGCCTGCGGTGCCGCCGGCGCTTCCGGCCGAGCCACCGCCGCCGCCAACGCCGGTGGTGGCATTGCTGCCGCCGCAGGCAACGCCAATCAGAGCAGAGAGATAGAAAGTCGATACCGATTTCCTGAGTGGCATGTGATGGCTCCTTTACCCGGCACGGCGCGAGGCCCGGGCGAAAATAGGAACGAGGGGCCTACCCACAATGGGGGCAATCGCTGATCGCTCTTTGTGCCGCGTGAGTGGCCTCACAGGCGGTGATCGATCCTGGTGTCGGCGCAGTTCACGGAACCGTGTTGCCGTCCGGCGCTTGACCTGGGCGCGTGTCGGGCCGACACTTTTCGCCGGCGTCGCGTGATTGGCGGGTGGCGAACGAATCGAGGGCGCTCGCTGGGGGCAGCAGTGCTGCTGGCGTTCGCTGTTTCGCCGCCCCGCCCGGCGCGGGCGACGCAGGGGACCCCAGCTCTGTCCCTCGGGCGGGCGGTGCTCCCCAATGGTCTGACCGTCGTGCTGGCGCCCGACCACGCGGTCCCGGTGGTCGGGATGGAGCTCTGCTACCGCGTCGGCTCGCGCGACGAGCCGGAGGCGCGGCCGGGGCTGGCCGAGCTGGTGCCCCGCCTGATGGTGCGCGCCACCATGCACGTCGCCGAGGGGCAGTATGACCGCGCCCTCGACGCGGCCGGCGCCAGCGCCTCGCGCTGGACGGTCGATCGCGATCGCACCTGCTTTCGGACGACCGTCCCCGCCGCCGCCGTGGCGCTGCCGCTCTGGCTGTGGAGCGAGCAGATGGGGTTCTTCACCGGACGCCTCGAACAGCGCCTCATCGATCAGCAGGTGGTCACGCTGCGGAACGAGCACGCGCAGAAGGTCGAGAACGTGCCGCTCGGGCACCTCTCCGACCTGGAGAGCGCCCGCATCTACCCGCCCGGCCATCCCTATCACGCCCCGGCGCTGCCCGACGGCGACGGGTTGCGCGGGATGGGGGTCCCCGAGGTGCGGGCGTTCGTCGAAGCGCAATACACGCCCGATCGCGCGACGCTGGTGCTGTCGGGCGACTTCGACCTCTCCCGGGCCGTCGACCTGGTGGGGAAGTACTTCGGGACCATCCCGCGCGGGCCCGGCTGGCCGCGCCGGACGTTTGGCCCGCCCGTGCTGACCGGGCAGACGCGGCTCCGCATCGCGGCGCGCGTCGAGCAGCCGTCGGTGACGCTGGTCTGGCCGACCGCGCCGTTCTATCAAGCCGGGGACGCCGAGCTGGAGGTGGTGGGCGAGCTCTTGGCGGGACCACGGGCGGGGCTCCTGCGCCTCAAGCTGGTGGACGAGCTCCGGATCGCCAGCAGCGTGGCGGCGCACCAGTATTCGCGGCGGCTGGGATCGCTGTTCGTGATTCATGCGACGGCCGCCCCCGGGCATGGGCCCGACGAGCTGGCCGCCGCGATCGACGACGTGCTGCGCAGCCTTCAGAAAGCTGGGCCGAACGACTACTTGATGCGCGGCTCGATTGCTGGCTACCTGATCGGCAAGCTGTTCGCGATCGAGGCCCACGCGGCGCGCGCCGATCTCTACGGCCGCTGCGAGGAGTTGGGGATCCTGAGCAACTGCGTGGACGGCTGGACGCGCAGCTTTCTGCTGAACGCCGCGCAGATTTCGTCGGCGGCCGCGCGCGAGCTCCCGCTCGGCCGCCGCCTGGTCATCGAGGCGGTGCCCGCTGCCGATGCTCCCATTGCCGGCGAGCTGCGCCCGTGAGGCGTTGGCCCGCGCGCTGGGCGCCGTTGCTCTGCTGCGGCCTCGCGGCCTGCGCCGCCGCCGGACCGCAGCCGGGCGTCGTCGAGCTTCCGGTTCTCGCCTGGGCGTCCGGCGACGACGCCTTCCGGGCCCAGCCGCCGGCCCCCTTCCCCGAGGCCGCCTTCGAGCCGCCCGCGCTCGACGTGACCACGTTGGCCAACGGCATGAAGCTGATCGTCGTCGAACGCCACGCCGTGCGGCTGGTGGCCGCCGAGCTGGTGCTGGTCGGCGGCTCGGCCAGCCTGCCCGACGAGACGCCGGCCGCTCTGGCGCTGATGGTCCGTTGCACGGCGAACGGCACGAAGAGCTTCGACGAGCCGCAGCTGTTCTCGGAGATGAACACCCACCTGATCGAGGTCAGCCCGCAGGTGGGCGACAGCTGGTACGGCTTCTCGATGCGGGCTCCGTCGGTTTCGTTCGGGCGTGGGTTGCAGATCATCCACGCGTTGGCGCTGGAACCGACCTTCCCCCAGGCGTCGTTCGAGACGGCGCGCGGGCAGGCGGTCGGACACACCGCTTTCGACCCCGACAACGTCGATCTGATCGCACGACGCAATCTCTACGCCGCGCTCTACGGCCCGAGCCACCCCTACACCCGTGCGCTCGCCCCCCGGAAAGCCGATCTGGCCCGGGTGACCCGTGAGGACCTCGTCCGGATCTGGCGCCAGACGGTGGATCCCAGCGTGGCGACCCTGGTGGTGGCCGGCGACGTCGACCCGCGAGAGGTTCGCCGGCTGGTCGAGGCCGAGTTCGGCGGATGGAAACACGATCCCCTGTTCCCGCCGCGGGCCACCGTGCCGGTCGCCGCGCCAAGCGGGCCACGCCTGGTGGTCGTCGACCGGCCGGGGGCGCAGCAGGCCAAGGTGCTTTACGGGGCGGTCAGCCCGTCGGTCGCGTCGCCCGACCACCCGACCGATCTGCTCCTGCGGGCGCTGCTCGGCGGCATGCGCTCGAGCGCGCTCGCCACCGAGGTGCGCGACGAGCTGGGTGCGGCCTGGCGCGCGGGGGTCGATTTTGCCAACCGCCCGAACGCGGGGCTCGACTGGTGGTACGGCAGCGTCGCGCCCGAGCGCACGGCGGCGGTCCTCGCCACGCTCGACCGGCGGTTGGGCGAGCTGCGGGCGCGAGGGCCTGCCCCGAACGAGCTGGCGGCCGCAAAGGAGGCGGTGGTCCGTTCATTCCCGCACCGCTACGAGACCGTCAAAGAGCTGGTCGCGACCGTCGCGCAGGCGGAGGCGTTCAACCTGCCGCTCGACAACGCCGGCCGGGTCATCGCCGAGGTGGGCGCGGTCTCGGGTGACGAGGTGCGGGCGGCGGTACCAGATCCGGCGGCGGTCAAGGCGGTGGTGGTCGGCGACCTCACGGTCCTCGGGGATTCGCTCCTCGGCCTCGAGTGGGGACCGATCGAGGTGCGCGACGCCGACGGCCGGCTGCTCCGGACGCTGGCGCGCTGACACCGCCGCCCCTCAGCCCGCGGCCCGGTAGAGCGCCTTCAGGCGGTGCATCTGGCCGGGTCCGACGGTGACCCGGCGGGCCCCGATCGCTCCCGTTTCGACGCAGACGAAGCGCCGAAATCCGTCGGGTGTCATGTCGGTGAGCGTGGCCGTCTTGGCGGCCGCCGGGTTCCAGACGACAGTCGAGCCGGCGCCGGCGCTCTCGAGGCGCAGCGACCGACCGCCCGCCGGGTCGATGAGCGTCACGGGGCCCTCGCTGTCGTAGACGCGATCGACCTCACCCGCGATGCGGAGCGGCGCCTCCCCCTCGCGGCGGCGCGCGCCGCCCGCGACTTTGTCGACGAAGGGGCAGCCGCCGAGCCCCTCGATCGCGATCTGGTCGAGGTCGGCGACGGCGAGGTAGCTGTGCAGGGCGACCTCGAATGACAGCGGTGCGTCGCCCGGGTTCGAGACCTCGAACGCGAGGCCCAGGTCGTCGCCGACGGTGATCTCCAGACGCGCGGCGAATGGATGCGGGAAGAGAGCGAGCGTCGCCTCGTCGGAGGCGAGCGTGAGGTCGACGCGGACGCTGTCGCCGATCTCCTGGACGCCGGCCAGCCCCCAGGGGCGCGTGCGCGCGAACCCGTGCGCGGGGAGGGACGGTTGCGTCGGGTGCGCGCCGAACCAGGGAAAGCAGATCGGAATCCCGCCGCGCAGCGCGGCCCCCGGGGCCCAGCGCGCCCGCCCGCTGACCCACAGCCAGTCGCGGCCGCCGCGCGGGACGAAGCTCAAGAGCTGCGCTCCCTGCAGCGCGACCTCGGCGGTCGCCGCGGCAGCGTCGATCTCGACGACGTCGAGCCCGTTGCGGACGCCGGTCCGGAAGCGCGCTGGCATGCCCGGCCGACTCTAGCGTCGGGCGATGGCCTCCGCCAGCCGGGAACAACCGCGCGCCGGCCGCCACGCGCAGGCGATCGAAGACGGGCCGACGTTGTTTCTAACGGGCCCCCGGGTACCGCGATCATCGAAGTCGTGACCGGCTGTTTTGCCTCCGACGGCAGCCTCACGCCCTCCGCCCCGACCACGGTGAACTGGGGCTGGGCATCCTGACCGTTCCCCGGCGGGACGGCCGTGACCCGACCGCTTACACACCCAGGGGAGCGTCTTACGTTTCTCCGCGCGGTGACGGGGACGCTGAGCGAATCAGCGTGTGGCCGCCTTGGCAAGACCGTGGGACGACCAGCTCAGCACGTTCGCGCGGTCCTCCTGGTCGTTCTGATTCTGGTGCCGGCCAGAGCGGGGGGGCAGAGCTCGTTCCCGCCGATCACCAGCCGCAACTTCAACATCGACCTCTTCGAACAACCGGCCCTCGGCTCGCCGCGGCTCATCGCCATGAGCGGGGCGATCGACGCCGTGGCCGAGGGGGCGGCGGGGCTCTACACCAACCCGGCTTCGGCGGCGGTGCGACCGGAGACCCGGACCGACAAGTTCGCCTGGAACATCGCCCTCAACACCTACATCGCGGCCAACGGCCAGGACTCGAACGACAACGGCGGGCTGGTCACCAGCGTCCATCGGTTGGTTCTCTCGTCGGCGGGGCTGCTGCTCCAATACGGGCGGTGGGGGCTCTCGATCGACGGCGGCTACACGACGCGCGACATCTCCGCAGAGGGCGGCGGTGGCCTCGCTGTTCGCTCGCTCATCGGCCATATCGGCCTGGCGGGGAGCTTCCTCGAGCGAGCGATCTCGGTGGGCGTCGGGCTGCGCGTCGGCGGCCCCGACGTCTATACGTTGGACGCCAGCCGGCAGACCCTGTTCACGCGCATCGGCGCCTCCCCGGATGGGGGCGTCATCTGGCTGCCCAGGGGACGCGATTTTCGGCTGGCGGTCAGCGGGGGGTTGCCTCTCGACACCTCGCCCATCCGGTTCCACTGCGATCCGTACCAATGCGACGGCTACATTCTCCCAAACGACGCCATCGTTCCCTGGGACGCCACGGTGGGGGGCGCCTGGCGCTTCGGGCCGACCCCCTGGAACGAACACATCGACGCCGACTATCGGGACGAACGGGAGCTGACGGTGGCCCTCGAGCTCGAGCTGACCGGCGCGGTCGACAACGGATACGGGATGGAGGCCTTCGCGGCCAAACAGCTGCAAGTCTCCGGGCGGAACGTCAGTCCCACGCCCCGATTGGGCCTGGAGTCGGAGATCATCCGCGGCTGGCTGAAGTTGCGCGCGGGGAGCTACCTCGAGGCTTCGCGCTTTCCCGAGACGTCGGCGCGGCCGCACGGCACCGCCGGCTTCGAGGCGCGGGTCTTCTCCTTCCGTCTCGGGGGACACGAGCGCCGGGTCTCGCTCTCCGCCGCCAGCGATTTCGCCGTTCGTTACAAGAACCTGGCCCTTTCCGTCGGCTTCTGGAACTGAATCTCCGGGTCCCACCGAACCTCACAGCTTCATGGTGAGCTCGACGTCCTCGGCGAAGGGGATCGAGAGATAGCCCGAGTTGGCGGCGCGGATGTGGGCCTTGTAGTCGGGGCAGGCGTCGGCGTTGTCCGCGACCACGTAGGAGCCGGCACGCAAGCGCGGAGCGACCAGCGCCAGGATCTTGCCGTAGAGCGGTTTGTGGCCGTCGAGCAGCAGGAGGTCGACGGTGGCGGGGAGATCGCGGGCCAGCGTCTCCAGCGCGTCGCCCTCCCGAATCTCGACCAGATCGGCGAGGCCCGCGGCCTCCAGGTTGGAGCGGGCGTGGGTCAGCTTGTTGGCCTCGAGCTCGGTGCCGATGAGCTTGCCGCCGCCGTTGTCGCGGAGGGCGGCCGCCAGGTGAATCGTGGAGAGCCCGAAGGAGGTCCCGAACTCGACGACGGCGCGGGCGCCGTTGCCCCGGGCCAGCAGGTAGAGGAGCGCCCCGGTGGTCCGCGAGACCGGCATGTGGATCTCCCGGGCTCTGCCGAAGAACGCGCGGTAGTCGGCATTCGGATCCGACATCCGCGCCAGGCGCTCTTCGCGCGAGAGGTGGCCGAACATCTGCCCGAGGAGCTGTCCGCTGCGGGCGGCGTCGGCGTAGAGCCGATCGAGCAGCGGGGCGACGGGAGAGGCGGTGAGTGTGCTTGTCATGGAACGGGCCTTTCTGTTGGCGTCTGGCTGGTGACGGACCTAAAATACGAAGTTATCTTCGCATTCACAATTCGCATTCGGAGCGTGCCGTGCCCAGAAAGCCAGCCGTCGTCATGGTCCCGAGAAAACGGCCCAAGCAGGCCCGCTCCGCCCGCCTGGTCGAGGCCATCCTCCAGGCGGCGGTTCGCGTTCTGGAGCGAGACGGCGCCCCCGGCTTCACGACCGTGCGTGTCGCCGAGCGGGCGGGGGTCAGCGTCGGCTCGCTCTACCAGTACTTTCCGAACAAACAGTCGATCCTCTTCCGCCTCCAGCAGGACGAATGGACGGCCACCGGCCGTCTCCTGGATGGGATCTTCGCCGACACGCGGCTGGGGGCGGCCGAGCGCCTGCGCGCCGCCATGCGGGCCTTCTTTCGGTCCGAGCACGAAGAGGCGCCGCTGCGGCGCGCGCTGGGCGATGCCGCCCCCCTTTACCGGGACGCGCCTCAGGCCCGCGAGCACCGCGCGCGCGGCATGCCGCTCTTACGGGCGCTCATTGCCGAGGCGGCACCCCACCTCCCGCGGCGCCGCCGCGCTTTCGCCGCGCAGCTCTACGTCGCGACGCTCGCCGGGATGGGCAAGCACGTCTCCGAGACCGCCCGCAGCCGTGTCGAGGTCGACACCTGGGCCGCCGCGATCGCCGACATGTTCCTGGCCCACCTCGCCTCGCCTCGAAAGGTCGCCGCCGCCAAGGCGTTGACCGCGTTTGGTCACGGAAGAAAATACGCCGCCACCGTTTGATGGGTCAGAGCCAGTGGCTCGTGACCTTGGGGGTGAACGATGGCGACGACCGTTTTCGGGGACACAAATGCGGTGGTACAGGCGGCGGAATCAGAGGTGACGTGGGTGGTCTCTTGGGGCCTGCGGCGCGACGAGTGGTTCAATTTCCAGCTCTCGCCCGATTTCAGCACCGACGACAACGATGAAAAGTGGCAGTCAACGCTGGAGACCACGCGGCAGTGGGTGACGGCATCCGCATTCGGCGACGTGCAGGCGTGGTTCGTCGTCAAGAACGCCAGCCCGCCGGGGACCTCGGTGGATTTCACGTTCTGCGGGTTGCGAAGCCAGGGCTGAGAGGAGACCAGATGAAGCTCAAGGTTGTCGTGGACGCCAAGAACCGAATTCTCGCCGTGGCCCACTTGCCCGAGGGCAAAGCGGGAGAGGGCCCCGGGTTGATTGCCCGACCCGTCGCTGGGCCCGGACAGAGGGAGCTCGACGTCGCCATCCCTGTCGAGCACGCCGACAAGCACCTGCGCGCGATCATGCGGGGTCTGCATGTCGACTCCGCCGGCGTCGTCGCCTACACCGTTCCCAAAAGCACCGTCCAGGATTGACCCCGCCTCCGGCTACCTCGGCGGTAGGTGGTAGAGGCGGATGGAGCTTCCGGCGATCGCCAGTGTGGCCAGCAGGAGTGGTGGGTTCTCGGTCCACAGGGTGTACGTCCCGAACTGCCACCACTCGAGGCCGGCGGCGAGGTGATTCCCTTCATCGAAGGTGCCGGAAAGCGCCCGGCGGGTGTGGCCGAGACAGACCACGCCGACCAGCGCGACGCCGAGCGTGGCCACCTGAAATCCGAGACGCCGCCTGAACGACATCGCAGCGAAGGTAGCCCAATTGGCAGGATCGCCGCGGCTGGAATTTCGCACCGGACTGGCCTTCGTCGTCTCCCGATCCAGGGCCAGGTCGATTGTCGAGAACGACGTAAGCTTCCTGGGTGAGCAAGGCCTTCACCAAGGACGACCGCCCCGATGAGCCGGTGATCGTTCGCCATCGCCCGGCGCTGCCCGACGGTCTGCCCAACTACGTCACCCGCCGCGGCCTCCAGGCCCTTCACGATCTGCTGGGGAAGACCGAACCGGGCCCGCGCCGCTCCGAACTGGAGCAACGAATCGCCACCGCCGTGCTGGTGTCGCCGCCGGTGCGTCGCCAAGAGATCCGCTTCGGCGCGCACGTGAAGATGCGGGATCCCGCCGGCGCGCTCCGTCAGGTGCAGATCGTGGGCGTCGACGAGGCCGATCCGGCGACGGGGCTGGTCGCCTTCTTGGCGCCGCTTGCGCGAGCATTGCTCGGACGTGGAGCGGGTGACAGGGTGACGGTGCGCGCGCCGGGCGGCAGCGAGGAGCTGGAAGTGCTGGCGGTCGACTACGACGATGCCTGAGCCCCTGCGCTAGAGCGCCTCATCGATCGATCGTTCCACCCAGGCCAAAACAGACTTACGTTTCGCGAGGCCGGTGGCCCCGATACCGCAGGTCAACAATGAGATCTACGCCGCGCTCGGCGATCTCTGGTACACGGCCGAGGACGCTCCGGTCGCGCTGCTTCGAGCCGAATCGAGGCTGCTCAACCCCTGGGTCGCGGCCGAGGTGACGACCAAGCTCGGCGAACGCCGCTGTCAGATCTTGGACGTCGGATGTGGGGCGGGCTTTCTCTCGAACCACCTGGGCTCGCTCGGGCATGACGTCACCGGCCTCGACGCCTCCGAGGACGCGCTGGCGGTGGCGGCACGTCACGATGCGGGGCACACGGTCCGTTACCAAAAGGGTGACGCGCTGAAGCTGCCCTTCAACGATGCGTCCTTCGACGTCGTCTGCGCGATGGATTTTTTGGAGCACCTGGAAAATCCGGAGCAAGCCATCGCCGAAGCGGCCCGCGTCCTCAGGCCGTCCGGGCTTTTCTTCTTTCACACGTTCAACAGAAACGTTTGGGCTTGGCTCGTGATCATCAAAGGCGTGGAGTGGTTCGTGCAGAACACGCCGCCCCGCTTGCACGTCCTGCGGCTCTTTTTGAAACCGGCGGAGGTCGGCACCATGTGTCTCGCGCATGGCCTCGGTGGCATGGAGCTCCGTGGGATGCGGCCGAGGTTGGGGTGGCCGTTCTGGCGCATGCTGCTGTCGCGCAGCGTTTCGGCCCAATTCGCTTTCAGATTCACCAGCTCGACGCGGCTCGGATTCAGCGGCTGCGCCCGAAAATCTGGCTGAGCTTGGCGTCGGGTTCGCGGCGGCGCGATTCAGGGATCCCCTTGCCTTTCAGCAGACCGGTTCTCTCCCTAGCTTGGTCCGGTCTCGCGGCCTCGTTGGCGGCAGAGACTCGAAGCCGAAGGAGCGTCATGAAGGCAGTGCAGGTTCCGAAGCCGGGAGCGGATTTTCAAATCGTCGAGCGCGAGCTCCCCAAGGGAGGCTGAAATGAGCGAGAAGATCGAAGTCGGCTATCAAACCTTCGTGTCGGATTCGACGGATGACTTCGGGGCCATTCGGGAGATCTCGCGCGACGGCAAGCAGGTGACCGTCTACGTCGAGAACGCCGGTGACTTCCAGGTGCCCATCACATCGGTGGTGTCCGTTCAGTCAGAGAAGGTCACCTTTGATTGCAGGAAGCTGGACCCGCGCCTGCGCGCGGCGATCGGACATGCCCACGATGCCGAGGGGTTGTAAGGCTTAATGAGACGATGAGACCCCTCCGCCTGCTTTTGCAGACCACGATTCCCCGGACGGACGACGACTGGCACGTCGGCCGGTTCTCCCGGCTGCGCGACCACCTCGCCGGGTGGCGAGGCGCCGACGGTGGGGCGGTGTGTGAGGTGACCGCGCGCGATCGAGCCGGCGCCGAGGACGACCCGGTGCTGAGCCGCCTCGCCGACCGGGCCTTCGACGAACTGTGGCTGCTGGCGGTCGACACCGGGCAGGGCCTCACGCCGCGGGAGCGGGAGGCGCTGTTCGAGTTCCACGCACGCGGCGGCGGCATCTTGATGGCGCGCGACCATCAAGACCTGGGGGCCTCGCTCTGCGGGATCCCCTGCCTCGGCGCCCTGGAGCACTTTCACTGCCTTCAGCCCGAGAGCGAAGAGGCACGGCGCCAGCCCGACGACGGCAACGCGCACATCTCCTGGCCCAACTACCACTCGGGCTGGAACGGCGACCTGCAGCCGATCCTCGCCACCAGCCCGCCCCACCCACTCCTCTTCCGCGACGGGCGCTCGCCCACGGGAGGGATTGTCGCCCGGTTCCCGGCGCACCCGCACGAAGGAGCGGTGGGGCCGCCGCCGGGCGATCCCAGCACCCGGGTGGTCGCGGAGGGGCGCAGCACCCGCACCGGGCGCGTCTTCAACCTGGTGGTGGCCGCCGAGCGGACACGCGCCGGCGACGGTCGGCTGCACGGACGGGTGGTGGCCCACTCGAGCTTCCACCACCTCTGCGACTACAACTGGGATCTCCGGGCAGGGGCGCCATCGTTCGTCGATGATCCGCCGGGATCGCAGGTGGCCGCCGACCGCTCGGCCCTCGACGACATCAAGACCTACGTCCGAAACGCGGCCCGCTGGCTGGCGCCCGCCGCCGACTGAGGAGCCGTTCTCGAGGGTTGACCTCGCTGCGCCAGATGAGCAGGTCTCCTCACACGGGAGGCTTCATGAACACGACATCGACCAACACGCAGGTCCGGCTGACGCGGGTGACGCCCAGCCGCTGGCGGGTCACGCTCGACAACCCGCCGCTCAATCTCATGGGTCCGGAGCTCGTGCTGCAGTTGAGAGAGATCGTCACGGCGCTGGAGGCCGATGACGACGTGAAGGTCGTGACGTTCGAAAGCGCGGTCGACGGATTCTTCCTCAATCATTCGGATTTCCTGGCCAAGCTCGAGGATCTGACCAGCATCCCGCAAGGCCCGACCGGGCTCGAGGCGTGGCCGGACATCCTGGTTCGCCTCACGCGCGCTCCGGTCGTTTCGATCGCCGTGGTCCGCGGGCGTGCGACGGGGAACGGCAGTGAGCTGGTGCTCGCCTCCGACATGACCTTCGCCAGCCGCGAAAAGGCCCTCTTCTCGCAGTGGGAGGTGGGGGTCGGGATGGTCGCCGGCGGGGGTCCCATGGCGCGATTGCCGCGCCTCCTGGGCAGGGGACGCGCGCTGGAGGTGCTGCTGGGCTCGGACGATGTTCGCGGCGACCAGGCCGAGCGCATCGGCTACGTGAATCGATCGCTGCCGGACGCCGAGCTCGACGGGTTCGTCGATGCGCTGGCGACGCGGATCGCCTCGTTCGACAAGTGGGCGATCGCCAACACCAAGCGCCTGGTCAACGACGCGAGCTTGCCGCCGGACGTGGAGATCGCCGCCGGGTGGGATGCGTGCCTCGGCTCGCTCAAGCGGCCGGCCGCGCAAACACGCATCAAGGCCTTGATGGAACAAGGCTTCCACCAGGCCGGAGATGCCGAAAATCGCCTGGGCTTCTATCTCGGCCAGCTGGGCGCCCGGCATCAGCGCTGAGGCGATCACCTTCGAAGGAGCTTCTCCATCCGCACCACCGGCAGGGCGACGCCGGCGGAGGTCAGGCGCTCGGGACCGCCGCAGGGGCGAAACCCGGCGCGTGCGTAGAAGGAGACCGCGTTCAACGACATCGCGCCGATGAGGCGCCGGCCGCCGCTCCGCCGGACATGATTTTCGATCTCGGAGAGCAACAGGCTTCCGATACCGGCGCGCTGGCGCTCCCCTTCGACGAACAGAGCGCGCAACCGTCCGGTGGAGGGATCGAGCTGCCCGAAGCCGACGGGCGCTCCCCTCTGTGCCGCCACGATCGACACCAACGGGCCCGGCACCTCGGCGAACAGCCCTTGAGCGTAGGTCAGGAACACCGCGCGTCGCTGAGCCGGGCTGTAGTGCTCCCGGCAGCCGCGCTCGATGGCGCGCTGGATCAGCTCCAAGATCGAGGCGGCCTCTTCGAAGCGGATCGGCCGCAGCTCGAGCGCGGACGTTGGCGTCAGCGGGGTGGACGTCGGTGAGCTCGTACCCAACTTGCGGGATCGCATGTGCAGTCGTCGCGCTCCAGGTGCAGAGCGGCTCCGGTGGTCGACCGGTATTCTAGCGGCGAAACCTCCGAGGGGCACGAGCACGTCACGGCGCCGGCCGATCCGACCATCTTCTGCGGGAGCAATCCGGGCGAGCAGGGCGCGACGGCGCTCAACGGCCCCTCAGGGGGAACACCAAAGACCACGCTCTGTGAGGATCTGCTGCGATGTCTCCATGCCACGAGTTGCTTCGACCCTGAAGGGAGCGAGTTGGAATGCTACTGCGGGGCCAATGGACCTGGCGGATGCAACACGCCGACCGGAGCCTGCAAGACGCAGATTGCGGCGGCCATGGAGACCAATGACTCCTCGGCGATCGTCGGGAACTTCAACGACAACTGCCTGGCGAACGGTGCCGCGTTCGACATTTACACAGTCTGCGACGCCAACTGCTGTCCGGAGGAATGCCTGGGGATGACGCCGGATCAGACGTCCGCGGATCCGACCTTCTGCAATGCAGGCACTGGCCCCAGCGGCGCTGCCGGCTCTTCTGGTGCGGCTTTGGGTCTCTAGAGATCGCTCTGCGCTTCAGGGCGCCGGACGTGGTATCGAGGTCTCACACGAGAGGAGCTCTTGATGCACGAGAAGATCGAGGTCGGTTTCCAGACGTTCGTTTCCGATGGCCAGGAGGAGTTCGGGGCGGTCCGTGAGATCTCGCCCGATGGGCGTCGCCTCACTGTCTACGTCGAGAACATGGGGGACTTTTTGGTGCCGGCGGACGCCGTCGTCTCCGTGCAGTCAGAGAAGGTGACGTTCGACTGTAAGAAGCTCGAGCCCAAGCTGAGAGCCGCCATCGGCCACGCTCACGAAGCAGAGCAGTTCTGAGCGCGGCGCGCCGTCACCGCTGACCGAGAGAGGGCCCGGCTTCGCTCTTGACCCGGGGGCCCCACGGTCGAAGTTTGAGCTTCGCCGGGCGCTGCGTGCCACTTCTCCGCTGCCTTGTTCGAGCACCGCAGTCGATGGGATTGCGCTCTCGTGAGGAGGAGCCGGCCATGACGTCATCACGAACCACTCTCTTGGGCGCGGTTTTCGCCTTGGGTCTGCCTGCCCAGGCCCTGGCGGCGGACGGTTGGGGCGCGAGCTGGAGCTTCGGGCCGGTCCGTCCGACCACCAGCAATCACATCATTTATACCAAGACCACGCTGGTGCCGGGGCGCCTGCCGACCTGGCCGTCGGGCTCGGGCCCACTGTTCATCTGGCCCGGCCTCTCCAACCCCACGAGCGACCTCATCCAAACCACCGGTGACGCTTGGGGGGACAACGCCTCGGCCTGTGGCGCCAAGACCGGCCAGTGGTGCCTCGAAGCCTCGGTCTTCGGCAGCTTCGGCCAGCGCAGCGGCCCGAGCGTCTCCGTCGATCCCGACGATCACATCACCATCGAGTACGAGCTGGGGTCGGACAACAACACCTGGACCCAGACCGTGACCTCCATGAAGCTGGGGAAGGTGGTGTCGACGCTGACGAGCACCAGCGGGCTGATGCTGGGGGGTGGCTTCGGCTTCGCCACGGAGGCCGACGCCAATTCGTACACCATCGACACCCAGTACTACCTCTGCACCGAGGTTCACCTGGCGACCGCCGACCCGGCCTTCGGCGCGACCGGCGTGGGTGGCATCGGCGCCAAGATGGGCGCGACTGGCACGGGTTCCGGCATCGGCACCATCAAGAACCTCCGCACGCCGGACGGTGGCCTCACCTGGCTGGCAGATCTCATCACGCTGCCCGCGATGAACCCGCAGGGCACGCAGACCCCCGCACCCGCATACAACTGTGGGACCGGTGGGACAGGTGGCAGCACCGGAACCGGCGGCAGCACCGGAACCGGCGGCAGCACCGGCGGCACCGGAAAGGCCGGCAACTCGGGCAGCGGTGGCAGCGCCGGCAGCGGTGGGAAGTCCGGCAGCGGCGGCACCGTCGGAACCGGCGGCAGCACCGGCAGCGGCGGCAGCGGCGGGAAGTCCGGCAACTCGGGCAGCGGCGGCAGCGTCAGCTCCGGGGGCAGCAGCGGTGGGGGCGGGACGGCCGTGGCAGGAACGACCGGGACCAACGGGGGGACCGGGGGCACCGGGGGGAGCGGCACGACGGGCGCGGGGGGTCTCAATGGCACGGGCGGCGCCAGCCAAGGAGCAGGCGGCGGCCCGGTGGCCGGCAGCGGAGGCACGCCGGGCAACAGCACGGGCGGCGCCACCGGAACGGGTGAGACCGGCGGAGCGGCAGGTGCCGAGGACGGCCCCTCGGGCTGCAGCTGCGTCGTCGGCGCGCGGTCCCCGGGCGGGGCGATGTTTGCCTTCTTGCTGGCGGGAGCGCTCGTCCTCGCCAGACGGCGCCGACACCGCCCCTAATCGTCATCGTCCGCCGGCGCTCGACACCCGGCGGCGACAGGCGTCCCGTCAGGGCGCGCCAGGCGGAAAGCGCCGCCGTCCGAGCTCTCCCAGGCCGGCCGCCAGGAGACACACCACCCCGCCGACCGCGATCGGCGCCCGCGCCCCCGCGAGGTCGGCGATCTGCCCAACCACGGGCCCGCCGACGAGCGCCGTCCCGCCAATCAGCGCGGTCTGGAGCGCCAGCACCCGGCCGTGCATGTCACGCCGCGTGTCGACCTGCGCGATCGTGGTGGACGCCGCCATGTAGACGACGCCGGCCGCGCCCACGAAGAACGCCGCCAGCACGGCCGCGTGCACCGACGGCATGGCCGACAGGAGCAGCATGGCGCAGCCGAGCGTGAGCGCTCC
>Ga0210387_10000681_pt1 | contig 24628 bp, 21 predicted proteins | sample IncBWC7OmetaG_FD_160108 | JGI IMG/M metagenome (GOLD analysis project Ga0210387, IMG submission 160108) | Forest soil microbial communities from Barre Woods Harvard Forest LTER site, Petersham, Massachusetts, United States - Inc-BW-C-7-O ...
CGACCAGGCCGTGGCCGACTACCTTGGCAGCTTTGAACTGCTCGCCGACCACGCCGACTACCTCGCCATCAACGTCAGCAGCCCCAACACGCCCGATCTGCGCAAGCTGCAGGAGGAAGACCGCCTGCGTGAACTGCTCGCGGCGCTGTCCGCCGCCAACCGCGACCGTGCGGCGCAGCCCGGCAAAACGAAAAAGCCGCTCTTGCTCAAGATCGCGCCCGACCTTTCCTTCCGCCAGATCGACGACGTGCTGGGAGCCATCGCCGAGTTCGGATTCGACGGCATCATCGCCACCAACACCACGCTCGACCGGCCCGGTTCTTTTTCATACGTTACCCAAGCCGGCGGCCTGAGCGGTCCGCCGCTGCGCCGGCGCTCGACGGAAATCATCAACTACATCGCGCGGGCGACCGGCGGGCGCCTGCCCATCATCGGGGTGGGTGGCATCAACGATGCGGCATCGGCCGGCGAAAAACTCGATGCCGGCGCGACGCTCGTGCAGGTTTACACCGGGATGATTTTCCGCGGACCGTTCTTCGCGCTCGACGTGGCCCGCGCGCTCAGCGACCGGCAGAGGGCTTTCTAATGCTGCCGAGCCATGGCGGATTATCCCAACCGGCCGCAAAGGCTGCGGAGGGCATGGCCGTCTCAGTGCCTGGAAGAGGCCGATGCTGGTTAAAGACACTCATGCGTGTAATTCCCCTTTGTTTGCCCGGTTTGTTATTCCTCGCCGCCTGCGCGCGCCATGAGGCCACGCTGCCGCCACCGACCCGCGCCGAAGTCTGGGCCGCGATCCAGCCGCAGGCCACGCGCTATCGTCTCGATCCTGCGTTCATTTACGCGCTGGTCGCGGCCGAATCAAATTTCGACCCGCGCGCCCGCAACGGCGAGGCTTGCGGTCTGCTTCAGCTCAAACCCCATGCCTGGGCCGACGTTGCCAGCGTCCCATTCGAGCCAGCCGTGTGGGACTGGCGGGCCAACCTTGAGGCCGGCATCGACTACCTTGCCTTTTGCCGAAGCACGCTCCACCGGCAGCCGGACGTGGAGTTTTCCTATCCCTTGTTGTTGGCCGCGTTCCACTACGGGCTCGATTATGTCGGGGAACGCCGGTTCGACGTGCGCCGCCTCGAGTGTCCCGACAACGCCATCTATCGCGAGCTTTGGCGCGGCCATCTCACACCAATTGCGCCGCCGGGTTGAAATGCAACCGAGTTGTGTTAGCGTTGACTCGTGCCGACGATCGGCAAAAATATTTCAAACAGGTTGATCGCAAGCCATGCCCTCCAATCGAGAGCCGACCCTTCGCATTCTTCTCGTTGAAGACAATACCAACGACGAGCTTTTGCTGCGCGAAATGCTCAATGCCTCGGAGAACCTGCGTTTCACGCTGACGGTCGCGACGCGGGTGAGCGAGGCGCGGGCCGAGATGGCCTCAAAGGATTTTGATGTCATTCTCTGCGATCTCTCACTGCCCGATGCCCGCGGGCTCGATGCGGTCGAAACGCTGCGTGCGGCGGTGCCGGTGCCGCCGATCGTCGTGCTGACCGGCCTGCAAGACGAGGCCATGGCCATCGCCGCCATTCAGGCCGGCGCGCAGGATTACCTGGTCAAGGACACCACGGGCGCCGAGGTGCTGGTGCGCACGCTGCGCTATGCCTGCGAGCGGGCGCGAATCCAGGAACATCTCCGCATGGCCCTGGTGGAGAAAGAAGTTTTATTGAGGGAGATCCACCATCGGGTGAAAAACAACATGCAGATCATCTCCAGCCTGCTTTCGCTGCAGGCGCTCCAGGCCGGAGACCCGAAGGTGCAGGCCATGTTCGAGGACAGCCAGAACCGCATTTCCACCATGGGGCTCATCCATCAACGGCTCTATCGTTCGAGCGACCTTGCCCGCATCGATCTGCCCGGCTACCTGCAAAACCTCGTCTCCATGGTGCTGAAGTCCCATCCGACCGGCGCTCGCATCAATGCGGCGGTAGACGTGGACAGCCTGTTGCTTGGCCTCGATATTGCCATTCCGCTCGGCCTCATCACCAACGAACTCCTGACCAACTCGCTCAAGCATGCTTTTGCCGGCCGCGCCAAGGGTGCCGTGCAGGTGGCGCTGCATGCCGCCGATGGCGGACAATGCGAGTTGATGGTGGCCAACGATGGCGCGGTGGATGCGCCCGGAAAAACCAAGCCGGCCGGACTGGGATTGAAGCTGGTCGAAATGCTCGCCGGGCAGATCAAAGGCACCCTTGCCATCGAACGCGACCACGGGATGCGCTACACGATCCGGTTTCCCCTCGAGAGCGTGGCCTGAAATCATGGTAGGGCGGATTATCCCTAATCCGCCGGGTTTGATTTCAACCGTGTCCAATCGGCGCGTTACGGATAACGCGCCCTACCTGCTTAAAACTCCTCCCAAAACAAAAACCCGCGGTCATCACCGCGGGCTTTGGAAAATGATTCGGGCAAAATCCCGGGTCTTATGCCTTCTCGATGAGGCCGGCCTTGATGGCCTTGACCGAGACGAGCATGCGCTTGGTGCCGCCATTGGGCAGTTTAACCTTGATGCGCTGCAGGTTGGGGCGGAACTTGCGCTTCGTGATGCTGGTCACGTGCGTGCCGATGCCCCCGCTCTTTTTGCTCTGACCCTTGCGGTTGATGATGCTGCCCTTGACGGGGCGTCTGCCGGTGATTGCACAAATTCTGGCCATAGGTTTTCTCGTGTTGAACGGTCAGAAGTAGAGAACGCCCCCCCGCGAAGCAAGGGGAATTTTGGACGAAATGGGGTCGGCCCGCTGAGGGCAACGGATCCGACCAAAACGAATGTGCCTCAGGGGTAGGGGCGGCTGCCCCAGCCGCCCGCAGGTTTTATCAATCGCGCCACGCATGCAGCGCCTGGAACTTCTGCCCGAGGTGCGAGGGGTGCAGGAGCTGCAGCAGGCTGAGCTTTTTTTCGCTGAAGCGGCCGGCCTCGGCTGCGGTCGCCTTGGCCAGGAACTCGGCGGCGTGATGGACGAAGAAACTTTCCTGGGACTCGACCTGTGGCGCGGAGAAACCGTGGCGCGCGAGGGCGTCAGCCAGCCAGTCCCAGCATACGTGGCAGGTGAGGTCCTGCTCGCCGGGGCGGGCAAGGAGGTCGTTCGATTGCGCATGGCGGAAATATGCGCGCGCGGTGCCGGCCGGCGTGGCCTCCGCGAGTTCGGTCCACGTCTTGCCGTAGTCGAAGGCGAGAAAAAGCCCGCTCCACGGTTGCGCGGCGATTTGCCCGGCGAGCGCAGCGGCCTCCAGCGGCGCGTCGATGCAGTAACCCTCCCGTGCGGTGATCGGTAAGGTGGCAGGTGTCGTTTCAGCCAGTTCGACTTCGACCAGCGACCCATCCTGCAGGGCCACGCCGAGTTCGCGCCACGCGCCGCGGTGGAAGACGAAGCGGTGAAACGGCTGCGCGTCGAAAAGTTCGTTGGAGAACACCACGCAGGGTCCGTTCAGCTCGAGCGGATCGCCCAGGCGGAAAGTTTTTGTCGCCCCGAAAGGATGCGGCGTGTTCGCGAGCACTCCGTCCATGGGCCTGCCCTGAGCGTAGTCGAAGGGTTCCGCGCCGATTTCAACGAAGGTGAAGTCGCGCGGGTGCGCGTGGTGCGCGGCGAGCAGCGAGGCGCAGGCGGCGGCGACAAGTTCGCCGAACAGCGGCGAGCTGCTGGCAGTGAAAAAATCCGTGCCCGGCGCGCGCCCCACGCGGCGGCGCGGCTGGCGGTAATAGCCGAGCGAGGGATCGTAAAGCGCGAGCTGCATGAAACGGGCAAACGTCATCGTGCCCGCGGGGCCGGCGTGGTCGCGAAAAAGGTCGAGGAATTGAGTCGATGAACGCATTTACAAAACGAAGCAGATGCACACAGTGGAGGATATGCACAAACGCATTCTCACCATTGCCGGGGGCATTGTGATCGGCGCAGCCCTCATGCTGCTGGCCGGGCGGCTTTCGCTGGCGTGGAGCTTGTTTCCCAATCGCGACGTGGATCGCGCGACGAGCTATTATGGCAACGTGCTCAAGCTGGTGCATGAAAACTATGTCGATGGAAAAAAGGCGGATGCCGACCAGCTTACGCATGCGGCGCTGCAGAGCATGGTGGCCTCGCTCGATCCGCACTCGGAGTTTCTCGGCGCGGCGGATTACGCGGATCTCGAGGATGAAATGAATGGCGATTTTGGCGGCATCGGAGTGGAAATTGATATTGTGAAGGGCAAGGTCCTGGTGGTCGCGCCGATCGCGGGCACCCCGGGCGCGCGCGCGGGCATCATGCACGGCGACCAGATCGTGCGCGTGGACGGGCAGCCTTTCGACCAGCCGACCATGGAGAAGGTGGTGGGACGCCTGCGTGGAAAACTGAAGACCAAGGTGACGGTGAGCCTGTTTCGCGCGAGCACGCAGAAAAATTTCGATGTCACGATCACGCGCGAAGACATCAAGATGGACAGCGTGCGCAGCGTCCGACTGCTGCCGGGCGGGATCGGCTACCTGCAGTTGACGGAATTTTCGGACAACACCGCGGACGAGTTCGACAAGGCGCTCGACAAATTGCTGCACGATGGGGCGACGAGCCTGATCATCGACCTGCGCGACAATCCCGGCGGGCTGCTCGACGCCGCGGTGGCGGTGGCGAACCCGTTTTTCAAAAAGGACGAACTCATCGTTTACACCCAGGGCCGCCAGCCCGATGACCGCGAAGAATACCGCGCCGAGGGCGACGGCGACCCGCTCACGCTGCCCATGGCCGTGCTCGTCAATGCCGGCAGCGCGAGCGCCGCCGAAATCGTGACCGGCGCGCTCAAGGACACCCACCGCGCGGTCATCGTCGGCGAACGGTCGTTCGGCAAGGGCTCGGTGCAGTCGATTTTCAAGCTCAAGAACGGCGAGGGGTTGCGCCTGACAACCGCGCACTACTACACGCCGAGCGGCGTGGCCATCCACGAGCACGGCGTCAGTCCGCAGGTCGAAGTCGTGCTCTCGGCCGATGAGGACGAGAAAATCCGCCTGCAGGACGAACGCGACGACATCACCGATCCCAAGCAATTTGCCGAGCGCTTCGGCTTCGCGCCCATCGAGGACCGGCAGCTCCAGGCTGCGGTCGACGTGCTGCGCGGCGTGCAGGCGTTTGTTGCGAGCAGCGCGTCCGACGTGCCGGCCAAATGATCCTGGCGCTCGAAAGCTCGTGCGACGAGACGGCGGTTGCGTTCTTCGATCCGGCGCGAGGGCTGGCCGGCGAGTGGGTGCACAGCCAGATCGCGCTGCATGAGCGCCATGGCGGGGTGGTGCCCGACCTGGCCACGCGCGAGCACCTGCGGACGTTTGCGCCGCTGTTGGCCCGCGTGCGGGCGACAGATGAGTTTTCCCGCGTGAAAAAAGTCGCCGTGACGTGCGGCCCGGGCCTGGCCGGCTGCCTCGCGGTGGGCGTGGCTGCGGCCAAGGCCCTCGCGCTGGCCTTGCGCGTGCCGCTGGCGGGCGTGAACCACCTGCGGGCGCACGCGTGGTCGCCGTTCATTGCGCTGCATGCGGAGGATCCGGCGGCGTTCGACGCCAGGCTGGCCGGGCTGCTGCCGCATCTCGGGCTCATCGTGTCGGGCGGGAACACGCTGCTGTTTTCCATCCAAGCGGACCGGCGGATCGTGACATTGGCCTCGACGCGCGACGACGCGGCGGGCGAGGCGCTGGATAAGGGGGCCAAATTGCTCGGCCTCGGCTATCCCGGCGGACCGCTGATCGAAAAAATCGCGGCGGGCGGGCGCGCGGATGCGTTCGATTTTCCGCGCGGCATCGGGCGGCGCGACGATTTGGCCTTCAGTTTTTCCGGGTTGAAGACGAGCCTGCGCTATTTGCTCGAAAAAATGCCGGCGGCGGAGGTGCCGGCGCGGATGGCGGATTTATGCGCGAGCTACCAGCAGGCGGTCATCGATGCGCTGGTGCGAAAGACCGCAGCAGCGCTGGAACAAGGTCCTTCGACAGGTCCAGGGCAGGCAGGCTCAGGGCCTGCCTATCGTAGCCTCGGTTTTTCGGGCGGCGTGGCCAACAACCAGCGGTTGCGGGCAGCGCTGGGGCGGCTGGCGCGCGAACGCCGCGTGCCGCTGCTGGCCGCGGCGCCGCAGCACACGGGCGACAATGCCGGCATGATCGCCTTTGCCGCGTGGGCCGATGCGGCTGGCACGGATGCGCGCGGCATGGAGCTGCAGATCGAGCCGAGCCTGATGTTGTGAAAGTACCAAGTATCAGGTGCCAAGTGCCAAATACTAGCCACCAACCACCAAATGCTACTGAGAATTACATGATGATGTGACGAATCACCAAGGGCGAGACGTCCCGGCGAGCCGAGCTTCCCTCGGCTCGTCAATGATGCCTCGCCCTGCCTTTGGGGCGCCTGCATGTAACTTCATTGGGTAATGATCAATAATTACCAACTACGACCAATGACCAAGGACGAATGACCAATGACAACGGAGAACGATAACGATTAGGAGAACGAGAACGATTCGGCCTTGGCACGCCGGAGCTTAAGCGAAGGCGGCTCAGCCATACTCTCGCCGCAGGTTGCTCGGCAGCACGCCGAGCTCTTCGCGGTACTTGGCGACGGTGCGGCGGGCGATGTTGATGCCTTTTTCCTGCAGCTTGGTGACGATTTCCTGGTCGCTCAAGGGATGGGCCTTGTCCTCGAGCATGATGAGGTCGTTGATCATTTCCTTCACGCTGGTGTTTGAAACGGAGGCGCCGCTGTCGGCCTGGTAGCCCGGGGTGAAGAAATATTTGAATTCGAAGACGCCGTGCGGGGTTTTGATGTATTTATTGGCGATGGCTCGGCTGACCGTGGTCTCATGCACGCCGACCACCTCGGCGATCTGCGTCATGGTGAGCGGCTTCAGCTTCGACACGCCTTGCTCGAAAAAATCGCCCTGCACCTTGATGATTTCGCGCGTGATGCGCTCGATGGTCTGCTGGCGCTGCTGGATGGAATTGATGAGGAATTTGCCCGAGCGCATGTGCTCCCGCAGGTAGTCGAGTTCACTTTTCGAGAGCGAGCCCTTGGCGATGAGTTCCTTGTAGGTGTTCGAGATGCGCAGGCGCGGGATGTAGTCGGTATTGAGGATGATTTTCCATTCGCCGCTGTCCTTCTCGACGGTGACATCGGCCGAGACCACGCGGTTGCTGTCCTCGGCGAAGCGCCGTCCGGGCGCGGGATCGAGGACGCCGATGTCCTCGATGGCCGACTGCACGTCGTCCATGCGCGCACCGAGTTTGCGGGCGATCTCGGGGATGCGGCGGCGGGTGAGCAGCGCGAAATGGTCGCGCACGATGCGCGCGGCAAGCGATTCGCCGCGGCCTTTGGCGGTGAGCTGGGCGAGCAGGCATTCCTGCAGGCTTTGGCTGCCGATGCCGGGCGGCTGGAAGGTTTTGATGAGCTTGACCGCGGCCTGCACGATCTCGAGCGGCAGGTTGGTTTGCAGTGCGATATCGGCCGGCGTCTGCGTAAGAAAGCCGTGGTCATCGAGGCTGCCGACCAGATGGCGCATGGCATCGAGCATGGGCCGGTCAATATCGGCCAGCTCGGCCTGGCGCATGAGATGCTCTTGCAGCGAAGCCACGGTGACGAGCGAATCGAAGAAATGCTGGCGTTTCTCGGCATCCTCATTCGTGTAAGGCTGGGTGCCGCCGACCTGGGCCATGTGATCGCGCCAGTCGTCATCGAGCTTGGAGAGGATTTCAAACTCCTTGGAGAAATCCATTTCTTCGCGCGTTTCGGCGGCATCGCCGGCCTCGTTGTTATCGGTGCCGGTTTCCTTCTCGAAGCTCGCGTCGTCCGTGGGCATCTCCTCGAGCGTGGGATTGTTTTGCAGTTCCTGCTGGATGACCGAGCGCAGGTCGAGCGCGGCGACCTGCAGAATTTTCAGCGATTGCCGCAATTGCGGCGCAAGCACGAGCTGCTGCGTCTGGCGCTGGCGAAGGTCTTGGCTAATCGAGTGCCCGCTCATATGCTCCGTAGGTCAGGCTGACGTGGTTGACGTGGGGCATTTCAGGGGTGGATCCGGGCGTGAGACCGGGCAGGTGGCGGGTGGGTGGGGGGCTCCTGGGGACTCATCAGCTCCTTCAGGTAATAGCCGAGTTTTTCGTTGGTGGGGCCATAACGGTCGCTGTAAAGGTAGAGCTCGAGGTCGGTGAGCATTTCGTAGGCGGTCTGGTAACGCTTGTCGCGGTCGCGCCGCAGGGCCTTTTGGATGATGGCTTCAAGGCGCGCATCGATGTCGCTGCGGAGTTCGCCAAACTGCGGGATGGGCATCGTGAGGATGTTGCGGCGCGTTTGCATGCGGTCGGCCGAGTGGAAAACATTTTTACCGAGGAGCAATTCGGTGAGCACAATGCCGAGCGGGAAGAGATCGGCGCGGGCGTCGGTGATGGCATAGCTGGCCTGCTCGGGCGAAAGATAGTCATCCCGGCCGGCGATGACCTTGCCTTCGTCATTATACATCAGGTCGAGGGCCTTCGCGATGCCGAAGTCCGTGAGCTTCACATCGCCTTCGTAGCCCATGAGGACGTTTTTGGGGCCGATATCGCGATGGACGATGCCGAGCAGCCGGCCTTCGTGGTCGCGTTTCTGGTGCGCGTAGGTGAGACCGCGGGCGATGCGGGAGACGATGAATGCGGCGAGATCGATCGGAATGGGCCGCTCGATTTCGCGATGGCGCTCAAGGAACTCGTCGAGGTTCACGCCGCGCACCAGCTCCATCACCATGAAATAATGGCCGCTCGTCTGCCCGAGATGGTAGGTCTGTACGATGTTGGTGTGAATGAGGTCGGCGACGAGCCTCGCCTCGCCGATGAAATTTTTCTGAAACTCGGGGATGGCCGAAAATTCCTCGCGAATGATCTTTAGGGCGACGACCTTGCGGAAATGGCCCGCTCCGTGCTGCACCGCTTCATAGACGACGCCCATGCCGCCCTCCGCAAGTTTTTGCGTGATCTCGTAATGCAGTTCGGTAAAAATATTTTTCATTCCCGGCATACTCTGAAGGAAGGGTAGGTCGCTGTTGCTTGCAAGCGGGTAAATCGGCATCTAGCATGAAAATTGCTTCACGGGTGTTCAAACAGGGCTAAAGCACCCCATTTGCGCTGCCCGTCCGGTTGACAGCCCGCGGTGTGTGTTTAGTTTTTTCGCATGATCACGCTCTCACCCCGTGCCGCCGCGCAAGTCCGCACCCTGTCCCGCGAACGCAATGCTTCTGACCAGCGTTTGCGGGTTTTTGTCGAGTCTGGCGGCTGCTCGGGCCTGCAATACGGCATTTCGTTCGATGAACTGAAGGCCGGGGACACGACCTTCGAGAGCGAGGGCCTGCAACTCCTCGTCGATGCGTCGAGCCTCGCCTATCTCGACGGCTCGAACATCGATTTCGACGACGGCCTGCACGGCAAGGGTTTTGAAATCAAAAACCCCAATGCCCACAGTAGCTGCGGCTGCGGCAAATCATTTAACTAAGACGGTATTTGAACCGCGAATAGACGCGAATAACACTCGGATCGGAAATGCGGTGTGTTGGAAAATCGCCGGTGTGAGCGATTCAGGTTTTTGGCCAACGGTCCTATTTATTGGCGTTTATTCGCGTCCATTCGCGGCTAAAAAGGCCCTAATCGGCGGTTGCTTCATGCAGCGCCACGATGCCGAAAGTCAGGGTGCGCGCGGAAACTCGGGTGAAACCGGCTTCGCGGATTTTTCCGGCGAGCGCATCGCGCCCGGGAAACTGCTCGATGGAGCCGCAGAGATATTCGTAGGCGGCGCGGTCGCCAGTCAATCGGCCGGCCAGCAGCGGGGCGAGCCGCCGCATGTAGAAAAAATAAAACGGCCGGAACCACCGCGACGGCTGGGAAAACTCGAGCACGAAGAGCCGGCCGCCGGGCCGCAGCGTGCGGCGCATCTCGCGCAGGGCGCGGTCGCGGTCGGCCATGTTGCGCAGGCCGAAAGAAATGGTCACGGCGTCGAACGAGGCATCGGCCAGTGGCAGCGCGAGGCCGTCGCCCTGGCGGAAGGCAATGCCGGCCAAGCGGGGTGATTTTGACTTTTTCAATTCCGCCTCATCGAGCATCGGCTGGCAAAAATCCATGCCGGTGATGCGCGTGTCGGCCGGCAGCGCGCGGGCGAGGGCGAAGGCCACGTCACCGCTGCCCGTGGCGAGGTCGAGCACATCGTGTGGTTGGGCGCGGCGCACGGCGGCGACCAGGCGGCGGCGCCACCACCCATCAATGCCGCCACTGAGCAGCCGATTGGCGAGATCGTAGCGCCGCGCGATGCGGGCGAACATGGCGTTGACGGCAACGGGGTCAGGCATGGAAGGCGTGGGGGAAAAAGCGTGGCTCAAACCGTTGCATCGGTGCGACCAACGATGTCGGAAGCCGATGAGCTAAAGGCAATTTTGATGGATCTGTGACCGGTAGTCATTGGGAAATAATTTTTTTTGACGAATTCTAAATATGGTTAGACAGTTGCGCTAGCGCGTCTTGTGTATCTTTTTCACGCATTTTTAATCAAAAATGCCTTACTGACTGTTGACGTACCCTTTGGAAGAAAATAACTTAGACGAAGATAAACGACCCCCAAAAGAGGATTTCACCATGTCGAATAATCTGACGAAACGCGAGATTGTGCTGACGATTTACGAGAAAACGGGCTTTCCGCAAAAGGAAGTTCAGGCCACGGTGCAGATGACGCTCGACATCATTCAAAAAGCACTGGCCGAGGGACGCAATGTTGAGTTGCGCAATTTCGGCGTCCTGGAAGTGCAGGTGCGCAAGCAGCGCGTGGGACGCAACCCCAACAAACCCGAGGCCGAGGTCATCATCCCGCAGCGTGCGGTGGTGAAGTTCAAGTCGGGCAAGGTCCTCAAGCAGCAGCTCAAGAAGATCGACCTCGTGAAGCTGCAGGCTCCCTGAGGCGAAAAAAAATTATATCAACGAATTCCAAGGCCGGGCGACTTCGCCCGGCCTTTTTTGTGGTGGGTCAGGGCATAGATAAGCGCATTCCGAATGTAGCCGCGACAGGCTCGGGGCCCTGAGCTTGTCGAACGGGATGAGGCCGGTGCCGGGGTCAGCGACCCCGGCGACGAGTGCGAAGCCTCGGCGGCTACAATCCCCGTCGGCTCTTAACTTTTGGTTCGCGCCCGGCGTGGCTGAGCCACAATTCTAGCGGCTCGATGGCCACGTTTCAAACCCTGCCCGGTTTTCGCGAGTTCTATCCCGACGCATTGACGCGCCGGAACCATATCTTCCGGCTCTGGCGCCAGAACGCCCGAGCGTTCGGCTTTGCCGAATACGATGCGCCCGTGCTCGAGCCGCTCGAACTCTACAAAACGAAGTCGGGCGACGAGATCGAGGCGCAGCTTTTCAGCTTCACCGACAAGGGGGGGCGCGGGGTGGCGCTGCGGCCGGAGATGACGCCGACGGTGTGCCGTCTCGTTGGGGAAAAGGCCGCCACGCTCAAGCGGCCGATCAAGTGGTTCAGCATCGCAGAGTTTTACCGCTACGAACGCATGCAAAAAGGCCGCGGGCGGTGTTTCCACCAATTCAACGCCGACATCTTCGGCGAGCCCGGCGCCGAGGCGGAGATCGAACTCATCGCGCTGCTTGTGCAGTGCCTCTGCTCGTTTGGGCTGACCGAACAAGATTTCTACGTGCGGCTGAGCGATCGCAACCTGTGGTTTTTCTACCTTGAGGCGCTCGGTCTTGATGAGTCGCGCACCCGCGCAATGCTCAGCGCCGTCGATAAACACGAAAAACTTGGCGACGACGCATTCAAGGGCTACACGGAGACCTTTGGCCCGCTCGACGCCGGGCTGAAGGCAAAGGTGCTCGCGTTTCTGCAAATCAAAACGCTCGCCGGGCTGGAAAAAACGCTCGCGGAGCTCGGTGGCGACAAGCTCGCTGCGCGGCTGGCCGACTGGAAAAAACTGCTCGGCGGCCTCGAGGCGATGGGCCTGGCGCGTTTCGTTGAGGTCGATCTCGGCGTGGTTCGCGGGCTGGCGTACTATACCGGTTTTGTCTTCGAGGCGTTCGACCGCAAAGGGGAGCTGCGGGCGCTGGCGGGTGGCGGGCGTTACGATAACCTTATCGGCAAGCTCGGCTACGGCGAACTGCCGGCGGTCGGCTTTGCCATCGGTGACATGACGTTCGACCTGTTGCTCGAGCAGCGCGGGCTGATGCCGAAGTTCGTCGACGCGGTGGATGTTTACGCGGTCATGGGTGGCGAGGCGGAGCGGCGCGCGGCTTTTGCCGACATCGCGGCGCTGCGGGCCGCCGGCCGCAGTGTCGAGTATCCGCTCAAGGAGGTGGCCTTCGGCAAACAATTCAAGCTCGCGGCCGATTCGGGCGCGAAGCTTGCCCTCATCTACGGCGGCGACGAGCTGGCGCGTGGCGTGGTCAAACTCCGTGACCTCACCGAGCGCAGCGAGCGCGAGGTGCCCCGGGCCGAAGTCGTGGCGGCCGTGCGGGAGTTTTTTACCGGCGGGACGTAAGATGCGGTTTTTTTCGCGGCTAGAGCATAAAAAATATCGTAGCCGAGAGGGTATGGTTGTGGCTGATTTTGGCAGGATCCATTGCCCTCAACGGACCGACCGTGTCCGCCATAGCTTCAGCGACGGCGGAAACTGACGGGCGGCGACAAGTGCGAAGCCTTGTCGGCTGAGGGCAGCCGCCCCTACCCATGCGAACGAACATCTCGATGGCTGTAGTTTTTCTGCAACGGCTCTACAAAAGCCACGCGGTGGCGAGGCAGAGGAACAGGCCCATGCTGACGACGTCGGTGATGGTCGTCAGCAGGATGCTCGATGAACTGGCCGGATCGACGCCGAACTTTTTCAGGACGAGCGGCGTGATCACGCCGGTGATGCCGCTGATCGCGCACGTGCCGGTCATGGCGAGGAAGACGACAGTGCCGAGCGCGAGCGGCGATTCGGGCGTGTGCTTCCATCGCGCGTAGATGAACATGCCCGCGCCCGCGGTGAGGCCTGTTAACGCGCCGTTGCAAAAACCGACGAGCGCTTCCTTGAGCATGAGGGCTTTTTCGCCACCGGGCTTGAGCTCGCCCAGCGTGATGCCGCGCAGGGCCACGGCGAGCGACTGGCAGCCGGTGTTGGCCGCCTGGCCCATCATCACGGGCAGGAACACGGCGAGCACGACGATTTTGTTGATGGTGTGCTCGAATGTACCCACGACGCCCGCGGCCAGGAAGGTCGTGAGCAGGTTGATTTGCAGCCACGGGTGACGGAAACGCAGGCTGAGCAGCCAGCTGCTGCCGGTGCGCTCCTCCCTGGCGACACCGACCATCTCGCCGGCCTGTGCGGTGATTTCGATGGCTTCCTTCTCGAACAGCGTTGCGCCGCGCACCATGCCGGTCAGCACGCCGTCGTCGTTGCATACCGGATAGTAGGGAAAATGGCGGTGAAGCGTGAGGCGCATGGCCTCCATGAGCGGCGTCTGTGGTTTCAGAAAAAACGGATCGCGCAGCATGAAGTCACCAAGCTGGCGGGTGGGGCCGGCCAGCAACAGGTCGCGCATGGTGACGACGCCGATGAGCCGGCCTGTCGCATCTGTGACGTAGATGTAGGTGAAGAAATATTTAGCGGCCAGTTCGCGCACGGCATCGATGGCCTCGTTCGCCGTCTTCTCCGGCCGGAAAACCGCCAGGGCCGGCTCGGTCAGTTGCCCGATCGTGAGGGAAGATTCTTTTTTGGCGGCGGGCGCGGACACGTGCATGGCAAATGATCAGTTGGCGGGAGCTGGTCAAAAGCAGGTTGGCTACCAGCAAGGCGTCAAGCCGCAATGAGTGCGTTTCGCGCGGCAGCGCGGGTAGGGCTCGCTCCCCGAGCGAGCCGTGGCGCGTTGGGGGCAACGCGCCCCACCGCAATGCGGCCAAAGTATTTTTAAACCGACCGGCCGTTCAAGCCGCGCGGGCCTGCTCATTCACTTTGGCGGCGGCAAAGACCGGCAATTCGCGGGTGCGAGATGGCTCGGTGGAAACAACGGTGGGCCTGCGCGGCAACAGTTCGCATAGGCCGGCCACGGCAAAAAGGGAGGCGATCGTGGCGCCGGAGACGATCCAGCGACCCGTCGCGGTGGTGAAGAAGTTGTCGTGCGCGAGGAAGACGAGCACCAGCACGCATTGGGCCGCGACCACGGGCAGGGAATGCCGGCCGAGTATCGCTAGCGGACGCCAGGAGAACAGGCGCGGGAAGCGCGTGCCGGCAACGGCCACCAGATAGATGCAGAGCGCGCTGCTCATCAACCGCAACGCGCCGAGCGAAGGCTTGTTGAGCATGATGCCAAAATGCTGGTCCGACCAGAGCGAGGGAATTTTCTGGTGTTGCAACAGGTAGAAAAATACCGCGGCGCCGATGGCGGCCAGCAGCAGGCCCGGTCGCACCGGAGTGAGCGCCGTGGAGCTCTTGGTCTTGGCGTAGCCGATGGTGACGCCGCTGATAAAGAGAAACTGCCAAGCGAGCAGGTTGAAAAAGCCGAGATTGAGCGGCGGAAAAATGACCGAGCCGTCATAATTTGGCAGGAACTGCACGACGGCCCACAGCCCAAAGCTCGTTGCGAGCAAGGGCCAGCGCCAGCCTTTTTCCAGCGCGCCGAGCACATACGGCAGCAGCAGCACAAACACACAATACATCGGGAGAATATCGAGCAGGCCGGGCTGGTAGAGCAGCAGTGGGCCGAGGACGGAGGCGAGCAGGGGTTTGTCCGTGAACAGCGGCGGCGAAGTATTGGAATGTACGCCGGTGATCCAGGCATTGATGGCCAACGCGGCAAACGCCCCGAAATAGGCTGCGAGATGCCAGCGGTAAATCACGCCGGCCCGATGCCGGGTCATGGCCCGCAGGCGGCTCGCTCCTTCGCGCCACAGCCGGCGCGTGTAAACAAAGCCTGCGAGCACCCCGGATAAAAACACGAAGCCTTCCGCCGAAGAAACGATGCCCACGCCTTGGTCCGTGACCACTCGCAGGTCGCTCGGCAGATGGTTGATCGCCATCGACACGAGCAGGAGGCCCCGCAACGAATCGAAGCGAATATCCCTGGCCGGGGCGGCAATGGGGCGGGCGGCGGCTTGCATGCTCGAGATGACTAGACGCTAATGATGGGGATAAGTTTCCACGTGCTGGACAAAATCTGCGCGATGGGACGTTAGACTAGCAAGAATCGTGCGCAATAAAATCAGCCAAGTCTTCCATTGGCCAGATCACAAAGTAACCCGGCTTATTCCATGCGTCCTTCAAACTTCCCAAGCTGACGGTGATGGCGTTATTCGCGGTGGCCTTACGCTCGGTGCCACTAGCGGAAGATGAATTTATCCCCGGCGCAGCGTGGTGGCATGATTGACCCCTATTGGTCGCAAAAGTTCCCGATCCACATCGCTGACTGGGGGATATTGTGGCGCTGCCTTGAACGTCCAACACCCAACATCGAACACCCAACGATAAAGGGCTTGCTGATCGGACTTGGATGTTGGTGTTCGATGTTGGGTGTTTGGATGTTCAAGGTGTTCAAGCTTGCGGCGCGGCCTGCGAAGGCCTTCGATTGGGCACTTTTTCTCATGAAAATCCTCGTTGCCGACAAGATCTCACCCAAAGGAGTAGCCTACCTGCGCCAGCAGCCGGGCTTTGACGTGGTCGAGGCCTACGGCTCGTCCCCGGCCAAGATCCTCGAGCTCGTCAAGGACGTGCATGCCATCGCTGTGCGCTCGGAGACCAAGATCACCCGCGAGGTCTTTGCCGCGGCGCCGCTGCTGAAAGTCGTCGGTCGCGCCGGCGTGGGCGTGGACAATGTCGATGTCGATGCCGCCACCGAGCACGGCGTGGTTGTCATGAACACCCCGGCGGGCAACACCGTGGCCACGGCCGAGCTCACCTTCACCCACATTCTCTGCGGGGCGCGTCCCGTCCCGCAAGCGGCCGCCTCGATGAAGGCCGGCCAGTGGGATCGCAAAAGCTTCAGCGGCATCGAACTTTTCAAAAAAACCCTCGGCATCGTCGGCCTTGGCCGCATCGGCGGCGAAGTCGCCAAGCGCGCCCAGGCCTTCGGCATGCGCGTGCTGGCCTACGATCCCTACCTTTCGCCCAGCCGCGCGAAGGCCATGCAGGTCGAGGCCGTTGCGCTCGATGAACTTCTGGCCCAGTCGGATTATATCACCGTGCACATGCCGCTGACCGACGACACGCGCTACATGATCGACGAGGCGGCGTTTGAAAAATGCAAAAAGGGACTGCGCATTTTCAACTGCGCCCGTGGTGGCATCATCAAGGAAGCCGCGCTGCTCGCCGCGCTCAAGTCCGGTAAGGTCGCCGCGGCCGGCCTCGACGTTTACGAGGACGAGCCCTTGGCCAAGGAGAGCGAGTTTCGCGCGCTACCCAACGTCGTCCTCACGCCCCATCTCGGGGCCTCGACCGCCGAGGCCCAGGATGCCGTCGGCGTCGAAGTCGCCGAGCAGATTGCCGATGCGCTGGCCGGCGGCGTGATCCGCAATGCCGTCAACATGCCCTCGATCGATGCGAACACCCTGAAAATCCTCGGGCCCTATCTCGATCTCGGCGCGAAACTCGGCACGCTCGTCCAGCAGATCGCACCGCAGCAAGTCGCCGCGCTTCGCATCACCTACTGGGGCAAGATCGTCGACCTCGACGCCGAATCCGTCACGCGCTCGATCCAGCGCGGCTTCCTCCGCCGCATCAGCGGTGATGAGGTCAATTTCGTCAACGCCCCCGTCGTGCTGCAGCGCCTCGGCGTTCGCCTGGAGGTCGTGAAATCGGCCGGGGACAACGAATACGCCGAGCTGATCGCGGTCGAGGCCGTGACGCCCGATGGGAAAACGTTTTCCGCGCAAGGCACGCTCAACGGCAAAACCAGCCAGCCGCGCATTGTCGGCATCAACGGCCGCGACGTCGAGGTCGCCGCCGAGGGCAAATTGCTCGTCCTCGAAAACGTGGACCAGCCCGGCATGGTCGGCGCGGTTGGCACGATCCTCGGCAAGGACAAGGTCAATATCGCCGACATGTCGCTCAGCCGCCTTACGCCCGGCGGCACGGCCTACATGGTCGTGCGCGTGGACACCGAACCGAGCGAGAACGCCCGCCAGGAAATCAAAAGCCATCCCGCCATCAAGCTGGCGAAGTTCGTGCAATTGTGAGCGGGGGAGCCATAGCGAAACGCCAAAAGGTGGAACGCGCCGTCCCGGCGCGTTCGAATTCCGTAATTTTTCGATAAGTGCGTCGGGACGACGCGCTCCACCTCCAATCATGTTAGTGCCCATTCTCATCGCCGCCGTCGTCGGGTACCTGCTGGGCTCGCTGCCTTTCGGCTACCTCATTGCGCGCGCCAAAGGCGTGAACATCTTCGAAGTCGGCAGCAAAAGTTCTGGGGCAACCAATGTTAAGCGTGTGCTTGGGGCTGGGCCGGGCAACTTGGTTTTTTTCCTCGACGTGCTTAAGGGAGCGGTGGCGACAGCCTGGCCGATGTTTTTCTTCTTTTGGCAGGCAGCTGCCGCCCCGCGTGATCCGAGTATGAATACTGTCACTGACCAAATGCTTGAGGTTCTGGGCCTCCAAATGGGCGTTGTTGGCTTAGTCGGTGCCATTAGTGGTCACAGTTACTCCTGTTTCATCAAGTTCCGCGGGGGCAAAGGAGTGGCTACTGCAGCCGGGGGCTTCCTGGTGTTGTTGCCGATGGAGACGCTCATCGCCGGTGCGGTCTGGATCATTGCATTTTACGCTTCGCGTTACGTCTCACTGGCGTCGATCCTTGCCGCGGTGGCATTGCCGGTCGCAACATTTTTCCTGGTTCAGTCGCCGTTGTTGCTCTGGTTGGCGGCCATCATTGCCTTTTTCGTCATCATCCGCCACCGGGCCAACATCGTCCGCCTCCTCAACGGCACGGAAAACAAGTTTGTAAAGAAAAAGGAGAACTCGCAATAGGTAGGGCGGATTATCCCTAATCCGCCGTTTTGACTCCATCTATAACCCAACCGGCGCGTTAAGGCCGCCTTCGCACAGGCTTCGGCGGCCAGGGATAACGCGCCCTACCTCATTCATTTTCCCACCATGTCCAAACCTCCCATCATCAACATCGGCCTGTGCGGCCTCGGCACGGTGGGGCAGGGCGTGTGGAAACATCTCAGCCGCTCGCGCGCCGAGCTGGAGTCGCGCCTCGGCGTGCAGCTTGTGCTGCACCGCGCGGCCGTGCGCGACCTGAAAAAGGCCCGTGCGGTCAAGATCCCCGCGGCCAGGCTCACCACCGACGCGCTCGCGGTCGCCACCGATCCCGCCGTGCACATCGTGTGCGAGCTCATCGGCGGTACCGGCCTTGCGCGCGAGGTCACGCTCGCGGCGTTGCGGCAGGGCAAGATCGTCGTTTCCGCCAACAAGGCGCTGCTTTGCGGGCACGGCGCGGAAATTTTTTCCACCGCGCGCAAGCACGGCGGGCACTTTTTGTTCGAGGCGTCCGTCGCCGGCGGCATCCCCATCATCAAGGCCCTGCGCGAAGGCCTCGTCGCCAACCGCTTCAAGCTCATCTACGGCATCCTCAACGGCACCTGCAATTACATCCTCACCCGCATGGCGCAGGAAGGCGCGAGCTATGCCGACATTCTCGCCGATGCGAAACGGCTCGGTTATGCCGAGGTCGACGAGGCGCTTGACGTCCAGGGTTGGGATGCCGCGCACAAGGCCGCCATTCTCGCCTATCTCGCCCATGGAGTCTGGGTGCGCACCAACCAGATGATCGTCGAGGGCATCGAGCGCATCACCCAAGCCGACCTCCGCACCGCCGCGCAGCTCGGCTACGGCATTAAGCTGCTCGCTGTCGTCACCCGCGATTTCGAACAGAATGAACTTTTCGTGCGCGTGCACCCGACCTTGCTGCCGCGCGAGCGCGTGCTCGCCAACGTCAACGGCGTGTTCAACGGCATCGCCGTGACCGGCGATGTCGTCGGCACCACTACTTACATCGGCCGTGGCGCCGGCCAGGATGCGACCGCCAGCGCCGTCATCAGTGACATCGCCGACGCCGTCACGCTCCTGACCGCCGGCAAAGCCGTGGCACTGCCCGAGGAAGCCGCCGCCCTTCACGCCCGCGGTGGAAAACGCGTGCGTCTCGCGCCGCTTGAGCGCGTGCGCGGCCGCCATTACCTGCGGCTCACCGTGCGCGACCAGCCCGGCGTGCTCGCGCAAGTGGCCACCGTCACGGCCCGCCACGGTGTAAGTATCGCCAGCGTCATCCAGACCGCGGCCGACCGGCGCGACGCCGCCTCGCTCATCCTCACCACCCACGAAAGCGACGAACGCGCCATCCGTGCCACCATTGCCAGCCTGGCGAAGCTCAAGAGCGTGCTCGAAAAACCCCTGCTCCTGCGCATCGGGGACTTTGCCGAGTAATGGCTTTCAACTTTCATCTTTCAACTCCTCAACTTTTCTAATGTCCCGCATCGTCCAAAAATATGGCGGCACCTCCGTGGGTGACGTCGAACGCATCAAAAAGGTCGCCGAGCGCATCAAGGCCTCGCACGACGATGGCCACGAGATTGTTGTCGTCGTGTCCGCCCGCGCCGGCGTGACCAACGAGCTCATCGCCCGCGCCAAATCCCTGTGCGAACATCCGAGCGATCGCGAGCTCGACCAGCTCCTCGCCATCGGCGAGCAGGAAACCACCGCGCTCACCGCCATGGCCCTGCAGGGCCTGGGTGTCGATGCCGTGAGCTATACCGGTGCGCAAGCGGGCATCTTCACCGACAAGTCGCACACCAAGGCCAAGATAAAGACCATCAACCCGAAGCCGGTGGAAAACGACCTGAAGGCTGGCCGCGTCGTCATTGTCGCCGGCTTCCAGGGCATCAACGATGACGGCCAGATCACCACCCTGGGCCGCGGCGGTTCCGACCTCACCGCCATCGCGCTGGCCGCCGCGCTCCAGGCCGACAAGTGCGAAATCTACACCGACGTGGACGGCGTTTACACCGCCGACCCGCGCGTCGTGAAAAATGCGCAAAAACTGATGGAAATTTCCTACGATGAAATGCTCGAGCTCGCATCATCCGGCAGCAAAGTCATGCAGTCGCGCTCGGTCGAGTTCGCCAAAAAATACGATGTCGTTTTCGAAGTCCGCTCATCCTTTAACCATAACCCAGGAACCACTGTGAAAGAAGAAGTCACCTATATGGAACAAGTCGTCGTCCGCGGCGTGGCCGTGGACAAGGACCAGGCCAAGGTCGTCATCAGCAACATTCCCGACAAGCCCGGCTCAGCCGCCAGGGTTTTTCGCGCGCTGGCGGACGCGAACATCATTGTGGACATGATCGTGCAGAACGTTGGCCGCCGCGGCATCGCCAATCTCACGTTCACCGTGCCGAAGGGCGACACCACCAAGGCCGTCAAGGCGCTCGACCCTGTGTTTGCGGCCATCGGCGGCGGCGAGATCGCGGTGCACGAGAAGATCGCCAAGCTCTCCGTCGTCGGTGTGGGCATGAAAACGCACAGCGGCGTTGCCGCGACGCTTTTCCAGGCGCTGGCCGACGTGGGCATCAACATCGAGCTCATCAGCACGTCCGAGATCAAAATCTCCGTCATCATCGACCTGGAACGCTCGGACGAAGCCGCGCGCGTCGCTCACTCGGCGTTTAAGCTTGAGAAGATATAGTCAGAGATCAGAGGGCGGAGATCAGATTTCAGATGAGTGGACCAATAAACCATTTTTCTGATCTCATCGTTTATCAAAAGGCGTTCGCATTAAGCATGCGCATTTTTGAGCTCTCGAGAAATTGGCCAGCCGAAGAACGCTATGCGTTGACTAATCAGGTTCGTCGCTCGTCTGGCGCGAACATCGCAGAAGCGTGGGCCAAGCGACTCTATGGAGCTCATTTTGTCAGCAAGCTTTCAGATTCTGATGCAGAACTTCACGAAACTGAGCATTGGATCATGTGTGCGTTCAAACATGGCTACCTTACCCACGATGATTTTACTTCGCTTTCGGCCGAACTTACCGAGGTTGGCAAGATGCTGGGCGGTATGATACGCAAACCAGACTCGTTCTTGATCAAATCACACCGCATCCAAACGTCCTCTGATCTCTGATGTCTGCCCTCTGACTTCTGTCCTCTGATCTCTATGAAATTCATCTCCACCCGCGGCCAGACTCCGCCCCTCGGCTTCTCCGATGCCGTGGCCACCGGCCTCGCGCCGGATGGCGGCCTGTTCCTGCCGGAGACGCTGCCGGATTTCAGCGGCGAACTCGGCCGCTGGGGGAAACTTGGCTACGCCGAACTCTGCTTTGAGTTTCTCCGCCACTTCGCCACCGATATCGATGCGGGCACGCTGCGCGCGCTGATTGAGAAATCCTACACCAAGTTCGACCATCCCGACATCGCGCCGCTGGTGAAACTCGACGAGCGCACCTACGTGCTCGAGCTGTTCCACGGCCCCACGCTCGCATTCAAGGACTTCGCGCTCCAGCTCCTCGGCAATCTCTACGAGCACCAGTGCGCCGTCCGCCACCGTTCGATCAATGTCCTCGGCGCCACCTCCGGGGATACCGGCGCCGCCGCCATCCACGGCTTGCTCGGCAAGCCGCGCACCGCCATTTTCATTTTGTATCCCGACGGCCGCGTGTCGCCGCTGCAGGAACGCCAGATGACCTGCACCGGCGCGTCCAACGTCTTCTCGATCGCGATTGAGGGCACGTTTGACGATGCGCAGGCCGTGCTGAAGGAGATCCTGGCCGACCAGCAATTCCGCACGCATCACCGGCTCTCGGCCGTCAACTCCATCAACCTCGCGCGCATCCTCGCGCAGTGCGTTTATTATCTTTATGCCTGGCTGCGGCTGCCCGGCGCGGTGCGCGACCATGTCGAGTTCGTCGTGCCCACGGGCAATTTCGGCAACGTGCTCGCCGGCTGGATGCTCCAAAAGATGGGCGTGTCCATCCGCAGCTTCAAAGTCGCGACCAACCAAAACGACATTCTCTGCCGCCTCTTCACGACCGGCGATTACCGCCTCGGCGAAGTTCATCCGAGCCTCGCGCCGTCGATGGACATCCAGGTGGCGTCGAACTTCGAACGGTTCCTTTTCTATACCCTCGACCGCGATCCGGCGCGCGTGCGCGAAGTCCTCCATACCTTCAGGACCACCGGCGGATATCATTTCGAAAATTTCAAGCGCGACACCTTTACCGCCTCGCGCTGCTCCGATGCGGAGATTCCGGGAATCATCGGCCGCATTCACCAGCGGTATGGCTACGTGGTGGATCCGCATACCGCGTGCGGGTTCAAGGATCTCAGCCGCGACCGCTCCAGCGTTGTGCTCGCCACCGCCAGCCCGGCGAAGTTTCCCGACACCATTTGTCGGGCGATCGGCACTGCGCCCACGCATCCGAGCCTCGAGGAGCTGAAGTCCAAGCCCATCGTGAAATATCCGATGCGCGCCGATCCCGCGGCCATCCGGGCCTTCATCGAGCAGCATGCGGTGTGAGGGATAGTAGAGAGTAGCGGGTAGTGGGTAGCGAGTAGTTGGTAATTTGTAGTTGGTAGTTGGCCATCTGAGATTGGGCGTTCAGCATTAACCCGTGGCCACTTTCATTCGTCATTCGTCATTGTGAATTCGTCATTATTTCCAATGACCTATCGTCTTGCCTATCGACGCTATCGCCTGCCGCTGCGTGTGGCGGTGCGCACGGCGCACGGTGTGCTCACCGAACGCACGGGTGTGCTGGTGCGGCTGGAAGACGAGAGCGGCGCGGTGGGCTGGGGTGAGGCGGCGGTGCTGCCGTGGTTCGGCACCGAGACGGCGGACGAAGTCGCGGCGGCGTGCTCGGTCTTGGGCGGGCGGGTGACCGCAGAACAGCTGGCGGCCGTGCCGGTCGGGCTGCGGTGTCTGCGGTTTGCCTTGCAGGCGGCGACGAGTGCAGAAGCCTCGGCGTCGCAAAAGCATCTGCCGGTTGCGGCGTTTTTGCCGGCGGGATTGCCGGCGCTCAAAAAAATTGCGCCGCTGGCCGAGGCGGGCTTTCGCACGTTCAAATGGAAAGTGGGCGTGGGCGACGCGGCTGACGAGCTGGCGTTGCTCGACGACGTGTGTGCGGCGTTGCCGGCCGGCGCGAAGCTGCGGCTCGACGCCAACGGCGCATGGCAACGTCTGCAGGCGGAACATTGGCTGGAACGTTGCGCCGAGCGACCGGTGGAATTTATCGAGCAGCCGATTGCGGCGGATGCGCGCTGCGCGGAAGATTTGCTGTGCGGGCTGGCGAACGATTATCCGACGCCGCTCGCGCTCGATGAATCGCTCGCGGGCGAAGGCGAGGTGGAGCGGTGGCTCGAGGCCGGATGGCCGGGCGTGTTCGTCGTGAAACCATCGCTGCTGGGCGATGCCGAGGGCGCGCTGACCCGGCTGGCGGCGGCGAAAGCGAAAGTGGTCTTTTCGTCGGCGCTGGAGACCGCGGTGGGCGCGCGGGCGGCCTTGCGGCTGGCGTTTCAATGGCCGGGCGAGGCGCGCGCGCTGGGTTTTGGCGTGTGGCCGCTTTTTGCCGATGCGCGGTTCGACGGGCCGGCGCTCGCGCCATTTTTTTGGGTCGAGGATGTGGAAAGAATCAACGTGGAGGCGGTATGGAACGCGCTGAGCTAGCCCAAGCGCTGGGTGCCACCGCCGGGGCGCAAGAGGCGCGGAATATTTTTATCAGCGAAAGCGAGCCGGTGCGGTTCATGGCGGCCTTTGCGCAGGCGGCGGCCAATGGCGGGAATGTTTTTTTGTGCGATCCGGCGTGGGGCCCAAACGAACGGGAGGAGTTGGCGGTGCGCACGGGAAACCAAATCCTGGCCGAGGCGCAGCGGGCGCAATCGGAAAAATCTGAAATCTTAAATCTGAAATCTGAAATCGCGGGCGTGCCCGCCCGCGGCTGGCTGATGATTGCGTCCGGCGGCACGAGCGGCCGGTTGAAATTCGCGCGGCACGACCAGGACACGCTCCGCGCGGCCGTGGATGGATTCAGTGCGCATTTCAACGTGTCGCGGGTGAACGCAGTCGGCGTGCTGCCGTTGCACCATGTGAGCGGGCTGATGGCGTGGATGCGTTGTGCGTTGACAGGAGGCATGTTTTTACCGACGAGCTGGTCGGAGATTGAAGCGGGCCGGCGCCCGGCGATGGGGGACGGTGGCGAATGGTTTCTTTCGCTGGTGCCAACGCAATTGCAGCGGCTGCTGGCGCAGCCGGAAACAATCGGCTGGCTGCGGCGGTTTCGCGCCGTATTTTTGGGTGGCGGGCCGGCCTGGCCGGAGTTGCTGGAGCGCGCGGCCGAGGCCCGCGTGCCGCTGGCTCCAAGTTATGGCCTGACAGAAACCGTCGCGATGGTGGCGACGCTGCGGCCGCAGGAGTTTCTGGCCGGCTCGCGCAGCAGCGGCAAGGTCATGCCGCATGCACGCATCGATGTGACGGAAGATGGCACGCTGCGCATCGCGGGCGAATCGGTGTTTCGAGGTTATTTTCCCGGGTGGCGCGCCGAGCGGGACTTCACGACGGATGATTTGGGCTTCATCGACGGGCACGGCCAGGTGCAAGTGACGGGGCGGCGCGACGGCATCATTAT
>Ga0210387_10000682_pt1 | contig 24593 bp, 28 predicted proteins | sample IncBWC7OmetaG_FD_160108 | JGI IMG/M metagenome (GOLD analysis project Ga0210387, IMG submission 160108) | Forest soil microbial communities from Barre Woods Harvard Forest LTER site, Petersham, Massachusetts, United States - Inc-BW-C-7-O ...
CGACTTAATTGGGGGCGTTGAGAAAGATTTTATCATGGGCTATGGGCCGTCACTCCGTTAGTGGCCAAACGAGCAAAACGCGCTGCCCTGGTGCTTTCTTTGCCTGCGCTCAAATCTTCGCCCCCCGCTTCTTGGCAGCCTTCCCGACTTTGGCTCCGGTAGAGTGACTGGCGTGCTGGGAAACGGAGGATTCGTAGAGGAACGAGGAAAAGGATTCTACCGCGGGGTTACTCAACTTCTAGTTCTTCTTTTTCTTTGGAATCGATAATCCTGATTGTGATTCCGGCTTCCAGAATCTTCGACCTGATTTCAGTCTCCTCTTTTATATTTTGCAAATCCTTTAATAGCTTCAGAAGTTGTTTGAATCTGATGGACGAGATGGGATTCGAACCCACGACCTCCTCATTGCGAACGATGAGGAAAATAAGCTAAGGCAAGGCGCCACAATCACTTAGCTATTTTCACGGGGCCCTTAATTGGCAAGTCTGGCAAGCCGGTTTTCTCTCTGTTCTTTCAGTGCAGTTCGACAGTGAGAGGCCGCGAGCGGCAAGGCTTTAGAGTTTTACATCGTGGGTTCGATCTCCACTGGCACCGCCCGCTCTTCCCATTCTTTCACCAAAGTTTGCGCGAAGTTCTCAATGCAGCAATGAAAATAGACGCGGCGGCGTCCTTCCTCCTCGCGAATCAGGGAGTAGAATGCTTTTTGATCCTTTATGACCACCGCGACAGCAGCTCCGCTCCCTGAGGTCTCGCAGAAAGTCCTTCGAGTCCAGGTCATAACAGTTATATGGATGAGCGTGGAAGCAATCGTCGCTTTCGGAGCGGCTTGGACCTCGCATAGTCCTGCGCTGCTGGCTTTCGGCGGGGACAGCTTGATTGAGCTGCTCTCGGCGGGCGTTGTGTTCTGGCGTTTTCGCTTCACGTTGGGTGAGGCGCCAGCAGCTCGAATTGCTGGGGGCTTGCTTTTCGCGTTGGCAGGCACTGTGGTGCTGACTTCTCTTTTGAATTTGTTCGAATACCGCGAGGCGCGGCGTAGTCTAGTGGGAATAGGAATCCTGCTGGCCGCTGCTGTTGTGATGCCTTGGCTCGCCAGCCTGAAACGAAAGCTAGCAATCGTTACATCGAGCGCCGCTCTGAGGGCGGACGCTGCGGAATCCGCTCTCTGCGGTTACATGGCGTGGATTGCCCTGGCAGGACTGGTTCTGAACGCCATCTGGAATAAACCGTGGGCCGACCCTGTCGCTGCCCTTGCTCTGACTCCCCTCATCTTGCGCGAAGGATGGGAGGCCATACATTCATCCCGTTTCGGACGTCAATGTTCTTGAAATTCCATTTGAGAACGCCTTTTCGCATTTGGATCTCGTGTACCCGCCGTGTACCTCAGTTGGGTGAATTAGCTGTTTCTGGTGTTTTTCGCGTTTAATGGAATCAATAACTTAAGCGCTTTCAATATCGCTTTTAGTTCGATCCCCACTGCCTCTCTCGCTGCACTATCAGTTCGGTGCGCGCTTCCATCTAGTCGAGACCTCTCAAGAACTTCACCAGACTCCATTCGGGACGACGCAGCAGCTTCTCTATTGCTGCTGCCCAGTAGAGTGAAGGCAAATGCCGCGCCGGGCGGCTCAAATCGGACTGGGTAGGGCCGTTCGTCCGTTGCTTCGAATTGGGTTATCAATTTACGATAGGTTCAGATTCCAATAAACGGAACTTGTGTAAAAGGTTGATTAGTGTCCGGCGCGATTCCAATCGAGCGGATACAGAAAGCGTAGGGAGCTGTTTCTCCTCCCGAAGACGAACTTGAGCAAAGAGACTACATCGCGTCGTGAGTTTCTGAAAGTGGCCGGAGCCGCGGCATGTACTGCGGCGTTCCCGTCGGGGACTTCTCCCGGTTTGGCGGCGACGCGTTCAGCCTTCCAACAGCCTGAAGTGGGCTCGCCGGACTACGTTTTGCGCATCGGCGCAAGTCCGGTTGAGATTGCCCCGAAGCACATCGTCTCGACCATTACTTACAACGGCCAGTTCCCAGGACCCTTACTGCGTTTCAAAGAAGGTGAGCAAACGGCGGTCGAAGTGCACAACGACACGGACACTCCCGAGCAACTGCATTGGCACGGCCAAATGGTTTCTGCTGACGTGGACGGCGCTGCGGAAGAAGGGACGCCCTTCATCGCGGCACGCGGAATGCGCCGGATTGTATTCACTCCGCGTCCATCCGGTTTCCGTTTCTATCACACACACAATCGGGCGGGTGCCGATCTCCACGCTGGACAGTACAGCGGGCAGGTCGGGCCGGTTTACATAGCGCCTAAGCATGAGCCGGGTAGTTACGACCGGGAAGTCTTTCTCGTCCTAAAGGAATTTGAGCCATCCTTCAGTCAAGGCGGCGATATGGCTCAGGATTTTCTGGCCTCCGCCACGCGCGTCAAAAAACTGGAAACGGCTGGCGAGTCCGTGATGAAGGCTTCGCTAGCGAAAGGCATGCCGCACGGATACGAAGTCGGCTATCGCTTTTTCACGATAAACGGACGCATGTTGGGGCACGGCGAGCCGGTACGGGTGAAACAGGGTGAGCGCGTGCTCTTTCACGTTCTGAACGGCAGCGCCACGGAAATTCGCAGCCTTGCGTTGCCGGGGCATTCTTTCAAAGTTGTCGCATTAGACGGCAATGTGGTTCCGACGCCTGCCGAAGTCCCGGTGCTCTGGCTCGGAACGGCTGAGCGCATTTCCGCGATCGTCGAGATGAATAATCCAGGCGTGTGGATCATGGGTGATCTTGCGGATGATGACCGCGGTCACGGCATGGGCATTGTCGTCGAGTATGCGGGATTCAAAACAAAGCCAATGTGGACGCCGCCGAAGCCGTTCCGTTGGAACTATGCGCGTTTTTCGAAAAACGGTGCCACGGCTCCTTCACCTGATGAGACGTTCGAGATGACGTTTGCAAAGGACAACGCCGGCGAAGAGGGTTTTAACCGATGGACGATCAATGGAGTGGCTCACCCGATGACCCAGGAGATCGTTCCCGCCTCATTTCACTTGAAGCAAGGCAGGCGCTACCGCCTCCGCATGAGCAATGCCAGCGACGACATTCATCCGATCCATCTTCACCGCCATAGTTTTGAGCTGACTAGCTTGGCCGGAAAGCCGACGGCTGGAGTCTTGAAGGATGTTGTGATGCTGGGAGGCTACCAGGAGGCCGAAGTGGATTTCGTTGCTGATAACCCAGGACTGACCCTGTTCCACTGCCATCAGCAACTGCACATGGACTTTGGCTTCATGACCCTGTTCGATTACGTCTGAACGGAACGCGTTTGAGTTCCATCTCTGCCTTGTATTTTGAGGAGACAATTTGATGGCGTTGAACACTGACGCGTCCTGGGCGAAGCGAACCGCAAAGGGAATTGTGTTAATCCGGGTGCTCGTCGGCTGGGTCTTCCTTTCCGAAGGCATACAGAAGTTTTTATTCCCCGATCCGCTTGGAGTCGGACGATTTGTGAAAATCGGCATTCCGTGGCCGCAGGTCATGGCTCCGTTTGTAGGGGTGGTCGAGATTGCTTGTGGCTCTCTGTTGTTGATTGGTCTTGTTACGCGGCTGGCGACGGTGCCGCTTCTCATTGATATCTCCGTCGCCTTATATACGACCAAAATCGTCACGTTCGCGAAGAACGGGCTTTGGGGAACACTGCATGAAGCCCGCACGGATGTGAGCATGCTACTGGGTCTCATCTTTCTGCTGCTGATCGGCGGCGGCGCCTGGTCCCTCGACGCCCGATTAGTGGGAAGACGGGACCGAACTCATGGCTGAGGAGCCAGTCCTTCCAGCTTCAGATTCCATTTCTGAAAGAAGACAAGTTCCTCTCCGCGAGCTTGCATTGTTCTTTCTCCGGCTAGGCACCACGGCGTTTGGAGGACCCGCAGCGCACATCGCGATAATGGAGGACGAGCTCGTCCGCAGACGGAAGTGGCTTTCGCGTGAGAAATTCCTCGATCTACTCGGCGCAAGCAATCTCATTCCCGGACCGAGTTCGAGCGAATTGGCTATCCATATCGGCTATCTGTGCGCCGGTTGGAGAGGGCTGCTGATAGCAGGGGGCTGTTTCATTCTTCCGGCAGCAGCGATGGTTGCTGCTCTGGGATGGCTGTACGTCCATTTCGGGAAGCTCCCCGCAACAGCAGGCATCCTCTATGGGATCAAGCCCGTCGTCATCGGTGTCGTCCTCCAAGCCCTCTGGGGTCTAGGACGAACCGCAGTAAAGACGACGTTCCTTGGATTCGTGGCAGTGCTTTCTCTCGTTTTATCTGTTCTCGGTTTGCATCCGCTCCTCTTGCTCTTGTTGGCGGGTGGAGTGGCGTGCCTACCTCATCCAAGACCTTCGCGTCTATCGTTGTGCGCGTTTACTTCTGTCCCGGTTGGAGGCGTCAGCTTGGCGTTAGCAACATCTTTCAGTTTAAGTTCGCTATTTCTGGTTTTCTTGAAGATGGGAGCAATCGTATTCGGTAGCGGCTACGTACTACTAGCCTTCCTCCGAGCCGATTTGGTCATCCATCGAGGCTGGTTGACGGACGCTCAGCTTGTAGATGCTATTGCTGTGGGTCAAGTGACACCAGGACCAGTGTTCACTACTGCTACTTTTCTTGGCTTCATCCTCGGAGGAACTCGTGGGGCTGTCGTCGCGACGGTAGCCATTTTCCTGCCTGCATTTCTTCTGGTAGCGTTCAGCGGCCCGTTGGTGCCGCGTATTCGACAATCCAACACGGCAAGTGCTTTCCTTGACGGGGTCAACGTCGCATCGCTCGCGTTGATGGCCGCGGTCAGTTGGCAACTCGGTCGAGCGTCCTTCGTCGATGTCGTTACGGTTGTTTTGGCCGTCGCATCTCTGATCGCTCTATTGCGGTTTCGCTTGAATTCCGCATGGCTCGTGCTAGCCGGGGCGATCATAGGTCTGATAACGAATGCACATCATCTACGATAGTAGGGCTGATCTGTCCTCGTGTTCGAGAACGATAATCAGGCGGCTTGACAGCGGATGCCGACTAGCCTATGTTTCCATTGTTTTGGAAATATGAAGACATCAACTGCTATCGATTCGCTCGCCGCCCTAGCACAAGAAACTCGGCTTAACATCTTTCGCTTGCTTGTCCGAAGCGCACCAAAAGGACTCCCCGCAGGAACAATTGCGCGTCGTCTCCGCTTGCCCGGCCCAACGCTTTCCTTTCACCTCAACGTGTTGGCCGCAGCCGAGCTCGTCCGACCACATAAGAATGGGCGCTCCATCGCCTATTCCGCCGATCTCGAAAGCGTGAATCGTCTGACCGGCTTCCTAATGGAAAACTGCTGTGGCGGGCGTGGCGGTTGTGCGCCCTTTGCAGAGCCCGTGCAAGGTCTTCGCGCACTAGGCCGAAAGTCAGGAAAACAACAGAAACCACGAAGTAAGGAGTGATTCCAATGCAAGGACGCTACAACGTTCTCTTTCTATGTACGGGTAATTCGGCACGTTCGATCATGGCAGAAGCCATCCTAAACCATAAGGGGAGACCGAATTTCACCGCGTACAGCGCGGGCAGCCATGCAACGGGGCGAATTCGTCCTGAGGCCATCAAACAGCTACAAACCGCTAAGCTGCCAACGGAGAGCCTGCGGAGTAAGAATTGGGATGAGTTTGCAAAGCCCGGCTCCCCACACCTCGATTTCGTATTCACCGTTTGCGATAACGCCGCGAAGGAAGTTTGCCCCCTCTGGCCGGGTCAGCCGATGACCGCACATTGGGGTGTTCCCGATCCTGCCGCGGTTGTAGGAACGCCGGAGCAAATCGAAAGGGCTTTTCGTGATGCCTTCATGATCCTCGAACGGAGAATCTCTCTTCTTCTGTGCCTCCCGCTTTCCAGCCTCGACAAATTGGCCATTCAGAAGGAAATCGATCGCATCGGTAAAACCAGTGAAGCCAAATCTGCGTAGGCGCTTGGCCGCGGAATTTTTGGGGACTTCGCTTCTCGTGGCCACCGTAATTGGGTCCGGCATCATGGCCGAACGGCTGGCAGCTGGAAATATCGCCTTGGCGTTGCTGGCCAATACACTAGCCACCGGAGCCGCACTCGTTGCTCTGATCCTTACCTTTGGACCCATTTCAGGCGCACACCTCAATCCGGTTGTTTCTGTGGCGGATGCTCTGGAAGGTGGTTTGTCTTGGTCTGAAGTCCTGGGCTACGCGGTTGCTCAGCTCATCGGCGGTTTCACTGGAACGATACTGGCGCACCTTATGTTCTCACTTCCAGTCGTCTCATTATCCCGCCATATTCGCAGCGGGCCAGCTCAATTCCTGAGCGAGTTCACCGCAACCTTCGGCCTTCTATCCGTGATTTGGGGATGCTCTCGGTCCTCCTCTAAAGTGACTCCGTTTGCTGTAGGGAGCTACATCACGGCAGCCTACTGGTTTACAGCATCTACATCGTTCGCAAATCCAGCCGTGACCTTTGCGAGAGCTTGCAGTGACACATTTGCGGGCATCCGACCCGTAGACGTACCTCTGTTCATAGCCGCGCAATTCGCCGGAGGAATTGCGGCAACGCTTCTTTTCCGATGGTTGGTTCCGACCTTGCCGTCCACCGCGAAAGATGTCCTCGTCGCGCATTCCGAGGACGATTCAGACGCCGGGAAGCTTCGGGCCTGAGACGGTACTGCTGCCGAAGTCAGTCACCACACTCGCGGTGCGTACTCCGACACGCCATGTATCCTAATGCACGTCAGTTGGATCGCCGGTCTTGTGCTCTCGAACTTGAAAGGTTAAGAACTTGTGAATTGCGGCGAGAGATTCTTTATCTGAGGAGGAGATAACAACACGTCCTCCGTTAAGAGTCTCCTCAAACGAATAACGAATCTTCTCCCGCAGTCTCTTCATCTCCGGTACTCCCGGTGGCACGGTAGCGTGAACAAACATCGGAATGTCAAAATCTCCGTTCGCAAACGCTTGCGCTATGTGCGAGAGGTGCATTCGGATGCTGTCACGATTGGTCTTGTCCGCAGGATCTTTCACCTCGACCTGAATCACACCACCGTCGAGATTCATCAGAAAGTGGTGCGTGGTAGCAATCTGCGAGAAGCCCATGCCTTCTTCGCCGCGTTCGTTCATCTCCGAATGGGCCTCATGCATCGGACACACAGCCTCGGAGTCTTGTGCTTTCCCCTTTTGCCCATTGGAAGATTGCTGGGCGACTACGTTCGTGAAAGGAACAAGCACACAGATTACAACTGCGCAAACCATTCTTCTCATTGTTGCTTCTCCCGTTTTTTATTGCCGCGAGCCAGAACATCGGCGCGAAAGCTCCGCGTGTGGCTCTTCGGGTGAGTAGCAACAAACGCCTCCAACAATCCGGCCCGCTGGCCGCGAGGAGTTTTGCCCAGTAGTCGGTCCCATTCAGCGATTGTGCTGCGCAACTCGTGTCGCCAGCACTCCAGATCGCGAACCTTCGCTTCGAGCGCGAGCAGTTTTTCGCCGGCTAGTTCGCGGACTCGACGACAGGGCGCGCCGCCTCGGTCACGTTCGCCGAAGATGGCGGCCAGCTCGTTGACCGAAAAACCGATAGAAAGCGCGCCTTGAATCAACCGGACCCGAACCAAAGCTTGCGGTGGAAACAACCGGTACCCCGATGCCGAACGCGGCACAGCGGGCAAAAGGTGACAACGCTCGTAGTAACGCAGCGTGTCTGTGCTCACTCCCGCCATGCGCGCCAGCTTGCCGGAATACAACGGTCGAGTTGTGGAGGCGTTTGAACTCACAGGAATAGCCTAAAGGCTGGAATTGGTTCCAGGGTCAAGCAAAACCTTTCGACAAGATTCGTTGGTCCGAGAGACGCTTTCTCTCTCTATTGTATGCTCACGACTTGGGTAAGTCGCGCGACCACCTGTAGATTAGGTTGTGAGGTTCCTCCGGTCCAGATGGCCGTTTGAACGTGCGCGCGAGCCCCAGAAGCTCGTTCGCTTGCGACCGCGGGTAGAATGATTGCGATTCTTTTATGACAGCAGCAACAACATCTCCGTTGTCTAACCTTTCACGGAAAGTCCTTCAGCTCCAGCTCATCACACTTATCTGGATGAGCGTGGAGGCCATTGTTTCTCTCAGGACGGCTTGGACTTCGCATAGTCCTGCGCTGTTTGCTTTCGGCGGAGACAGCTTGATTGAGCTGCTTTCGGCAGCCGTCGTGTTCTGGCGTTTTCGCTTCACGCTCAGCGAGGCGCGGGCAGCGCGAATCGCAGGAGGCTTACTTTTCGCATTGGCAGGCTTCGTCGTGCTGACTTCGATCCTGAATTTTGTCGGATACCGCGAGGCGCAGCGCAGTCTAGTCGGAATCGCAATTCTGCTTGCCGCTGCCGTTATGATGCCTTGGCTGGCGAGCCAGAAACGAAAGTTGGCAGTCGTAACGTCCAGTGCCGCTTTGAAGGCTGATGCTGCGGAATCTGCCCTCTGTGGTTACATGGCCTGGATTGCTCTTGCAGGACTCGTGGTGAACGCGATCTGGAACAAACCGTGGGCTGACCCTGTGGCAGCTCTTGCTCTGACTCCCCTCATTTTGCACGAAGGATGGGAAGCCGTACATTCATCTCGATTGGGATGTTGCCGTTCCTAAAATCTAGTCCGACAACGCAATAACGCCGCTCAAGCGTGGTACACAGCGAGGTACACAATAGCGATGTCTAAGACTGTCTTGCAATGACTTAGGATGCCGTCCGTGCTCTTGTAAGTCGTTGCAAGTACTTATGAATCGCTCACTGTCACTGCAACATCCTCGATTCACAACTTCCCAGAACCGAACTTCGCGCGGAATGACTTCCGGCTCGCCCGTGATTCGACCAGAATCCGGCTGAGGCAATTTTATTTGTACACGAAAATGCCACCAGCATTTCTCCTGGGGACATGGTCGGTTCTGTATTGAATTTCGATTCCTGTTGTTCGTTGTTGGTTGTGGCTCGTATTCTTACAACGGTAGCGAGCAGCAGTGCATCTAGCCCGCTGCTCTGCCCAAGTTGCCCCAACAGCTTCTGCGTGTATGTTAGATCGAAGGGCCCATGGAGTCGCTATTTGCTATGAGGAAGAATGTCTGGAGAGCAGTGATCGAGGTAGGTTTTATCATCTTCCTATTCTATTCGAATCTTTTGATGGGAGAATTTGAGCGCTCAGGCATGGGGCAGAAGAGGGGTCTAACTTGGGCAATCGGAGATGTCTTTACCGCTGCCAATTTTGAAATTGCCACGATAGCCGCACTCATAGGTTACATCCTTTTTGAATTTCTTCGAAAGAGATCTTAGACAAACGTAGCTCTGATTTTTCGTTGCAACAGAAACAGCAATAGCCCGCCGGCGATGATGACGCCGGTTCCGCCGCGCAGCAAGTCGCCTCTGACGCAGTTAACGACATCACCTAGAACCTGTATGGCGATGATTACGACCGCTAGTCTCCATCCCCAAAGGCGGCGTCGGAACCACCCGATTCCTGCCGTGGTGAGGGCCGCACCAAGAAGCACGAAGAGAATCCCAACGGCACCGCCCCACGCCGCGAGCTGCTTGTACGCTATCGGATTGAGATCCCAAAGACGATCGAGAAGCGTGCCTCGCCAAAGCAAAGTAATTGCGGCGAGGATCGCCATGATGGCACCAAAGAACAAGAAAATACCTACCGCATTGAATCCTGGCGTCTTAAGCCCGACAGCCAGATCGAGCCCGATGCGATGGTTGTCCCGCATCTGCTGAATATAAGCCAACTCCGTAGCCCGCGAGCGGATTGTTGGCGAAAGATCGTTATCGCACTCATAATCCCAGAATCGGCTCGCCAATTGTCGAGTCGGCTGTGCGGAAGCTGGAATCTCACAGACAACTTCAGTTGTGGTCCGTCAAACGGCGACAATCGCGGAGTGGCACTACCGAAGTTTGTCAATCAGGGTTCGCTTCCTCGTACTTTATTCACTTGAATTAATAAAATATATTAAGTAAGGTTAATCATACGAACGGTCCAGATGAATAGAAACTGGGCCCACAACCATGCCGCGCGCAACTCTTTTGATATTTGTTTTTGTCGGGTCGCTATGTTTTCTCTTCCCTGAAGCGACCTTCTCCCAAGGTGAAACTACTAGCGCGATCATCGGCCAAGTTAGCGATGCGAGTGACGCGGCCGTGCCGCGCGCCACGGTGACGGCCACGAATAAGGAGACGGGACTGAGGCGAAGCGCCACAACTGATGATGGGGGCCGGTTCAACTTTTCGCAGCTGATGCCCGGAGTGTACTCGGTCAAGGTCGAAGCGCAAGGCTTCGAACCACAGCAGAATGACGCCGTATCTGCCGGGCTGGGCCAGAAGCAAACCGTCGATTTCATCGTTAGGGTTGCGCACGCTCAGGAGAGTGTCGAGGTCATGAGCGAAGCGGCGATTCTCAACCCCGAGAATGCAAATACCTCGACAACTCTTAATGCACGCGCGTTGGAAGATCTTCCCAATCCAGGCGGTGATTTAACCTATCCCCTTCAGTTTGCCGCAGGCGCGCTCGTCAATACGGCAGGCAGCAGCAATGATTTTGTCGGCGGCACGAATGGCTTCGGCAACGTGGAGTTCAATGGGTTGCCCGCTCTCTCCAACGGTTACATCGTCGATGGGCTGGAAACAAACGACCCGCTGACGAATCTGAACAGCGGACTCTCGACGAACCTAGTTCTGGGATTGAATTCGGTTTCGGAGGTGACGGTCAATACGCTTTCCTATGCGGTGGATCAGGGGCGGTATGGAGCGTCGCAGGTGAACTACGTAACAAAGACCGGCGCAAACCAGTTTCACGGGAACCTATATGAGTTGTGGAATGGCTCGAAGTTCAACGCGGCCGACTATTTCACGAATGCGATTCCTGGAAATCACAAGCCGGGCTCTACTGTGAACCACTTTGGAGGCAGTGTGGGCGGCCCGATTGTCCACGACAAGCTGTTTTTCTTCTTCGATAGCGAGTGGGTTCGCATTGCGCTTCCAATCGTCACGGCGACAACAGTTCCAACCCCCGCATTTCAGGGTTACGTTTTGCAGCAACTGCCCTTGGGCGGGACCGATTCTGTTACAGGATCGTTCTATCAGCCATCACCACAGTCAGTGCCGTTCTATCAGAAGATGTTTTCACTCTACGAAAATACCAGCGGAACGCCTCTCACGGTGCTGGGCTGTCCGTTCGATGCGGGCGGAGCTGCGCCCGCGATCGCCAATGATGGGAACGGTTGCGCAAATCGTCAGAGCATTTCACATTCAAGCAGCGATCACGAGCAAGTACAAACCGCTCGAATCGATTACAACATCGATGAGAGAAATGCCGCCTGGTTTCGTTTTCAGGCCGATACCGGCGTACAAGCTGCCTACACTGATCCCATCAATCCTTTGTTCAACTCCTTCTCCCCGCAACCTCTTTACTCGCTGGCCGCCGGGTATACGCACGTCTTTTCGCAGAATCTTGTGAACTACTTCAATCCGGCATTTTCGTGGTACGAGAGCCTATTCGGGCCTGTCGATTTTCAGAAGACCCTCTCCGCATTCCCAATCGTCTTGCAAGGCAGTGGCGCGAATGCGCCTTTTACACGCGTAGGGGGACTTGACAACACCTGGGTCCAGGGAAGACGCGCTTCCCGGTTCTTCATCAATGACAATCTCGCTTGGAGCCGGGGCGCACACGAAATCCGCCTCGGAACCAATACTCGGATTCTTCAGCTCAACGACTATGACTTCGGACAGGGCGCGGTCCCAGCTGTCACATACACCACCCTCCCGCAATACATTCATGGAGTCGCGTCAACGACCACCAAGACTTTCCCTACATCAGCGAACGAACCGTTCAACTTCCTCAACCTCGATCTTTACGCGCAGGACACTTGGAAAGTCACGAAGAAGCTGACGTGGACCTTCGGGATACGAGATACATTGAATTCCAATCCGTTGAATCCGCATCAGCACATTGCGCGGCTGACAGGATCTTTCAATTCCATCCCTCATGATGTGAATCAGCCTTTGAACGCCACCATTCAAACAGGTCTCGGTAACGTGTTTTCCTCGACGCCCGTAGCGATATTGCAACCCAGGACAGCCATCGCGTGGCAGTTTGAACGCAAGACCGTGTTGCGTGCCGGCTTCGGAGTTTTCAGCGACATATTGCCGGGGACCGTCGCCGATATCATTGGCTTCAATCCGCCCTACAATAAAACGTTCCAGGGCGGACTTCTTGGAACCGTTGGTGGGACGGCTATTGCGCCAGGAGTTCCCAACAGTGCCGTTGACGCAACCGTGGCCGCCAATCAGTCGTTTAGTTCGGGGTTTACACAGGGTCAGCTTTCCTGCGCGTCTTCACAAGCGAATCCTTCCAATTGTCTTCCTCCGGTCGCCATCACGGCGGTGCCCGATGGAAAACTTCATGCGCCATACTTCATGGAGTGGAGTCTTGGTTTGGAACGTGAATTAGGAACCACGGGAAGCATCCACGCACAATACGTTGGAACTCGTGCAGTGAACCAGCCATACCTGACGCAAGTGAACGGGTACCAGAGCGTCTGTGCAGGGTGCTTTGCGCCGTTTCCTTATGCGCAATCTCCTGATCCGCGATTCGCTGCGGTAACGCAATTTTCTACCGGTGCGAACAGTCACTATAACGGACTGCAAATAACCGCAATGAAGCGATTTGCAAACGGGTTCATGGGACAACTGAATTACACCTGGAGCCGTTGCATGGATACCGTCTCGAACGGCGGATTCCTGCAGTTTTCGGCGGGAGCGATCCTCTCCCCTCTCCCAGGAGATTTGGCGCGTGACTACGGTCCTTGTGACTACGACATCCGTCACAATCTCAATGCGCAATATGTTTATCAACTGCCGCTGAAGGTCCGAAACCGCTCTCTTGGCTACGCCCTGAATGGCTGGCAGGTTTCGGGAACTGTGTTTTGGCATAGTGGGATTCCATTCTCTGTCCTGAGCACCCCCTATTCAGCAAATGGAAATGGCATCGTGAACGGCAGTGGGCCGCAATTCGCCAGCGTTGTTCCTGGCGTGCCGCTCTATGAACACGATCCTATTCCAGGTGTGACACAGCCGGGCACCGTTCAATGGCTGAATCCCGATGCCTTTGTCTCGACCGTGGACCCGAGTACCGGGGCGTGCTACGGCGGCGACAGCGCAAAGAACTGTCAATTCGGGAACCTCGGCCGCAACGCACTGCGCGGTCCCAATTTCACTTGGAGTGACTTCTACCTCACGAAGCGGTTTCCGTTGACAGAGCGTGTGAAGATGCGTTTCGACGTCCAATTCTTCAATGTATTCAACCATCCGAATTTCGCACTTCCGAGCATGGTCCTTGCTGGGATTCCGGGCAAACCTGCTACTCAGACTGGATTTGGAGCGCTTACTTCCACGACCTCTCCGCCAACCGGCTTGCTCGGCGTCGGTTTGGGCGGTGATAGCACACCCCGCATGATCGCATTTCAGTTGCGCCTGGAATTTTAGACCGCCTATCGTTCAGACGGCCTCGACCGGCTTTTTTCATCCTTTCCCGAGAGCTTATGAGTTCTCAAGAAAGCGATAAGAGCTGCGGCATCGATCTTCCTGCCCAGCAACCACGGAGTAGAATGATTTCTGATTTTCTTATGACCGCCGCGACGACATCTCCGTTATCTGACGTTTCGCGGAAAGTCCTTCAACTTCAGGTCATCACACTCATCTGGACGAGCTTGGAGGCCATCCTCTCTTTAGGGACTGCTTGGACTTCGCACACCCGTCATATAGAGGCATAACCGCTGGGCCGCAGCGATTGCAGAGAACGCTCTTCAGCCGTGTGAAGGCCGCGCAAGATGTGGAAACGAAATCAGTTCTTCGTCTCCGAATAAATAGTCTCTAATGCCTTCCGCGTACCCTCGATGAAGCGCACTACGGGGCGGCCCGTGAATTCCGGCTGCGGCGGTGCGTCTGTCCATATCTGTGCTGGCTTATAAACCGCGACGTAGTCCCAGACCACGCTCGGACGATCATGCTCTCCCATCGCATGGGAGAGAACTCGGTTTTGGTCCCAGTATTGCTTCACCCGCGAATCATGTATCCGCCGGAGAGCGATGGTCGAAGGTGCGCTCAAGTCCGTAGCCAGTACCGGTTCCCAAATTACGAACACGCGCAGATGCGAGTCTGACTGTGATTCCAGTAATGCTTCGAGTGCGGAGGCCCCCCGCACGCAGACCGGTCAAGTCGGCGAAAGAAGCACCAGCATCCGCACGTTCCCTTTACTGCCATTGAACTCATTCCTAAGTTCACTCAGGTTCGCCGCATTTAGATCGGCGAGAGGCGCCTGACCTGCCGGAGTCTGGTGTCCGCCATACAAGTAAAACAGGCCAGCAAAAATGGTGAGTGCGGCGAGGGCTAGACCAACGCTTCTGCGCTTCATAGCAGCCTCTCTACGAGATCTGCGAATGCCTGCGGAAGCAGAATCGAGATCGCGACAATCAGGGCCGACAGCCACAGCACTACTTGGCTGAGAACACTCGGTTTGCAATCGCATTGGCTAGCGCGCCTGCTTTGATAAAAGCCGAGAGCAATGAAGAGGACGGAAACCCCCAAAAGGTATGGCCGAAGCGCGCCGATGTAGGAAGAGAGAAACCTAGCGCTGCTTGCCGTTCCAGCAGCGAGCACAAACGGAAGCACCGGCAGGCAACAGGTCAAAGTAGCCAGGACACTTCCAACAGCTGAGAGCGCTGCGGCGAGCGCCCCCTTCGAGGAGGGTTTGCTAGTCGTGCTAACGGCTTCAGTATTCATGGATGCTCGTTCCTCTCTATAAGAGCAAATGGCACCTGCAGGAAAGCGCATTCGCATCCTCACAGCTGCGATGCGGAACGCTGCGCATAGCGCCATTCCAGTAGAAACGCAACGCCGACTCCGATGAGAACGAATGGCCAAATCAAAAGACTGTTGACGTGAGCCATACTCATGTCTGAAAGCAGGAACACGACGGCAGCAATCAAGAATAGTGGCCCAGTGATAGCGCAGTGGAGAGTGCGATTCCTAAGCCAGTTGGCAACGCAGCCGATTGCCATTGCGAAAAGGATCGTGGCGGCAGACTTCGCATGGAGAGGAAGCCAATACAAGCCGATGAAGCTAAGTACTCCCCACGCGATCAGAGACGCAGCGAACCAGTAGCACATCGCTGCTGGTGAGCTACAGCAAGCTCCCTTGTGCTCTGTCATAACTTGGACCCTCCATTCACGGAACTCAGCATCGCCGCCAGAGAGATCGAGATGCCCGTGCCCCTTTTCACGGTCCGGCCCCTTGCTGGGCTTTCAGCACTGCCCGATGAACCATCTCCACTGGTGGAAGACCAACCTGCTTCGATCCAGGATACAAACGGCAACTCAGCGCGAAACTCCGAGCGTCCTGCGCCTCTCCCGCGACATCTCGTCCATTGATCCGGATTGTCGGAGAGCCGCAAAATCCAAGTTCGCTGGCCATACCTTCGTCCCTGACGAGTACCTCGTGGATCTCCGCCTCGACACCTTCTGCGGCCAAGACGTGTTTAACCAGCTTCACCGCCGCAGGATGAGTCGGGCAGTCTGCCACATATAAGACCTCAACTTTCACTCGGCACTCTCCGGTTTGCGTACATTCTTTTCTCGCAAGATTGGGCAATGAGCAGGTTGGTTGCGTAGTTCTCTGTTGCAACTCCGCAGGGCCAAGCGCAGCTCGTGTTCCAGCTTCTGAAGGTCCGCAAGTTTCCGCTGTACATCAACCAATTTTTCTTCCAATCGGCGGCGCACAGGCGCACACGGCTGCAAGCGTTTTCCTCGCAGACTCAAGAGACCACGTATCTCGCTGAGTTTGAATCCCAAGCCCTGGACGCGGCGTATGAAAGCCAGCGTCTCGACGTCGCTTTCGCCGTACTGACGGAAGCCTCCTTCTGTCCTCGCTGCTCGCGGCAGTAAGGCGTTGCGCTCGTAGAAGCGAATCGCGTCAACACTGAGTCCAATCTTTTTCGCGACGATGCCAATTTGCATTGTCTTGGCTCCTCTGCAAAAGCTACACCCTGGAGTATAGTCCAGAGTCAAGGGCATTCTGGAGTCAGCGATTGCAGTCCGCCTTGGGCTATCGGTCTCCCGCGGAATTCGAACAACAAAGCGAGCGGGGACGTGCGGCAGACTCTCGGGGTGCAACCGTGCAGTTTATTGTGAACGATGGGAACGGTGAGAACGAGGAGCGGGCTTCTACAGGGCTATCTGGGGAAGAGGACTCAAACGCCGTCCTCTTCCCCGGACCCCTACTCCTGCTACGAGATGCAAAGAAGGCGGAATGAAAATCTGCATGTGTGCCCAATTCTTTGTCTCATAACAGGGGTTCATCCCAAAAACTGGGAACAAAGTGGGAACAGATTGGGAACAAATTACCGAAGAACAAGCATGAAATAGGTAGAGCAACATGTTTGTAAGTCATTGAGAAGCAAAGACAGGCCTATTCAAAGTTGGGCTCATAACCCGAAGGTCGTCAGTTCAAATCTGACCCCCGCAACCATTTGTTAGTTTAGATACAACGGCTTAGGAGACTCCACTCCTGAGCCGTTTTCCTTTAGGGTCCAACTGGGTTCCAAAACTCCCCATACTGCCTTGTCAAGTTGCGCCGCGATCCGCTTTCCATCCTCGCTAATCACATGAGTATAGATTGTCTCCGTGACCGGCGATCCGTCTGCGTGACCGAGTCTCTGTTGACGCAATTTCTGCGATGCTCCGAAACTGTTCATCAGAGTTGCATTCGCATGACGGAAGGCGTGGAAGCCATTGCCGCGGGGCACCTGAATGCCTAGCGACCGAAACAAAGGTCTGAACTTTCGTTTCAGCAACAAGTTCTGATCCCACGGCGTTCCATTGCAAGTGGCGAAGAGCAGGCGACGTTCGTTTGGATGCCATGACTTCAAGAACGTCCTCAAATGTGCGCAGGCCTGAGGTGAAAGCTCGACAACCCTGATGGAGTCGTCTGTCTTCGGATCGCCCAGTTTTCCCCGCCATGCACTCTGCTATCGCTGCTAGCATCCTGGTTGCTGTAGGCATTGCCAGTTGGGTCTTAGTTCGAAGGCAGAATGAAACTGACAGCTGTTTTAGATTTGAGAAATCTCTCTGCGTCACGAAGCCCGGAGACGAATCCGGGAGAGCAACCCCTGGAACTTCGTCGCGGTTTTTCATTTATCTGCCGCTGGGGAGCCCTGAAGGTACCTACGACCTCCGCATTGTCACGACCGCCGTACTGCCCGGTGGATACTCCACGATGATCATCACACCTTCCTTGCCAGGAAACTCCGTCAGATCTTTCGAAAAGAGCGGCGGCACTTTCGCCTCTTTCATCTCCAGCGGGATGGACACAAGACATACCAGCATCAAGATCAGTTTTGTAATCGTCATAAGCAAACCTTTCGTTTGAATGAGGTCGGTTCACGCAAACCGGCCTCGCTTTGACAGATCCACTAGTGGGCGCCCGCCGCTTTCGCCGCGGACTGAGTGAGCCAGGTTTCGAAACGGGTCTCGCTGAGTTGCGCGCCATCGCTGGGAAGGAGTGTCCCCTCGCTAATGTCCACGCCGTAGTAGCGCGCCTTTGGGTCTGCGACAACCTCGCGCGGATCCTTGTGTGCGGCGAGGCCTTGCCGGGCGAGTTCATCGAGACGAAACTTTTCTGGCCCTCCTATTTCAACGGTGCCATTCACTGGTGACCCCGTGGCGATCCGGCCCACCGCACTGGCTACATCGTCAGCCGCCATAGGCTGGATAAGCGCAGTCGGCAAGCGTACTTTGTTCCCCTCCGTGGAAAAATCGGCGATGCCCTTGACGAATTCGAAGAACTGCGTCGCGCGGATAATTGTGTAAGGAATCGAGGACGCTTTGATAAGGTTCTCCTGAGCCATTTTTGCGCGGAAGAAACCGCTTGCGAGCAAACGTTCCGTTCCTACGACTGACAACGCAATATGATGTCCTACGCCCGCGGCTGCTTCATAGGTGAGCTGGTTACGGGTTGATGTTTCGAAGAACTTCAGCACCGCCGCGTCTTCCCAGGAAGGAGAGTTCGTTACATCAACGACCACCGACGCGCCCTTCAGCGCTTCGGCCAGTCCCTCGCCGGTGAGAGTGTTGACACCCGATTGGGGTGACGCCGCAATTGCCTCGTGTCCCTGTTTGCAAAGCTTGGTGACGAGCTTTGATCCGATGAGTCCACTGCCGCCGATTACTACGATCTTCATGATAGCCACCTCTATTTCCCGTGTACCCCCATGCATGTCTTCTGTCAAGCGAACGAATACGGTTTCTTAAAGTCCTGGTGCGTCGCGTAACCGGACAAGCGCCCGTCACTGGCCAGAAACGCGCTTCTAGGAAGTCGCGGGAGGATGGTCGGCAAACCGGAAGTTACGATTCTTCTGATACTAACTGTCGCGGTAGGGACGACCATCTCTGATCGCCCCCCTAGCTGAGTGTGTAATATCTTACAGCATGATATTTGACCGCTGTACCGTAGTTCTGCCAAGAATGATGTGTGACTGGGATCCACCAGGCCACGACTCACCATAGCAGCTTGATTCCAAATTGCACTTGACGCGAACTCGTGGCTGTTGACGTGATTACGCCCGCAGTCGGCGAAGGACCTCCGGTGACGGCCGCATACACCACGGGGTTCGGTGTATTGAAGTTTACGTGGTTGAATAAGTTGAAGATCTCTGCGCGGAATTGCAGTCCAAGGCGTTCCGTGAGCGAGAATCTCCGCGACACGGAGAAGTCCGTTTCATAAAGATTCGGTCCCTGCAGAGTGTTTCGTCCGACATTGCCGTATGTGCCCGGTAGCGGCTGAAGGAACGCGTTCGGATTGAAATATTGATTGGGCCCGCCCTCGATGATCGACCCCGTGAAATTCGGATTTACGGAAGGGCGGACGGGGTTGCGCGTGTCGCCATCGTTCGATGGGTTATAGGAGAGCTGCGGCGTAAACGGTAGCCCTGAAAGCAGCGTCTGAATCGCGCTGACCTGCCAGTCCTCAGCGAACTTTCTATACCATGGATTGCCCCCGGCAGTGGCGGACCGGCCGAATGGCAAATCGTAGGTTAGGTTGATTACTCCCGTGTTCCTCACGTCGAACGAGGCGCGTCCGTAATCCGCCTTCGGGTCCAGCGGATTCGCAACGAAGGCTGGAGAATTTGTTGCCACGCTCGTGTTCATGTTGTCGCCGTCATCGAGCGATTTCGAAAAGGTGTATACACCACGGAACTGCAGCCCTTTGCTTAGGCGCCGATTCACGTCGACCTGCAATCCGTTGTAAGAACTGATCCCTTGGGAAAACCAATGTGTCGTGTTCCAGACCGCGTTGTTTTCGAGCGCCGCGCCGCTCGAGTAATAGAGGGTGCCGCTCGGATATCCCGCCGGGCACGGCGCAGCGGGGCAGATCGTAGGTGTGGGCAGATTTGCATCCACGGAAAGCAATTCGTGATAACCGTGGGAGCCGATGTAACCGACGCTGAAGGCCGTGCTGGGCGTGAGCTGCCGTTCGACTTTCAGCGACCAAGTATCGACGGTCGGCGTATGCAAATCTGGTTGCACGCCACTAGGGATCACCTTCGATCCTGTGTACGTGGCGCCTGGTGTGATCTCGGAGAACGCGATGTTCTTCACGGCATAAACCGTGTTGAACGGGCCGTTTTGATCCAGCCGATAGCTCAAATTGTCCAGCAAAGCGTAGTACACGCCAAATCCAGCGCGCACGACAGTTTTCTTTGAGGCGAACGGAGCCCATGCGAGCGCGGCACGAGGAGCGGGTAGGAAGGTGGCCTTGTTTGCCGTGAAGACGGAACCGCCCACGGTTGGATCGGTCGCGATGATGCCATTCTGATCGAATAGATAGTTTGAGGCGCGACCGTTCGCTTCCTTCCAGCCATTCGTGAATTCCGCGCGAAACCCAAGACGCACTTCGAGCGAAGACGTTACGCGAATCGCATCTTCGGCGTAGGCTGCGCCTTCCAGCGTTCGCCAACCGAGAGGCGTGAACGAAGGCGCGTAGGTGTAGGTGCTTACTTTTCCTTGCAGGAAGCTCTGCAGGTTTGTAAACGAGGCCTGGCCGTATTGATCCTGAATCAGAGTGTCGTTCGCCTGAATGCGTTGGACCCAACCGCCGAAGCTGAGCAAGTGCTTTCCGTGGGTGATGGTCAATTGATCGTCACCGGTGAACAGATTGCGAACCGCAGTGAGGTTGCTTCCGGCGTTGGTGCCGCCGTTGGTGATCTGCGACGCGCCGTTCAGAGTTGTTCCACCGCCAACGACGACCGCGCCGACCGGCTGGTCCTCGTGAATCCAGCCGGACAGATCGGTGGTCGTGTTGCTGTCGAAGAAAAAAGCGCCCCGCGAAAAGCCAAACGTGGCGCGATTTACGACTGTCGGGGAAAAGATGTGCGTTTCGCTGAGACTGACTACCTGCTCGCGCAGATTCACGTTCGTGTACGTAAAAGGATTGCTCGTCGGTGAAAGGGCGGTGCTGTCGTCGATGGTATATACCGCCGCGAGATTGTCGCCCGGGGTGAGCACCTGGTCCACGCGTACCGTCCCGAAATCTTCGCGAATGTGCTGCAGCGGATTGCTGAATGCTTCTGCAATGCCGCTTGGAGTGCTAGACGAAGTGAGGATCTCCGCTCCGTTCGCGACGGGCCACAGAGCCAGCAGAGGCTGAATGCCCGGGACCGCGCTCGCCCGGGAAGTATTGTCCGGAACCAGCGTCAAATCGCTGAGGCCGAGCGACTGCCGGTATCCCTCGTAATTGCCAAAGACAAAGGCTTTGTCTCTTACGATCGGGCCGCCGGCCGAGCCGCCAAATACGTTGCGTTCGAAATGAGGAATGTCACCATGGTCGAAGAAATTTCGCGCATCAAAGATGCTGTTGCGCAGAAATTCGTAGACCGACCCATGAAACGCGTTCGTGCCGTTGGCAGTGACGATGTTGATCTGGGCGCCCGGCCGTTTGCCGTATTCCGCGCCATACGTGTCGGTGACGACGGCAAATTCGCGGACTGCGTCAACGCCCAGCAACTGGCCGCTTGCGCCCCCCGGTGTGTCGTTGATCTCGGAGGCGCTTGTGTATTCCACTCCATTCAGCAGAAAAAGGTTCTCCTGCGGCCGGCGGCCGGAGACGGCAAACATATTTCCGACCACGGAATTTGACGTGCCGATGCCGCCGGAACGCTGGGACGTGTAATTGACGATGCCCGGATTCAAAGTCAGCAACTGATCGTAACTGCGCCCGTTTAGCGGCAGGTCTTTTACTTCGCGCTCGCCAACCAGGCCGGAAGAATCCTCGGTCGAAATTTGGACGGCCGTGGAAAATGCCGGAACTTCGATAGTTTGGTGCACGTCTCCGACTTGCAGCTTCAAATCGACTTCCTCGCGCTCCCCGACGGCCAGCTTGATCGCGCGACGACGGTCGGTCTGAAAGCCAGTTTTGGCAGCTGTAATTTCGTACTGCCCAACGGGCAGGGCTACGGCGTTGAACAGACCGGCCTCGTCCGTCACCGATGTGCGCTCCGTGCCCGTCTCGAGGTTTTTGATCACGATCGTGGCGCCGGAAACCGGCGCATTCGTCGTATCCGTAACCTTGCCCCACAACGATGAATTCCCTTGGGCAAAAGTGGAAAGAGCAAGCAATAAGGAAGCGAGCGTGGCGAAGATTAGCCGCGCATTGTATTTTTTAGGTGAATAGACCGCGAGATTTATAGAAATCATTTCCAAGCTCCATTTCGTCTATTTAATTTATGTGCGCAAGGCGCATGTGGTGCGAAATCCGGACTACTGTTCGAGTTGTGGTTTTACTGCCTGGAGCAAAAGAGAGTTTCAGCGACAACAACAACAGGCAACGAGGAGACGGAGAGGAACAGCGGAGAAGCGAGCTGAAAAAATCCCAGCGGTGGAGAAGGGAGTCATGGGTGCACCGCACGACTCAATTGCGGGTCCAATTTCGTTTCGACGACGGCGGACTTGGGGGCAAAGGAGTGGACTCCCGACCAAACCAATTGCAAACCGGCTAGCAAACCGACGGCCGCCACGACTGTCTTCAATTTCTGCGCAGGTACCCTTCGGGCAAGCAAGCAACCGATAACCACGCCCGGCAATCCTCCAGCCAGCAATTGCAGTAGCGTTGCAGTGCTGATCGATCCAAATGTCCAGTGCGCCAAACTGCCAATAACCGCCAATACCAGACCGAACAAGATGTCCGTGCCAACCACCTGCGCTGGCGCCATCTCCGAGTAATTCAACAGCAGCATGGTGCCGAGGGCTCCTGCGCCGGCGGACGAGAATCCGGATTCAACACCGATCGGAAACGCGAGCCACGGCAGCCAACGCGAATTGTTCGAAGCAAAATGAGGATTTCGGATGCGGGGAACGAAGGTGATGCTGGATGAAAACGCGAGCAACAGACCCAGAATGATCACGACTGCGGAGTTGCTCGCGGGCTTTGCGAGGACGCGCAGCACAAAGATTCCCAGGACGAGGCCCGGCACCGCTCCAATCACCAGCAACCGGAAATATCGTGAATGAACATGGCGGCTCGCCAAATAAAACGGCGCCGCGACCAGCCGCAGCACGCCTGCGAAAACAAAAGCCGTCCCCACAGCCTCGCCCGCGGGCAGCCCAACGATCAGCAGCAACGCAGGCACAGTAAAGCTCCCGCCACCGATTCCCGTCAGCCCGACGACCATCGCGATCGCAAATCCCAGGAGAAAATTCATCCGTCTGTTTTCTCCGAAAAGGTATGGATCCCGCATTCGAGTTTCTTGCCGCCCCAGCGGCCGGAACGCGCGTCCGCGCCAGACGCGGGAATTGCCGTGCACGGTTCACAGCCGATGCTCAGGTAGCCGTGGTCGTATTGCGGGAGATACGCAAGTTGATGCTTACCGGTAAATTCCCATACCTGCGCCCACGTCCAATCCGCGAGCAGGCTGATTTTCAGAAGTGTTTTGCCGCTCGGTAGTTTGTGGTGCTCGATCTTTTTGAGACTACGCCTCGTAGGCGATTGCTCGCGCCGCAGACCCGTAAACCACAACTCGAACGGCTGCAGCGATTCCATGAGCGGCTCTACTTTTCGAAGATGGCAGCACTTCGCAGGGTCGAATTGGTGCAAGATCCCAAATTCCGCTTCCTGTTGCTGCACCGTCGTTTGCGTCGCCACGTTTACGAGGTTCAACTTCCAGTCCCTGGCGACCTGATCGCGAAACCGGTAGGTATCGGCGAAGTGATATCCAGTTTCGAGAAACAACACGGGAAGGTCTGGAAGCCGTTGCCGCAAGAGTGAAAGGACAATCATGTCTTCCGCCTGAAAACTGCACGTCAGGCAAGCATGCGCCGCCGGGAATTGCCCCAAAATCGCTTGAAGTAAATCGTCGGCACTCAGAGCTTCCGATCTTTCGATGAGTAGAGCGTCAGACATTGGCGGACTCCTTCTCTGATTGGCCCGACGGGCCACCGATTCCCAGCGTTTCTGCCCGCGATAAGATCTGCGCGGCGATTTCCTCGCGATTCTTGCGATCCGAATCCAGGCCCATTTCAAATAGCGAACCTCCGGCGACACGCTTGAGCGCATCGACGAGCTGGCGCGACGGCTTGTCGATAATCAGAAGAACTACCAATCCTGCGGACCAAACGGAGGCGAGGAGAGACGGCAGGTACGCTGGAGGAATCTGATCGCCGTCGATAGTGATCGTTGCAAATCCGTTCTTGAACAGCGCTCGTTCCGCAGTATCGGTGAGCGACGCGCGATTCGGCAGCAGAAAGACTCCAGGACGGTGTCCGTACCGTGCCGCTTTTTCCGCTGCAGACACAGGTTGTCCGTTCGAAACCTGCTGAGGGGTCAAATCCTCGCGAATCATGCCTGCGCCGACGGTGGCATTTGAAAGTGGATCCAGCAGGATAAAGCTGCCGGTGGCGCGATTCAGGGAATACGGATCGAAGAAGAGAGGCGTGGTCGTTTCCATATGAACCAGCGCAATCCCGTTCATGGATAAGTCGCTCGCGGGCTCCTGGGCAAGCGTGTTGATGTCGATGCGATGGCTGATGCTCGTTACGCGGGCTTTTACCTGGCGCGTCGTGTGCTTCAGCAAGTATCCAAAGTCTTTGCGCAGCCGCTGTTCGTGGAGCCAAACCATCGAAGCGCTGAATCGATTGGAAATCGCGGGCAGCCGCGAGGGCGAAACCAGCATATCGCCACGACTGAGATCGATCTCGTCGTCCAATTTCAGCGTAATCGATTGCGGCGCCGTCGCTTCATCCAATTCGCCGTCAAACGTGACGATCGACTGCACGCGCGTGGATTGCTTCGAGGGCAATGCCACAACCAGATCTCCCGGATGAATCGTTCCTGCCGCGATTTGCCCCGCGAATCCGCGAAACGCGGAATCTGGCCGGATCACCGACTGGACGGGAAACCGGAAAGCAGGCAGAGCCGAAGCCGCTCGCACCGGAACGGATTCTAGATGCTCCAGTAGGGTGGGCCCGGAATACCAATCCGTTCTCATACTGCGATCGACAATGTTGTCGCCTTCCAGAGCACTTACGGG
>Ga0210387_10000687_pt1 | contig 24522 bp, 17 predicted proteins | sample IncBWC7OmetaG_FD_160108 | JGI IMG/M metagenome (GOLD analysis project Ga0210387, IMG submission 160108) | Forest soil microbial communities from Barre Woods Harvard Forest LTER site, Petersham, Massachusetts, United States - Inc-BW-C-7-O ...
GCGAATGAACGCAAATAACCGCGAATGAAAATGCTTCTACCAGCTCGATGGCGGCACACGCCAAAACCTTGCGTCCGCAACCGGACCAGCGTTTCCAGCATGCCTTGATTAAAACGGTGCTGGAATTCTCCGAGCCGTTGAACCCGGCTTCTTGCGTCACAGGAATTAGCGTCCATTCGCGTTCATTCGCGGTTTAACCTCCCCATGCAAATTTTTCCCGATCGTTCCAATTTCCTCAATCTCGCCCAACAGGGCAACGTCATCCCGGTCTACACCGACCTGATGGCTGATTTCGAAACACCCGTCTCGGCCTACGCCAAGTTGCGCGGCCACGGGCCGGCCTACCTCCTTGAATCGGTCGAAGGCGGCGAAAACCTTTCGCGCTACAGCTTCATCGGCTGCCGCCCGCGGAAAATTTTCGCCTGCGGACCGCAGACGACTCAGATCATCGAACCCGGCCAGCCCGCGCAGACCGTGCCCACGCCGGCCGACCCGCTCGCGCTGCTCGAGGACGAGCTGCGCCGCCATCGCCCGGTCAAGGTGCCCGGCCTGCCCCGCTTCACCGGCGGCGCCGTCGGCTTCATCAGCTACGAATACATCTCGCGCATCGAGCCCACCGTGCCCGCCGCGCCCAAGGACGAACTGAAGGTCCCCCTCACCTATTTCATGCTGTCGGACGCGCTGCTGATCTTCGACCGCGCGAAACAGACCCTGCGCCTCTGCGTCAACGCCCACGTGCAGGATGATGCTTCGACCAGCTCAGCCCAGGCCGCCGCCGCCGCCCACGCCGCGGCCGAGGCCGAGCTGCGCCAACTTTTCGAGATTCTCCAGCAGCCGCGGGCGCTCGCGCCCGCGCCGCTCGTTTCGAGCGCCAAGATCGACGTACCATCGGGTAACTTTACCCGCCCGGCCTACGAGAAACTTGTCGATGGCGTGAAGGAGTACATCCGCGCCGGCGACATCATCCAAGTCGTGCCCTCGCAACGGTTCACCCGGCCCTTCACCAAGTCGCCCCTCGATCTCTATCGCGCGCTGCGCACGGTCAACCCCTCGCCCTACATGTTCATCCTCGACACCGGCGACTTCGCGCTCGTCGGCGCCTCGCCCGAGGTCCACGTGCGCCTGACCGACGGCCTCGTCGAAATCCGCCCCATCGCCGGCACGCGCAAGCGCGGTGCCACGCACGAGGAGGACATCGCACTCGAAAAGGAACTGCTCGACGACGACAAGGAGCGCGCCGAACACCTCATGCTGGTGGACCTCGCGCGCAACGACATCGGACGCGTCTGCGACTATGGCTCGATCCAAGTGCCCGAGTTCATGATCGTCGAGCGCTACTCGCACGTCATGCACATCGTGTCGCAGGTCGAGGGCCACATTGCACCCGGCAAAACCGCCTTCGACCTCATGCGCGCAACCTTCCCCGCCGGCACCGTGAGCGGCGCGCCAAAAATCCGCGCCATGCAGATCATCGCCGAACAGGAACCCGTGCAGCGCGGCTTTTACGCCGGCGCGCTCGGCTACTTCGGCTACGACGGCAACATGGACACCTGCATCACGCTCCGCACGGCTTTGCTCAAGGACGGCAAAATCCACATCCAGGCCGGCGGCGGCATCGTCTCCGACTCCGATCCCGTGGCCGAATACCAGGAGACCATCAACAAAGCCTCCGCGCTCTTCAAAGCCGTGGCCATGGCCGAGCAGTTTTAGTGCACCTGTGTTTTCCCTCAACTCGTCCCGGCCCTTCGAATTTTTTTGGGCTTTCCGTCCATCCTGATCCCATCGTTAAGAGGAACCCATGCATCCAGATCAAATCGATCCAAAGGCCGGCGAACGTTCTTATTATGCAAACATCGGCTTGGAAGGCCAGGCCCATACGCGGGCCAAGCCCTTTAGTGACGGACGCTGCGGACGGTACCTGGCCGACCTGGGGGTGATTCTTGAAATGATCGAACCGCCGCCTCGCAAGATACTGGACCTCGGCTGCGGCGTGGGCTGGACCTCGCGCTTGCTGGCGCGGCGGGGACACCTGGTAACCGGCGTCGACATTTCCCCGGACGCCATCGCCGCAGCCCGTGAGCTTGCCGCAGCAGAACAAATTTCCAATGTGCAATTTATCGAGGGTGATTATGAAATGGAAATAGCCGAAGCCAGTTATGACTTTGTGCTTTTTTACGACACCTTGCATCACGCGGAAGATGAGCGGGCCGCCCTGCAGACGGCTTTTCGGGCGTTAAAACCAAACGGGGCGGTTTTGGCTTTTGAACCGGGTTACGGCCATAGCCAGACAGAAGTATCCGTCCATGCGGTGAAAAAATTTGGCGTGCACGAAAGGGATATGCCTCCCCAGAAAATCGTCTCGACCGGGAAAGCGGTCGGCTTCCAAAGGTCTCTTTTTTTGCCATTGCCACATGACATTGTGAGAAGCCTCTACCGGCGCGATTATTTCGCCGCGCCAACCAGGTGGCGTCTTGTCCTGGAGAAACTATGGGGTTATTATCGTACCCTTGGCTGGCTCATCAGCCAAAAGCGGGGCGGCCTTACCATCTTGTGGAAATAGAAATTCAGGTGTAGCTGGGGCATTTTCAGCAGGTGGGGCGCTCCCGGCCATAAGGCAGTTTCGTTTTAATAGACCAATGACAAGATAATAGCCTTGGTCGGCTCTATTCCCCTATCGCCGGATTAAATTTGAAAACGAGGGCGTTCTACACTGCCCTATCCGTCAGTGTCATTCATCATGCCATCCGAAGAAAATTTATGGACACCTCACACGAAATCCTCCAAGAAGCAAAAGTTACCCTCACCGGCATAGAAGAAGAAAAAAGCCAGTGGGCTGAGCTGAAACGCCTGTCTCCTTATAAGGGCAAGGCTGTCTACTTCATCGTCTTTATACTCACTGTGCTGTGCGCTTCTTTGATCAAGCATCCAGGATTTCTGATTCCTGCGGTTGCTGTCATATTCCTGCTGTCCGCTCCCTTCAGTTTTATCAGCAAGGAGCAAAAAAGAGAAAAGTTATTGCTTACGATCATCAAGAAAGAAGCTCCTGAATTTTATCAGAAGTTGAAGGATAGAGGCATCGCCGCTTGATGCAACCGGCATCGGACATATCCGTGTCGTCCGCGGTTGATTGGGGCTCGAACGTCAGGCTGGCGGCTGATTAAGGCTTCGGGCGTAAGTTCAGCCGAATAGATAATCAGCCCTACCCTAAAACAACTCCCCCTGGCCGCTGTAGCGCGTGCGCGCCTCGGCCAGGCTGCCTTTCATCTCAAGCTCCCCGAGCAGGCGGAAAATTTCCTCCGACTGCGGCGCCGCCTTTTGTGCGGAGAACGTCGGCAGCGCGAGGTTGAGCGTCGTGAGCTTCAAGTTGCGCCTAAGATTTTCCGCCGCCGCGAGCGCCGGCTCGCGAAAACGCTCGGGCTTGAGCTCGCCCACGTGTGCCAGCACGCCCTCGAGGCTGCCGAACTCCTGCAGCCACTTCGCCGCGGTCTTCGGGCCGACGCCGCTAAGGCCGGGGATGTTGTCCGATGTGTCTCCGATGAGCGCGAGATAGTCGGCAATCTGCGCCGGCGGCACGCCAAATTTTTCCATGACGCCGGCCGCGTCGCGCCGCCTCCAGCCGAGTTTCGGATTCGCCGACGGCGGCGGCAGCATGATGGTTATCTTTTCGCTGACGATCTGGGCAAAGTCCTTGTCCGAGCTCACGATCAAGACGTCGTGCCCCGCGCGGGCCAGCGCCACGGCTTCCGATGCCAGCATATCGTCGCTTTCGACCCCATCCTGCTCGATGCCGACGTAGCCCATGGCGCGCGTGAGTTGCTTCAAATACGGCAGCTGTTTCACCAGCGCCTCGGGCATTTCCTCGCGTTGCGCCTTGTACTCGGGATGCAGCGCAAGCCGGTCCTGCGCACCGCCGAGGTCAAAAAACACCAGCGCGCCGTCGGGCTGCTCCTGGTCGTCAAGCATCCACAGCGACTTCACCCAGCCGTGCAGCGCGTTGGTGGGAAAACCGTCGGCGCGGGTCAGCTCGGGGATCGCGAAGAAGCAGCGGTAAGCGAGGTTGAAACCGTCGATGAGAAGCCATTTCGCCATGGATGCGGAGCCAAGGCTTGTGGCTCCACATGGCAAACCTCAAAATCGGCCTGATCCGTAACGATGCGATGGAAACCGCGAATGGACGCTAACTGATGCTGTTTTTCCCCGCGGATAGCGCGGATAAACACGGATGTGGAGAGGCTTATCCGCGGTCATCAGCGCAATCCGCGGAAAAAAGATTGTGCGCAACCCGTCGTGCGCTGAGTTTTTTCCTATGACCGTTCCCTATCCCTACAAGATCGCCGTGCTCGTTTTCCTGGAAAACGCCGCGGGCGAGCAATTGCTGCTTTTGCGTGCAAAACCGCCCAACCTGGGCGTGTGGAGCCCCATCGGCGGCAAGCTCGAAACCGCGACCGGGGAATCGCCATTCGAATGCGCCGCGCGCGAAACGCACGAGGAGACCGGGTTCGCCGTCGCCCAAGCCGACCTGCGCCTTTTCGCCATGATCGCCGAAAAAGCCTACGAGGGCGAATCGCACTGGCTGTTGTTTCTATTTCGTTGCAAGAAGCCCATCCCCGCGTTGCCGAACGACATCGCCGAGGGCCGGTTCGGATTTTTTACACGAGAAGCCATCCATACGCTGCCGATTCCCGAAACCGACCGCACCGCACTTTGGCCCACCTACGACCTCTACCGCGACCGCTTCGTGGCAATGCGGGCGGACTGCGCGCCGGGCAAACCATTGCGCGTAGAGGTCGAACAAGTTACACCCTAGCAGGCACCCGCCCGGCGCACATCCTGCTTTCAGGTGTAGGAAACTCTTGCATTCCGTGGTATTCACCAAAAACTTATTACCTCAATTAGCCAAATGCCTTCCCCTTTCAGCAAGAAATCCGCAACCGACGAGGAGAAATCCACCGAGTCCAAAGACTTTGATGGCGCCGTTAGTGCTGCCGTCAGCAAATCCGCGCAAGCGGCCATCAACGTGAAGCTCACGACTGAGCAGAAAATCGAGTTTTTCCGTACCATGGTACGAACACGCCGCTTCGAGGAACGTTGCCTGCGCAGCTACAAAGACGGAAAAATCAGCGGGTTTCTGCATCTCTACATCGGCCAGGAAGCGGTCGCCGTGGGCTGCTGTTCGGTCATGCAGGAGAATGACCAGGTCATCACCGCCTATCGCGACCACGGCCACGCCATCGCCGTCGGCATGCCGCTCAACCCGCTCATGGCCGAACTCTACGGCAAGGTCACCGGCTGCTCGAAGGGCAAGGGCGGCTCGATGCACTTCTTCGACCCGTCCCGTCGTTATTGGGGCGGTCACGGCATCGTCGGCGGCCAGGTGCCGCTCGGCGCCGGCCTCGCCTTCGGGTTGAAATATAAAGGCATCAAAGGCGCCGCCCTCACCTTTCTCGGCGACGGCGCGGTCAACCAGGGCGCCGTGCACGAGGCCTACAACCTCGCCGCGCTATGGGACCTGCCGGTCGTCTTCGTCATCGAAAACAATGGCTATTCGATGGGCACGAGCCAGGCGCGCTCCTCCGCCGGCGACCTCGCCAAACGCGCCGAGGGCTACAACATGGCCTGGGGTGTCTGCGACGGCCACGACTTCTACGAAGTGCGCGAATCCATCGACAAATTGCTCAACCTCGCCCGCGAAAAATCAAAGCCGAGCATCCTCGAAATCAAAACTTACCGCTACCGCGGCCACTCCGTCGCCGATCCCGATCCGCCCAACAGCACCTACCGCAGCAAGGCCGAGATCGAAGACTACCGCCGCACGAAGGATCCGATCCAGCTTTTCCAAAACACCCTCCTCGCCGAGCATGTTTTGAATGACGCGTTGATCGAGAAAATTGACGCCGAGGCAAAAGAGGAGGCCGAGAACTCCGCCGCTTTCGCCGAAGCCAGCCCTTATCCGACCGTCGAGGACATCACCAAGGATGTGTACTGGGAAGAGGACAATCCCGCCCAGAAAAAATCCCAGGGCCGCATCTTCTTCGACTGAGCTACAAGTCGCGATTGGCGATTTCAAACCTCAAATTTCAGATCTCAAATTTTCCACTGATGCCCGTCATCTCCTACCGCGAAGCCATCAACCAAGCCCTCGCCGAAGAACTCGAGCGCGATTCCAATGTCGTACTCATGGGCGAGGAAGTCGCCCAGTTCGACGGAGCCTACAAAGTTACGAAAGGCCTGCTCGACCGCTTCGGCCCAAAGCGGGTCATCGACACGCCCATCAGCGAAGCCGGCTTCATCGGCGCGGGCATCGGCGCCTCCATGCTCGGCGTGCGCCCGGTGATGGAGCTCATGTTCTGGAGTTTTTACTCCGTCGCCTTCGACCAGATCCTGAACAACGCCGCCAACGTCCGCTACATGTCCGGGGGGCTCATCAACGTTCCCATCGTCATCCGCGGCCCCGCCAACGGCGGCACCGGGGTAGGTGCGACCCACAGCCACACGCCCGAAAACATCTGCGCCGCGCATCCCGGCGTGAAGGTCGTCTGCCCCGCCACGCCCTACGACGCCAAGGGCCTGCTCAAGTCCGCCATCCGCGACAACGATCCGGTATTTTTCATGGAGAACACGATTCTCTATAACGACAAGGGCGAGGTTCCGGCCGAAGAGTACCTCATCCCGCTCGGCTTGGCCGACGTAAAACGCCAGGGCACCGATCTCACCATCGTCGCCCACGGCCGCGCGGTCATCCATTCGCTCAAGGCCGCGCAGCTCCTCGAAGCCGAGCACGACATTTCCGTCGAAGTCGTCGATCTCCGCTCCATCCGCCCGCTCGATGAGGAAACCATCCTCGCTTCCGTGCGGAAAACCCACCGCGTGCTCCTCGTCGAGGAAAACAAGCCGTTTTGCGGTGTCGGCGCCCAGCTCAGCTACATGATCCAGGACAAGGCATTCGATGAGCTCGATGCGCCCATCAAGCGCGTTTCCGCCATCGACGCCCCGGCCATTTACAGCAAGCCGCTCGAGGACGAGCAGCTCCCCAACCCGCAGCGCATCCGCAACGCCGTGCTAGGGATGCTGTGATTGGTGAGTCGGATGGGCGGGTTAACCGACCCTGCCTTTTTTAACCGCAGATGAACGCGGATGGACGCAGATATACTAAAGCCCGTTTTCTCACCCGAACTCATTTGTTGATTTTGTCCCTTCAGTCTGAATTCTATTCCTAAATGGCCCAAATCATCGACATGCCCAAACTCAGCGACACCATGACGGACGGTGTCCTGGTCAAATGGCTGAAAAAAGAAGGCGACGCCGTGAAAAGCGGCGACATGCTCGCCGAAATTGAGACGGACAAGGCCACGATGGAGCTCGAGTCGTTTTTCGACGGCACCTTGTTGAAAATTTTTGCGTCCGCCGGTTCGAAAATAGCCATCGGCGCCCCGCTCGCCGCCATCGGCAAGGCCAGCGAAACGGTCGAAGCTCCCGCCGGGAAAACGCCCCCGCCGGCCGCTGAAAAAGCATCCACGCCCGCCGTGCCCACTTCAGCCGCCCCGGCCAAAGCCCCCGCGCCATCGGCGACTCCGGCCACGCCGGCCCTTCCCCCCGCGACGCCAGCCGCTTCGCTCGGCGGGCGCATCAAGATTTCCCCGCTCGCCAAAAAACTGGCTGTGCAAAAAGACATTGATCCGGCCTACCTCACTGGCAGCGGCCCCGGCGGCCGCATCGTCCGCGCCGACATCCTCGCCGCGGAAAAATCGCCGCAAGGCCGGCTGCACACCGGGCCTGTCCAGGATGACGAGGTCGTGCCGGTTTCCAACGTGCGAGGCATCATCGCCCGGCGCCTGCTCGAGTCGAAAACGCAGATTCCCCATTTTTATCTCGAGGTCGAGGTGGATGCCGCCCCGCTCCTCGAGCTTCGCGCGCGGCTCAACGCCTCGCTGGAAAAAGACGGCGCCAAGCTTTCCGTCAACGATTTCATCCTCAAGGCCTGCGCCGAGGCGCTCTGCCGCGTACCCGCCGTCAATTGTTCGTGGGAAAATTCCGCCCAGCCCGCCATCCGCCATCACAGCGCCGCGCACGTCTCCTTCGCCGTGGCCATCGATGATGGCCTGATCACGCCGGTCATCCGCGACACGAACTCGAAAAGCATCCTCGCCATCAGCAACGAGGCCAAACAGCTCGCCAAGCTGGCGAAGGATAAAAAACTGAAACCCGACCAGTTCACCGGCGGCACCTTCTGCGTTTCCAATCTCGGCATGATGGGCATCGAACGCTTCAGCGCCATCATCAATCCGCCCAATGCCGCCATCCTTGCCGTCGGCGCGACCGGCGCGAAACCCGTGGTGAAAGACGGCGCCATCGTCGCCGGCCAGCGCATGTCGCTCACCCTCTCGTGCGACCACCGCGTGGTGGACGGCGCCACCGGCGCGGTCTTCCTCAACGCCCTGCGCGAGCTCCTCGAGAAACCCGCGCTGCTCATATTCTGAGGTGGCTGGAGGACAAAGTCCGACCGCCTCCTAGCGCACAGGCGCAAGGGCCACGCGGAAGCCGAGGTTGAGGTTGCGGTCGCCAGGGGCGCCCACGCCGCGATAGGCGGAGCGGCAGAGGTTCGCGGTGCCACACCAACCACCGCCGCGACTGACGCGGAGAGCGCCCGAGTCCGGCCCGCCCGGATCGGTTATATTTCCACCAGGGTACTGGCCATACCAGTCCGAGCACCACTCCCGCACGTTGCCGTTCATATCGTATAATCCCCAGGCATTGGGCTGCTTCTGGCCGACCGGATGCGTGGTATCGCCACTATTGCCGACATACCATGCGATGTCCTCCAAGTTGCCGTACCTCGCCTGGGTCGTACCTGCACGGCAGGCATATTCCCACTGCGCTTCTGTCGGCAGCATGTAAGCGTAGCCTCTCTTGAGCAGGCGCCCGGCGGCACGCTCGCGTTCCGTCAGCTTCTGGCAAAATGCCACCGCATCGTCAAATACCACCATTTCCACCGGGGCGTCGTCCCCGACATCGGCGAAGTTGCTTGGATTATTGCCCATGACGTCCTGGTACTGCCCTTGGGTCACAAGGGTTTTCCCCAGCCAAAATCCTTGGCTGATCGCAACCCACGTTTGCGGGCCTTCGTCCGGGTTGCGGCCCGGCTCGCCGGCCGGACTGCCCATCCGGAAGGTGCCCGCTGGAATCGGCCGCATTTCCAGGCCAAGGTCAGGAACGGTGAAGGGCTTGCCGCTGGCCGGGACGTCAACCCGCGCCGGCATTATCAGCTCCCCGATCGCAACAACGATCGCAACCGCAACGGCAATAAGAGACAACCGTTTCGCGGAAGGACGGGCCCGGCCACCCGATCCAGGCAATTTTGACCCGCGCCCCTTTTCTGAAGGCGCGGTGTCCAGATAACTCTTCATGGAATCACCCTTCGGCGCGGTGCTTCGCGTCTTCGTCGATGAGTTTTTTCAAAACATCGAGCGTCTGCCTGGCCTTGGCTTTTGCCAGCGGCAGACCGGTCGCGCTCTCGGCCTTTTCATTCGCAAAAAGGTAAAATTTGATCTTCGGCTCCGTGCCGCTGCCGCGCGCCGCGAAGGTGTAGCTGTTGGCCAGCGTCACAAAGTACATGTCCTGGAGCGGCACGGTGGCCCCATCGGCATCCACGGTTTTTTCGCGGCCAAAATCATGGAACCGCGCCACGCGCATGTCGCCAAAGGCCGCCGGCGGGGCCTGGCGGTAAGATTCAAGGATCCGCTTGATTTTTTCCGCGCCAGTCGCGCCCTCGTAATAAATGTTGATCGTGTCCTCGAGATAGTAACCGTATTTCAAATACAGCTCGTCGAGATATTCCGGGACGGTGATCCCGCGCTCTTTGAGCGAGGCGCAGACCTCGGCGAACATCAGGCAGGCCGCGTTGCCGTCCTTGTCCCGAATGCCGTCCGTGCCGAGGTAGCCGTAACTCTCCTCGTCGCCCAAGACAAAGAACGTGCTGTGCTCCAGCATCAGCTCGGCCCGCTTGCGCACGGGCAGGGCGTCGTAGTCGAGCACCAGTTGCTCCTTGGTGCGGAGTGCCTCCAGCATCTCGTTCTCATAGCGCCGCAGCCGGGACCCGATCCATTTGAAGCCCGTCAGCGTGTTGATGACCTTGATGCCATGACTGCGGGCGATGGCATCCTGCATCGGCGTGGTGACAAAGGTCTTGATCAAGGCCGCCCGCTCCGACCCCTCGGGCGGAATCCATTTCAGCTCCTTGTATTTTGAAATCCGGTATTCGGCCAGCAAGGCACCGATCTGGTTGCCGGTCAAAATGACCATTTTCCCGTCGCGACCGCGCACCGCCGCGCCCATGCGGTCCGCATCGGGGTCGGTCGCAAACACGATGTCGCATCCGCGCCGGTCGGCCGTGGCCAGGGCCAGCGTCAGCGCCTCGGCATTCTCCGGGTTGGGCGACTTCACCGTTGGAAAACGCGGATCGAAGGCCACCTGCTCGGTCACCTCGACCACATCCACCCGTGCATGCAGCAGGAGCGGCGTCGCGGCCACGCTGCCCGTGCCATGGATGTTCGTGAAAATCACCTTCAGTTTCGCCCGGGAAAGGGTCCGATGGTCGATGGCCGCACGCGACGCCGCCACCAGGTACGCGTCATCCGCCGCCCGGTTCAGCATGATCGTGCGCGACAAATCCTTGTTGAGAAACACGCCAAGCTCGGCGAGCTGGACGGCATTGACCTCGGCGATGATGCCTTTGTCGTGCGGTGGCACGACCTGTCCGCCGTCCAGGAAGTAGGCCTTGAAGCCGTTGTCGTGCGGCGGATTGTGGCTGGCCGTGATGACCACGCCGGCATGCACCTTGAGCCAGCGCACGGAAAAGCTCAGCTGCGGTGTCGAACGCGGCCCGTCAAAGATGAAAGCCACGCCACCCAGTTGCGACCAGGTCGAGGCCGCCAGTTCGCAAAAGTGCCGGGAGAAATGCCTCACGTCGTGCGCAATGATGAACCTCGGCGCATCGAAGAGCAGGTTCTGCGCGAGATATTTCTTGGTGTACCGATACAGCCCGATGGTCGCGCGGATGAGCGTGAAATCGTTGAGCACGTTGCTGCCGATCGCCGCATGCTCCGGCGTGCCCTGCGGGCCGGGATCACCCATCTCGCTTTTCGCCGGAACCGCGCCGATGGTGCGCCCCCGCATGCCACCGGTGCCGAACTCGAGGTAGCGGTAAAACCGGTCGTTGAGCTCGCCCCACTCGCCCTGGCTGATGAGTTCGCCGATGCTGGCCACGGCCCACGCGGGCAAGCCGGAGGCCAGCCAGGCGGTGAGATTTTCCGCCGCGGCTGGCAAAAGCTGGCCGGCGTGCGCGGCGCTGGAAATTTTTTTGGTGATCGGCATGAAAATTACCCAAGGTACAATCCGTCGGCCACGGCCGGCTTGGGCGAAAGCTTTTCCCAGGCCTGCGCAAACGTCTCCTCATCATAACCGAAAAGTGGCGAAACTTCCACCACCAGGCGCGGAACGCCGCCCTCATCGGTCTCCACCTCCGCGCCGGCCGCACGCAGCCAGCGCGCAAATTGCCGGAGCTGGTCATCGCGACAGGTTTTCGGCGAGTCCGCACCCTCGGCATTTTTCACGGGCGAAAAATCATCCGACCGGCGGGTTTCGACCACGATGGGATTTTTTGCAAACGGCAGCGCGTCGAAGACAAACATTTCGAATTTCGCGCCATTGGGTGCCGTCGGCTGCACCGGTTTTCCGGCGGCATCGATCACGGGAATTTTTTTGTCCGCCCGGTGAAAGGACAGCCGATTTTCCCCTGAGGCCATGCGTCGCGCAAACTCGCGGTCAAGCACATGGATGGCGACGTTGCCGGCGGGGAAGCGCAGCCGCCCCGTCGCGGGATCGAGTTCGCGCTGCCGGGTGAGCGGCAGGTCGCTGTACTCGACGACGACAAGCCGGCCCTGCTGCACGCAGAAATGCCCGACCTTTTCCTCCGGGTACGCCTTGGCCACCATCTTGCTCGACATTTCCGAGCCTTGCATGAAATGCCAGCCCAGGAACGCCGGGTCGATGCAGCGCACGAGGGGATTGTCCACCTGGAAGTAGCTGATGGTGTCGATGCCCTCGTTCTTCAGCAGGTCGAGCACGCCGCTGCGGTCGAGGGCCCGCAGCGAGCCGCCGTGCCCGTCGGGCGACATCGCGATGCGGCCGGGCGCTTCAAGCAAAATTTGCCCCGTGAAATCCACCGCCGGCATGCGCCCTTGCCGGAAAAAATGCACACGCGCCTGGTCGAGGCCAAAAAACTTGCGCTCCGCAAAAAATGCCGCTGTCGCCTCATGGTTCGCATGGCTCGTCATGATGAACCAGTGCAGCGGCCGGCCATAGCGGGCGCCTGCGGCACGAAGCTTCTCGGCGAAAACCTGGAAAAGCGGCTTTTGTTTCACCGGTGTGACGGGGAACGTGCCCTTGGGGCCGTCCCAGCCCAAACGCGTGCCCTGCCCGCCGGCGACGGTGAACGCCGCGACCCGGCCCGCGCGCAACGCGGCTTCACCCACCGCCTTGGCCTGCGACCACGCGGTCGCATCGCCGCCCTGTTCAGGCAGCGCCACATAAGGCGCCGGCACCAGGTCGCCGAGACCGGCACTGGCCGCGGGATTTTTTGCCAGCAACGTGCGGGTCAGCAAGGCAAGTTCGTCTAGGTCGATTTCCGCCGCCTCGGCCAGCAACGCTTGTTGCCCAGCCATGGGAAGCTGATTAAAAAAAGCAAAGACATGCCCCTGGCCGGCACGTTGAAAGTTTTCGATGAGCGGAAATGTCGCCATTAAAAATTTAAGGTGGCGATTGAAGTCGTCCGCGGTTCATCGGCGCAATGAAAATTATCAAAAGCCACCTCAAAATTGAAAAGTAACATCATTTTCAACCTTGAGATGGCTCCGGCCACTTTCACGGTTCGAAGCGGAAAATAAATTCGTCCGGCTTGGCATAGCCGAGCTGCTGGCGGATCATGCGCTCGACGTAGGCCGGATCCGTGCGCAGGCGAGTGAGAATCTGTTGCTGTTCATGCAACCGCTGCTCCGCCTCGGCCAGCCGCCGCCGGCTCACCGCCTCCTGCGCGCACAATTGCAAGTACTCTGCGCGAGTCTGCCACAGCGACACACCAAAAACCGCGCTCAGGGCAAAAAAGAGCAAGGTGTAGATGAGGATGACAACGCGGCGGGCATTCACAGCAATCGTGACGCGAGCCAACTGCCCGTGCACATTGCCCGCAAATCTTTTCGTTCAAAGAACACGGACCCAAAATACTTTCCCGCGGATCCCGCGGATTAAGCACAGCTATTCTGGGGCTTTTTACCACTATCCGCACCCATCCGAGTCATCCGCGGAAAAAAACGGCCATTTTCATCACAAGACCGCAAGGGCATGGTAGTTTTCCATTTTGCCTGTAACAGGCTTTTGAAAAAACCGGTCAGAACTAAATAGGCGTGCCTTTTCCCCAAGGGCCGCATACTTGAAACTGGCCATGTATCAGAGCTTCTATGCGTTGGCGGAGATGCCATTCAACATCACGCCCGATCCCAAGTTCCTTTACCTCAGTCCCACGCACTATGACGCACTGCAGCACCTGCTCTACGGCGTTCGGGAACACAAAGGCTTCATCGTGCTCGTCGGTGAAGTCGGCTGCGGCAAAACCACCCTTTGCCGCCGGCTGATGGAGGAACTCGACATCGAGCATTACGATACCGCGCTCGTCCTCAACCCCCGCATCAACGAGACCGAGATGCTCCAGGCCATCCTCACGGATTTGGGAGAAACGCAGCATGCCGATGGCCACTACAATCTCGTCAACCAGATCAATCAAGTGCTCCTCGCGCGCATCCAGGCCGGCCGCGACATCGTGCTGATCATCGATGAGGCGCAAAATCTCACCTTTGAGGTGCTCGAGCAAATCCGCCTCCTTTCCAATCTCGAGACCGACAAGCAAAAACTCCTCCAAATCATCCTCATCGGCCAGCCCGAGCTCAAAGCCATTCTCGCGCGCGACGAACTCCGCCAGCTTCGCCAGCGCATCCTCGTGCATTACGAGCTGCTGCCTCTGTCCCATATCGACATCGATAACTACATCCGCCACCGCCTCGCGCTTGCCGGCAGCCAGGGCCGACCCCACTTCACTCCCCGTGCCATCCGCAAAATCCACCGCGTCAGCAAAGGGATTCCACGCATTGTGAATAATCTCTGCGACAAGGCCATTCTCTCGGCTTTCATTCGTGAGTCTGACGAAGTAAGCTACTGGGACGTCCGCCATGCGATGAAAGACCTGAACAACCTTACCCGCTAGGGAGCGCACTCCCCAAGATTTTCCCGCCATGAGCCTTATCAACGACGCCCTCAAGAAAGCCCAGAAACTCCAAACGCAGGGGCAGGCTCCATCTCCGCCTAATCCCGACGGCACACCGGGCGCACCAGGCATATCGGGCACACCCGGCCGGCCGGCCGGCCCCGGTCGCGACCGATCCGTGCCCGGGCAGGTATTTATGCTCCTGGCGTTTGGTGCGGGCGCGCTCATCGCTTTAAGCGTGCTTGCAACCGTTTATTTGCTGCGGCAGCCGGCGGCGCTGAGTCCGACCGGGGCAGCGACGCCTGTTGTGCCGGAAAAACCTGCACCTGCCCTGAGCCTGCCTGCGGTAAGCGTGTCGAATCCCTCGAACGGGCCCGCACCGGCACAAAACCCTGCGCCCGCATCAGAGAAATTCCCGACGACGACAGCCACCGCTCCAGCGGTGGCAGTCACACCGACTGCGTCACTTTTTAATCCGCTTCCTCCGCCGCCTGCCCCGAACACGCCAGCGGTGAGCCTGCCTGCCCTGAGCTTGTCGAATGGGTCGAATCCGTCGAGCGGGCCGGCCCCGAGCCAGTCGAGCGGGCTCGATCCATCGAAGCCCGACCCCAAAGTCCTCGCCTACCTCGATGCCCTGCAAATTGCCGGTGTCCGCGTGTCCGACACCGGCAGCAAAGTGCTCATGAATGACCGCGTTTATCGCGAAAACGAAATCGTCGATCACCTGCTCGGCTTGCGCCTGAAAAAAGTCGATAGCGACACCCTCACGTTCGAGGACGAACGCGGCGTGATCTATACGAAGAATCTGTGACCGCTGGATTGGTGGTTAGCCACAAGGGATCACAAAAAACTTTCGCCGACGGCTGGCTTCTTTGTACATTCTTTTGTGGCCAAGACATCTGCCGGCATGGTTTTTTCCCGCGGATTGCTCGGATGATCGCGGATTCGGATTTTGAACACGAAGGTCACGAAGGATCCTACTTCGCTAAAGCTACGAAGGACAGGCGCAGAGGTATCCATACATTCGAACCACCGATATTTTTAACCGCGAATTAACGCGAATAGGCTGCTGGAAAATTGTTCCGCTACCGCGGCACACGGCCGACACAGTCGTTTTCCGGGTCAGTCCCCGGTATCCGATTAGCGTTCATCAGCGTCCATTCGCGGTTAAAAACGGATCGAGACCGTGTTCGGGATTAATAAGTGCCTATAAGTGTTCATCAGTGGTTAAAACCGCCTTTGTGGTCACACCATAAGATCTTTCGCGGCAAAAACCCCCGCATCAATTTCGTTTTCGGAGCTCAAAAAACTTTTCCACCTCCGCGAGCGGGCGCGTGTTCAGCACCTGCTTCGCCGTCAGCCACCCCTTGCGCGCCGCGTTCACGCCGGCGCGGACGAAGGTGAGCCCGGCGGTATCGTGCGCATCGGGATTGATGGAACAGAGTAGCCCGCGTTCCGCGGCGCGGCGCCAATAACGCCAGTCCAGGTCGAGCCGCTGCGGGTTGGCATTGAGCTCGATGATGACGCCATTCGCGATCGCCGCGTCGATGATCTTGGCCGTGTTCACCCCATAGCCCTCGCGGCGCAGAAGCAACCGGCCCGTCAAGTGCCCGAGCATCGTCACGTGCGGTTGTTCGATCGCCCGCACGATGCGCGCCGTCATGGTGGCCTCGTCCTGGGTGAAGGCGCTGTGCACCGAAACCACCGCGTAGTCGAGTTGCTTCAATATCGATTGGTCGAAGTCGAGCCGCCCATCCGGCAGGATGTCGCATTCGGTGCCGGCGAAAACATGCGTCTTAAAACGCTTCGATGCATTGAGCGCGTGAATCTCCTCCATTTGATTCAATAACCTCGTCTCGCTCAGTCCGTCCGCCTGGAAGCTGGATTTCGAATGATCCGCCATGCCGAGATACTCCCAGCCCAGCGCCTCGGCCGCGGTGACCATCTCCATGAGCGTGTTGCGCCCGTCGCTGGCCGTGGTGTGGTTGTGAAACGCCCCGCGCAAGTCGCCCAATTCGACCAGCCGCGGCAGCTCGCCCGATTCGGCCGCCTCGATTTCGCCCAGCCCCTCGCGCAGCTCCGGCGGAATAAAATGCAGCCCCAGCGCCGTGAAAATATCCGCTTCGGCTTTCACCGTTTTATTTTTCAGCTTTTCCGCCTTTTCCTTCGCCGTGCCCTCGCCTTCGGCCGGCACCAGGCCCCACTCGCTCAAGCTCAGCCCGCGCGCCAGCGCCCGCTGGCGCATCTGCACATTGTGGTCCTTCGAGCCGGTGAAGTGGTGCAGCGCGAACACAAACTGATCCTCCGGCACCAGCCGCAAATCCGCCTGCAGCCCGCTGGCGAACCGTACACTCGCCTTCGTCTCGCCCTGGGCGGTCACTTCCTGCACCCCTGGCAGCCGCATAAACCACTCCACCACCGGCGCGACCTCGCGCGCCGCCACGAGGAAATCGAGGTCGCCGATCGTCTCCAGCCCGCGCCGTAGGCTGCCCGCCGACTCCGCGCGCACCACCTGCGGCAGGGCGCGCAGCCCGGCCAGGATCGGCTCGGCCAGCCGCCATGCCTCCCACCACAAATGCCGCTGCCCGTAAGCCTCGCGGTTTTTAATCCCGGTCAAAATCTTTTCCTGGCTCTTTTCGCCGAACCCGTCGAGCTCCGCCACCCGCCCGTCCGCGCACGCCGCCGCCAGCGCGGCAATGCTGTCGAGACCGAGCTTTTCGTGCAGTGCCCGCACTTTCTTCGCACCCAGACTTGGAATCTGCAGCATCTCGATCAGCCCCGGCGCGATCGACGCCTTCAACGCCTCATAAAATTCCAGCCGGCCGGTCGTGTGCAGCTCGGCGATTTTCTGCGCCAGCGCCTCGCCCAAGCCCTTCACGCTTTCCAGCCGCTGTTCGCGAATCAACGCCGCCAGCTCCGCGTCCTCGATGCCCTCCAGCACCCGCGCGCCCGATTGATACGCGCGCACCTTGAACGGGTTTTCGCCCTTCAATTCCAGCAGCGTCCCGATCTCGTTCAGCACGTCGGCGATATCGTTTTTGGTCATAAAGGGACATTATACAAAGATCGCGAAGGAGGCGAAGCTCAGACTTTTTTTAACCACTGATGACCACTTATTAATTTTAACCACAGATTCGATCCGGTTTTAACCGCGGATGCACGCAGATAGACGCAGATACGGCAGGTGGGATTGCTCCGTAGTTATCTGCCCAATCTGTCGTAAGGTCCCGTGCCTCATCACATCCAAGCCTTGAATATCCGCGTTCATCTGCGTTCATCCGTGGTTAAAAAATCCGCCTCAAGCTCAGAATTTTTCCGCGGATGTCGCGGATATACGCGGATGCAATTAATTTCAGTGGCCATAAGTGCCCATCAGTGGTTAAAACTGGATCGATTTTACCCGCATGCCCTTCTCTTACCAGCGCACGATTCATTTTTCCGACACCGACGCCGCCGGGGTGGTTTTCTTCGCCAACTTCCTCGCGCTCTGCCACGAAGCCTATGAAGAGTCGCTCGCGGCCGCCGGGATCGACCTCACGACCTTTTTTGCCGACCACGGCGTCGTCGTGCCCATTTCCAAAAGCGAAGCCAGCTACCTGCGCCCGCTCCGTGCCGGCGACAAAGTCCTTGTGACTGTTTCTCCAGAGCCGATCTCGGAAAACAGCTACGCCCTCAATTGCGAAGTCGTTAAACTCGACGCCGCCAAAAAAACCGCCGCCCGCGTCCGCACCGAGCACGTCTGCATTTCGTCCAAGACCCGCGAACGCCTGCCGCTACCGCCCGCCCTCGCCGCCTGGCTGCGGGCAGGGTGATGTGGATCTGCCGCTGAAAGAATTAAAATGAAAACTTACGGATATATAAAAGGTGATGACGACGCAGAGACTCCATCAGAACTGAAGGAGGTCGCCCTGAGTCTTTCCGTAGCTGAAATCGACTCTTTGATTGGGTTTCTTCAGGAGGTAAAGAAACGTTTTGAATCCGGCACACCGACGGCAGGACAAACTCACTGCCATCTACGAGACTTGCAAAAGAGTTGGAGCAAATCCGGTCCCGATTTAGTCATTGTTTATACTCACTCCGTAGAAGCGTAAAACTGACAACATCGGAAAGTAGCGTCTTGGGGACAAGCCGCTCCACCTTATCCCATCCACGCGTATCCGCGGAATCCGCGGGGAAAATGCATTGGCGAACACCCAAACGGCACGCTCGGTCTACTTCGCTAAAGCTACGAAGACCAGGACAGTCGCGCCCTGCCTCAAAAGTCCGCCGGTGTAGCCGATGGGGTTACACTTTTATTTTTTCAGCCAGCAGGGCGCGGTTTAGTTTTTCCTGAACGGTGCGGGGCCATTCGGCCACCGCCACATAGCGTTTGGGAGCAAGTCAACGGGGTCGGGTTTCTAAGATTTAAATTTGAAAATGAGTCGGAGCAGACAGCAGGGGGCTGGGCTTGCTCGCTTGTTCTTGTCGATTTCAATTTCGGAGATGTCAGACTGTCGGCCTTCGGCCTCGGTACCTCGCACGGCTGCCAATGAACTCGTATCGAACATCGTTTAATTCGGATTTGGCGCGGCAACGCCAGTAGGGTCCGCTCACCGAGCGGACCGCGGCCCGTTGGGTCAACGGGCCCTACCTGCCAACCGTTCATTGGCGCGTCCACGCAAGCCGGGCAGCGGTTTGCTCAGGGTCTCGGAATGACAATTTTACCCGTCATAGCTCTACTTAAACCAAAAATATTCTAGCCCATCCGGCTCATCCGTGCCGTGCTCTCCGTAGCCCTGAGCCTGTCGAACGGGGCGAAGAAGGGTAATCCGCAGGAAAATGCGTTGGTTATTCAATATGCCAGGTAGGTCACGTTGTTGCCCCCGTTCGAGGTGCCGCCCCAACCGTCGAGGACGTGGGTGATCTCGCCCACGCCGCCGAGTGAAACCGTGACCATGTCGTGCATCATGCCACCGTTCAACCCGGAGTTTGGCACTTCGAAGGCGTTGTTCAGTTTCACCGACGAGTTGGTGCTGAAGTAGCAGTATACGCCCAAGCCGTAAGCATGGTGGGTCGCGACCCAGTCCGCCACTTTGTAGGAAGCGTAACCGTTCTCACTGCCGGCCATCCAGCTCGATTGGTTCGGCACGTCATACGGCGCTTCGCTCTGGTAGAAGTAGACGGTTCCGCCATCGGCGTTCCACAGGGTCTGGTATTGCTGGTAATGTTCGACCGCCAGACCGTAGATGGTGACATTGACTCCATTGACCACCAGGCCATTGGCCGCGGTGTTGGTGGTCCAGCCCACGCCATTGCCGTGGTCGGCACGCCAGATCCATAGGTCATCGCCGATTACATTGTTACTGTTGATCAAGAGGCTGACCGTCGCTTTGCCCGCGCCCGCGCCACCGACGCGGAAGAACAGGTCGTGCAACGAAGTCGGGTTGCCCGCGTGGCTGGCGGCGTTGCCGGTCGGACCGACTTGCAGCAAGGCCGGCGAGTTGGTCGGGCCGGCATCGAACAGAATGCCACCGATGATCACGCCATCGACATCGGCAACCGACATCGCGGTGACACCATTCTGGGCCAGCAGGGTTGGGAAGCCAAGCCCGAGCACCACGGTATTGGCCCTTGTGACCTGAATCGTACCCGTCAGGGAATAAACGCCAGGCGTCAGCAGCAGGTTCAGTCCTTGGTTGAGGGCGGCATTGATTGTTGCGGCAGTGTCGGTCCCCGCTTTTGCAATATAGAACTGGCTGATCGGAATCGACTGCCCAGGCGCCGACCCATTGGACCAAGTGACCCCCTGGGAGTTGCTCCTAAGCGCAGGAACAAAAACGCTGTAGTTCCCGTTGCTATCGATGGTGAGGAAGGGTTTCTCCCGGACGACAGGCGTGGTGCCCGCGACCGTATTGGCAGGAAAGTTTGCGGCCGGCGGGTTGGTGTCGCCGACAAAAACCATATTCCAATTGGAACCGGCCCAGCTGCCCCATTGGCAATTCCGGGAGAGCCATTGCTGCTGGGTTCCCGAGTTGATTTGGTTGTCAACCAGGGAATCGGAAAGGAAGCCGCCGCTGGCCCAGCCGCCATTTTGATCCAGGATGATACTGCCCTTGATGTGCATGCGGCGCATCGGGCAGGCCTGGGAGACGGCCCATTGGTCGGTGCCCCCGGAAGGAATCACGGCCATGTTTTCCGCCCCTTCCCAAAAATTACAGGTCGCGTTATTGTTACCCAAGGCCGCGTTGGAGATCACGCCACCGCTGATCGTGACGTTGTCGGGCGATTGCCCCAGGCCCAAGACCTGGGTGTAGTAGCCAACGTTTACCGTGTTATTGTAGGTGCCCGGCTTGAACAGAAGCGCGTAGCGGGCCGATCCAAACTGATTCCCATATTGTTGATTATAGATGTTATTAATCTGCCCCTGAATGGATGAGGCGGACATCGATGGATCGAAGACCAACACATTGGGCCCAAAGTCTGGCCCCGAGGAGGTTACGGTTCCACCACCGCCGGTGCTGCCACTGGAAGCAGCGAGGCTCATATAGTTGAGATTCCAACCGCCGTTGTCCTGGCTCAAGGTGAGGATCTGCTGGCCCGCCGGCAGGGTGACACTGGCCGTCACTGTGGCCCATGATTGCCAACCACCCGTGGAGGGAAGGCTGACGGAACCGCTCAGATTTGCACCCGAAGAATTTGCCAGATGGAAGGCACCCGCCACCGCGCTCGGAGCCGCCACGCGGAAGCTGACCGTGTATGTCCCGGCTGTGGCCACATTGACCGTATATTTAAACCACTGACCGCCGCTGGCCCACCCGAGGTCATTGCCTCCTCCCGTGTCAGAAGTCGCTTCCAGGTCAACGCCGTCGGAACGGTAGCCATTGGCCGTTCCATTGATCGAAGTGACATTGTAGCCAACGCCCTGGCCGCCCGTGTCATAATTTTCGGCCTGAAGCGTGCCAGGAATGGTGACTGTTGTATAAGCACCCGTGCCGCCACCCCCTGTATTGCTGGTTCCGGCAAATGGCTCAAAAGCATGTGCAAAGTCCCACGGGTTTTGCACGATGCCACTGCAGGCTTCGGACACCTGCGCGGCATTGCCCGAGCAGGATTGATCCCGGGACACGCACCAAAAGCTCAGCCGGCCAATATTGCTGTTTGCTTTGGCGTAATTCACCACCTTCTGGGCGTCCGACACCGTAAACACTTCCGGGGACGAGTCATTCAACCCGATCATGGGCGTGATGCCGACCTTGGCATTCAGGCCGATCGACTGGAGCTGGCTGATCGTGGCATTGGCGGCATCGATGGCATTTTGTCCCATGGCATACGGATTGGGCCCGGAACCATAATCCATGGCCATGATGTTGACCACCGCGACATTCACGCCATGCGACTTGGCATTCTGCAACAGGTTGAGGCCGGATTGGATCAGCCCGCCCGGCGATACCGGAAGGGTGTACGAAATCACCAGGCCGGAATTCGCCGCCTGCAGGCCGGCCAGCGCCTGGTTGCGACGGTCGATGGCCGCCGTGTCGGTGCTCCCGGCGCCTTCGATGTCAAAGTCCAGCTTCCTGACGTTGTATTTGTCGATGACAGCCTGATACTGTGATTGAATATTGGATACACTGGTGCAGGTCCCGGCCAGCTCGGTGCCGGCCGCGCCGCCAAAGGAGATGATGACATCGCCGCCCGCGCTGCGCAGGCTGTCGATCAACGACCTGAAATTGTTTTCTTGTGATACCGGAAGATTGCCAAACCAACTCGCTCCACAGCCGCCATCGCCGACGATAAAGGCCAGCGTGAAGTCCTTGATTCCAGACTGCTGGGAAATTTGCGCCAGGTTGTTGTTTCCGCTCATGTCGAGATACGGGGCGAAAAGGTTGGTTGACGATGAGGTGCCGCCGCCACTGGTGCCACCGCCACCCGTGCTGCCACTGGAAGCAGCGAGGCTCATATAGTTGAGGTTCCAACCGCCGTTGTCCTGGTTCAAGGTCAGGACCTGCTGGCCCGCCGGCAGGGTGACACTGGCCGTCACCGTGGCCCATGATTGCCAACCACCCGTGGAGGGAAGGCTGACGGAACCGCTCAGATTTGCACCCGAAGAATTTGCCAGATGGAAGGCACCCGCCACCGCGCTCGGAGCCGCGACGCGGAAGCTGACCGTGTAAGTCCCGGCTGTGGCCACATTGACTGTATATTTAAACCACTGACCGCCGCTGGCCCACCCGAGGTCATTGCCTCCTCCCGTGTCAGAAGTCGCTTCCAGGTCAACGCCGTCGGAACGGTAGCTATTGGCCGTCCCATTGATCGAAGTGACATTGTAGGCCACCCCCTGGCCGCCCGTGTCATAGTTTTCGGCCTGAACCGTACCAGGAATACCCGCAGGGCTTCCGCCGTAAGGTCCTTCACCTGATGGAGGAGGTGGTGGTGGCGTCCCTAGTGGCGTGACTGAGTATTGCAGCGTGCTATCATTGAACTTAAACACATAGTTTCCCGCAGCGGCACTCGTGTAATTGACGTTGGCAGCATTCGCCGCAGCAACACCGGACGTGCTACCAGCGCCCCAGTTTTGGCCTATCGTCCAGGCACCCGAAGCATCGTACTTGTACTGATAGGCTGTATTCGCCGAAAGCGAAACCGTCACCTGCCATAGGTTGGCCGACGCCAGCGTCATCGCCGTGGTGCCCCAGTTATTCATGGTACCCCGGAGATACATCGTCGAATAATTGGCGGAGACCGTGTTTGTCACGAATGTGGCGCTAATCGAATGATTAGCCTGCACGTTGCTAAACGTGTAACTTGCGACAGCACCCACGCTCGAGCCATCCACGGTCACCCCGGATACTTTATAGCCCGAGTTGGGCGTGATCGAGAACGACTGGCTGGCGCCCTTGTTGACCCTGACACTGCCCAAGGGGCTGATGGAGCCGTTGGAACCGGCGCTGGCGGTAATGGTGTAAGAAGTGGTGGTTCCGCCTCCGCCGCCGGCTGTCCCGCCCGACCAGGACTGGACATTGACCCAATCAAACGTGGCCGGGCCAAAGCCAGATTTTGACACATATTGGCCATACTTATTGTAATGCGGGCCCGGATTTGGAACTTTGGTCCCTGTCAGCGAGCCGTTCACGTATATACTGATCAAATTTCCGATCGGATCGTAAATCGTATTCATTTTGAACTGTACGCCGACCTGGATCGACGCCTCGAAGGCATCGCTCTGTTCGAGCGACATTATTTCTACTCCCGTAGGTCCGCCTACGGCTTCATCAAGGATGAGATCGGGGACCGTCGGATCCGTGTCTCCAAAAACCTGATGCATGCTTATATGGTTGGAGCCGGACGGGAATGATACGAGCGTGCCAAGGCCTTGCCATTGATTGGTCGTGTTAGTGGGAAGATTATTGCCGCGCATTTCCGCACGGCAAAGGCCAGCGACGGTGGGTATCCTGAATTCGTACCCTCCGGGAATAGCCGTGATTGTGGCGCCGGCCGACGTTTGGGCGATATAGGTTTCATTGTCGGGCGTCCAGCCGGTACCGAGTTGGGCATGGGCTGAAAGGCACAAACTGCAGACAATGGCAAATGCAGCGGCTTTACGAACATGGTCGTGCGTTTTCATACTTACTCACGTTTTTGAGGGTTTTCCCTGGGGGTAGGGGTAAAAAATCCGAACAACATGTTTCTGTCTATTTTTCCGGTAAACACAAGGAAAATTAGCAAAAACAAGTTAAATAAACATTTTATTGTAAAATTTAATGTAATTATTGTTAAATATTGCATTAAACTAATCAATAGCCCTGCGAGTTAAGCATTTTCGTAGAGCCGCTTGTTGCTGCCTGAACTATATGTAGGGTAAATTTCTTACATATTCAGGGGTTTTCTAGTTCGCACAGCGGGGTGGATAAAGACGGATTGCTAGGGTATTTTTCCAGCCAGCAGGATGCGGTTTAATTTCCCTTGCGCGTTGCGCGGCCATTCAGCCACCGCCACATAGCGTTTCGGTCGCGCGGGCGGCGCGAGTTGCTCGGCCAGGGTTCGGGCCACGCGTTCCAGGTCCGGCGTGCGCATCGTGACCGGATAGCAAGCCACGACCGCTTCCCCCCACTCCGCGTCCGGCACGCCCAGCACCGCCACGTCGTCGAATTCGCCTGTCGCCCGCAGCGCCGCCTCCACTTCCGCCGGCGACACTTTTTTTCCGCCTGTGATAATGATGCGGTCGCGCCGCCCCG
>Ga0210387_10000688_pt1 | contig 24513 bp, 21 predicted proteins | sample IncBWC7OmetaG_FD_160108 | JGI IMG/M metagenome (GOLD analysis project Ga0210387, IMG submission 160108) | Forest soil microbial communities from Barre Woods Harvard Forest LTER site, Petersham, Massachusetts, United States - Inc-BW-C-7-O ...
GAATCGGGCGACGCCGCGCGCCGCAGCGACTCCCTGCTGGGTCAGGTCGCCGATGTGCCTGAATTTGTTCGGATCTGCGGTGTCAACGTGGTTTACATCACATTGCCTGTTTCGCCGCACCCGCGCATTTTGCAGCTGTTGGATGGCCTGCGCGACACTGTCGCGTCCGTTTATTTCGTTCCCGATCTGCACGCGCTCAACATCATTCAGGCGCGTGTCGATGTGGTGCACGGCATGCCGATGTTTTCCGTGTACGAATCGCCCTTCTTCGGCGTGCGGTCCCTGGCCAAACGTGTCAGCGACATCGTGTTATCCACCGTCCTGCTGATCTTCGCGACGCCGGTTCTGCTGGCAGTGGCCATTGGCGTCAGGCGCTCATCGCCCGGACCAATTTTATTCAGGCAGCGCCGTTACGGCTTGGACGGCCGCGAGATCATGATCTACAAGTTTCGATCCATGACGGTGACAGAAGACGGCGCGGCCAACTATACGCAAGTGACCCGCGAGGACAGCCGCGTCACGCCGTTTGGCGCGTTTATTCGCCGCACTTCATTGGATGAACTGCCGCAACTGATCAATGTGCTCGACGGCAGCATGAGCATCGTCGGGCCGCGCCCGCACGCGATCTCGGTCAACGAACATTATCGACGCTTGATTCCCAGCTACATGCTGCGGCACAAGGTCAAGCCGGGCATCACCGGTTGGGCGCAGGTCAATGGTTACCGAGGGGGCGATGATTTACCCACGATGACCAAGCGCATCGAGTGCGATTTGGAGTATCTCAAAAACTGGTCATTGTGGTTTGACCTGCGCATCCTCGTGCGTACGATCTGGGTACTATTCGGCGACCACCATGCGTTTTAATTACATGCGTACATATATCATCGGGTTTGTCATATCGCTGTTTGTGTTGACGCAGGCCGGTGCGAAACCCGAGGACTATCGACTCGGTCCCGGTGACTTGGTGAAAATCGCGGTGTTCGACCATGATGAGCTCGGGGTCGACGCCCGAATCAGTCAGTCGGGAAACATTACGTTTCCTTTAATCGGCCAGGTTCAATTGGCCGGGCTCTCCACGCGCGACGCAGAGTTGCTTCTTGCGAAGCGCTTGATCGAAGGGGGCTTCGTAAGACAACCTCAGGTCTCCATTCTCGTCTCGGAATACCAGAGCCAAAAGGTCTCCGTCATGGGTCAAGTGGCGAAGCCCGGACAGTACCCGCTCGACGCCTCCAAGAAGGTGTTGGATGCCTTGGCAATGGCGGGCGGCGTGCTGAACGATACCGCGGCGGACGACGTGACGCTGGTACGCGCCAATGGAACCCGCATCGTCATCGATTTGCAAAAATTGTTCGACGGGGATCCCGCCGCGAATCTCGTCGTGCAAGACAGCGATACCGTGTTTGTGGCGCACGCGCCGCAATTTTACATTTACGGCCAAGTACAACATCCCGGACAATATAAGCTCGTGCGCAACACTTCCATTTCGCAGGCCATCTCCATCGGCGGCGGCCTCACGCCGCGTGGTACGCAGCGAGGTGCCATCGTCAAACGCGTGGATGCGAAGGGCAAGGAGCACAAGATTTCCGTGAAGGATGAGGATGTGTTGCAGCCCAACGATGTATTGATGATCAAAGCCAGTTTGTTCTGAAATTCGAGAACGTTATGCGCCTATCACAATTTGTTCGGATTCTCTGGGTGCACAGAAGGATGGGCTTCGGCATCTTCATTGCCACGCTCGCGCTCGCCGCGGCCGCTAGTTTTCTGCTGCCGAAAAAATACACGGGCGAATCCGCGGTCGTCGTCGACGAGCGCGGCATCGAGCCTCTGGCGCAACAGGGCGCCATGCCGGTGCAACTGGCGGCGAACTTCGTGGCGACCCAGGTGGACGTGATTGAGAGCCATAATGTCGCTCTCAAAGTTGTCGATAAAATGAAGTTGGTGATGGATCCGGAAGTCATCGAAAAATTCAACAGCAAAACCGGGGGTGTGGGCAGCATTCGCGATTGGGAGGCCGAAGAGCTGCTGAAGTCGCTGAGCGTGAAGCCGGCGCGCGAAAGCAACGTGATCTTTCTGCAGTTCGCCGCCAAGTCGCCGCAAGTGGCGGCCGACATCGCCAACTCGTTCGCCGATAACTACATTACAGCCAGCCTTGAACTCAAGGTAGATCCCGCACGGCGCCAGGCCGGCTGGTTCGATCAACAAGTCAACGATCTTCGTGTCGCGCTGGAAACAGCGCAGCAAAAGCTCTCGTCCTATCAGGCTCAACACAGCGTCATAGGGAATGACGACAGCAGCAACAAGCTGGATACTGAGAACGCGCGTCTGAATGAGATATCCACTCACATGGTGGCGGCGCAGGCGGCCATGTACGACGCAGAGACGCGCCAGAAGCAAATGAATGACGCGTTGACAAAGGGTCGTTCCAGCGAATCCGTTACCGTACTTCAGAATCCTCTGCTGCAAAACTTGAAGACCGAGTTGGCGCGATCGGAGGCCAGATTTGCCGACGTGTCGCAGCGCTTCGATCACAATCATCCCCAATATATGAGCGCCCAGGCGGAGCTGGAATCGCTGCGGGCAAAAGTGGCCGGGGAAGTCAGCAATGCCGTCGGCACGGTGGCACGAGAAGCGCAGATCGCCAGGCAAAACATGACGGATCTACAGCGCGCGATGGAACAGCAGCGCAAGCGCATTCTCGACCTTCAACACAACCAGGACGAGTACACCGTCCTCAAACGCGACGTCGAGAGCGCCCGCGCAGCGTATGACTCTTCCTTGCAGCGCGGCGGCGAGACTCGATTGGAGAGCCGGCTCAACAACACCAACACCGCGATCTTGAATTATGCATATCCGCCGATGAAGCCCTCCTCGCCGCGTCTGCTTCTCAACCTCGCCTTGGCGATCATATTGGGCTCGATGCTCGCGGTCAGCGCGAGCTTGATCAAGGAGCGCTTTGACCCTCGCGTTCATTCGCGCGCCGATCTGTTGGAAGGGGCGGAACTGGCAGTACTCGCGGAATTGCCCCGAGCCCGTATCTCCACGCGCCGTCATAGGCGCGCTCGCAAGCAACGAATTAGCTACAAAGAACCGCGGGTGGAGCCCGCATGATGGAGACAAAGCCAGTGACGCCGTCCAAAACTTCCGCGCAGCGCGTCGCCGCAACCTCCAGCCCGGCGGATGCGCGACTGGGCGAACTCTTGCAACACGATGGCACACTCACGGAACAAGACGTCCGCGACATCATGGCGGCCCAGCGCCTCCTAGGTGAGCGGTTTGGAGAGGTTGCCTCACGATTGGGACTGGTGAAAGAGCAAGACGTTCAGCATGCGCTCGCGCGCCAGGCTGAATTTCCACTAGCATTGCCCGGCGAGTCCACTCTGAGTCCCGAGCTGATCACCGCGTATCAGCCTGCCAGCGCTCGTGCCGAGGAGCTGCGGACCCTGCGCAGCGAACTAGGTCTTCGTTGGTTCGGCAAAGGCAATCGAGCCCTGGCTATCGTCGAGGCGCGGCCGGGCGACGGCTGCGGCATACTCGCCGCAAATCTTGCCGTGGCATTTGCGCAGCTGGGCGAGCGCACGCTTCTGATCGATGCAAATCTGCGCGCGCCGGCGCAACAGGGGCTCTTCGGCCTTAAATCCGACGTTGGTCTGGTCGAATTTATCAGGGGACGTGAAAATCTCGACAGCGCTTCGGTGAAGGTGCCCGGATTCAACTGTTTATCGGTGATGTTTACCGGTGCGGTGCCTCCCAATCCGCAAGAACTGTTGGGCCACGTTTCATTCGCCTACCTGATGGAGACGGCGGCGAGCAAATTTGGCGTGGTTATCGTCGATACGCCGCCGATGCTGCAGTGCGCCGATGCCCAACTTATCGCGGCCCGTGCCGGTGGCGCGGTGTTGGCGACTAGGCGCCACGCCACGCGGCTCACCGAGGTAATCCGCATCAAGGCGCTGCTCGAAGCTGCAGGGGCTTCCTTACTCGGCGCAGTGATCGACGGCTAGAACGCGATGGCATATTCCAGCGCGCAACCTGAAGCCGCGACAGAGTCGACGCCGAGCTGGCTTCGTTTTTCTTTGCTCGCGTCGCCGCTCATCGGCGCCACGTTTATTTCAAAGTTTGGTTTTCCCCCATTAGCCTCGATAGGCATCGGTGTTTCCATTTTCTTTCTCCTGGGAGCACTCGCGGCAGGGTCGCTGCTTGGTGGCGTGAGCATCGAACCGCGCAGGTTGGCGCTTTTCACTGCGATGATCGGAATATTGGGCCTAATTCAAATCTTCCTGCCGAATTCGTTCTCACCCTCATCGTTGGTGCTGCTGGTCGCCGTACATCTGCCGTACATATTTACGGTTCCCGGTGGCGATGACAAAGACCGCATCATCAAATTCTTTTTGGGAACCGTCACGGTCTTTGCGTGGTGTGGTATTGCCCAATACTGTCTTCAGTTCTTCGTCGATACGCGTTTTCTTTTTCCTATCGAGAACTTCACGCCGAGCAGCTTTATCGTCCAGCAGTTCCATAATCAAGCAAACATGGGCTACGGCTCACATGAATATCGAGCCAACGGCGTATTTCTACTGGAGCCATCCTTTTTCAGCCAGGTGCTTGCAGTAGGCATCGTCGCCGAGTTGTGCACTTTTGGCAGGTTGAGCCGCATCGGGCTATTCGGCGTTGCGCTCATCGTTTCGTACTCCGGCACCGGGCTCATCGTACTGGCCGTCTGCCTGCCGCTGTGCCTCGTTGCGCAGCGCCGATGGGGACTGCTGGTAACAGGACTGTTGGCTCTAGCTGTGATTATCGGATTCCAATTGTATTCTCACGGGAACCGTTTGCTCTCGAGAATTGGTGAGTTTGACTCGGAACAATCCAGTGCCTACATGCGTTTTGTCGGCGGATTTAATTTGTTCGACAAATTTCTTTGGGGGGATCCGTGGCGGGCGTTATTCGGCTACGGGGCCGGTTCGTACGCTAGTTATGCAGCGGGCGTTCACGATTACGCGGCCGCCGAGATGGCGCTATTCAAGATAGTGTTCGAGTTTGGTTTGGTCGGTGCGGTCGCGTATTTCGGGTTTTTATTTGGTTGTCTCTACGCATCTTCTGCCCCACGATTCTTGATACTTGCAGTGGGCATTACCTACTTTTTGAACGGAATATATGTTCCATTTGCACACGGCCTGGCGTTGAGCCTGCTGCTATGGAATTCGGCTCCCGAGCGCGGCGTGTGGCCATGGCTTCGCAAGCAGCCTCGCGAAGTGGTCTCGGCTGCTGCTTTGCCCGTGCCGCGAGGGATTCGCGCGTGGTAACGGCACTCCTTATCTTTGGTTTTTTGTGTTTGCTGGCGGCCTGCCATCCCTTCATCACCTATCCCTGGTCGTTGATCGTTCTTCAGGCGCTACATCCCGTCAAACGATCACGCCTGAACGAAATTCCCCAATCGGATCTGAGCTGCGCGATTTGCGTTTGCGCGTACAACGAGGAACGGGGCATTGAGCGCAAAATCCAGAACCTGCTGGCGCTGCGCGCGCGTGAACCGGGTCTCGAGATTCTCGTTTATGTGGATGGCGCTGCGGACCGTACTGCGGAAATCCTGCAGCAATACGCCTCGCAAATAAACCTGCACGTCGCCACCGAACGCCGCGGTAAAACGCACGGCATGAATCTTTTGGCTTCCCAAGCGCAGGCCTCGATACTCATCTTTACGGACGCGAACGTGCTGATGGATTTGGATTGCGTTAGCGATTTCCGGCGCTATTTCTCCGACCCCGAAATCGGATGCGTTTGCGGCAACCTGATATATACAAACGCCGGAACCTCGGCCACTGCCGCGTCGGGCTCCGCCTACTGGAGGTTTGAAGAGGTCATCAAGAAGCTGGAAATGGAAAGCGGCTCCATGATTGGGGCCGACGGATCGGTATTCGCGATCAGGCGTTCTTTGCACGTCGCGCCGCCAGACCACATCATAGACGACATATATGTTTCGCTGATGATTTTGTGCGCCGGCCATAGGGTCGTTCAAGCAAGCGATGCTTTGGCCTACGAAGAATCGGTTGTGTCAGGCCGCGAAGAGTTCAACCGCAAGATTCGCATTGCCTGTCAATCGTTCAATGTTCACCGCTTGCTATGGCCGCGGCTGCGCAAGATGGATGGAATCACGATCTACAAATACGTTTCGCACAAATTGATCCGTTGGTTCACGATTTATCTCCTGGCGATGGCGGCTGTCGCCTTCGAGGCTGCATTGATTGCGGGCGGATATCCGCGCGTCGCGATCGCAATGATAGTCGGCGCTGCTGCGGCCTTGCTGCTCGGTTGCATATCCTCGGTGAAGCCATTCGCCCAAATCGCCGGGATTGTTGCGGCCTTTGCGGGTACCGGCTGGGGAGTTTGGCGGTCGATCCGCGGCGAGCGATACCAGACCTGGACTCCAGCAGCCTCGATCCGCAAATGACTCAGTCCATGAAATCCGAAGGATCGCTGGGTACTGGCATCCGATGCCTTTGGATCGCCCGCTATATACCCTTTCCGATGGATGGCGGCGCACAGGTCTATTCGGCGAACCTCTCGCAATCACTCGCAAAGGCAGGTGCGTTTGTTCGTTTTATGGGCCTCGGCAACGCCGCCGCGGTGCCGGTATCGGCCGCCGGCGTTGAATGGTTGGCCGTACCGGGCACAAAGCGCAGCGCTGCTGTGGCCGCCCTTAGTGCGTTGCCCTTTGCGGCGGCAATCGACGCCACGAAAACTTACCGGCAAATGCTCGAGACGCAATTGCAAGAACCGTGGGATGCAATAATCTTGGATGGCTATGGAACAGGATGGGCGCTCGATCGGTGCGTCGCGTATTGTGGGCATCGACGCACGCGCCGGCCCGTTCTCGTACACGTATCTCACAACAACGAAGAGATGTTGTGGCTTGCCATGGGCCGCGAGGCGCGCGGATCGGCACTCAAACGACTCGCACTGCGGCGTAATGCGACCAAGGTCGCCACTCTCGAACGCCGAATCGTGCGCTCGGTCGATTTGCTGACGACAATTACCGACGAGGACCGAAGCACCTTGGGCGCGGCTTTAACCCGCGGTCGGTCGCTATCCCTCACGCCAGGCTACACGGGACCGATTGTCGGCGCGCGGCGTATCACCGCCGCGACGCCGCGTCGGGTCATCATCGTGGGCTCGTTTCACTGGGTCGTTAAGCAAGAAAACCTCGCACGGTTTGTGGAAATCGCCGATCCTATTTTCGAGAAACAAGACATCGCAATGGATGTTGTTGGAGATATTCCAAAAGCGCTTCTCGCCGCCCTCAAAGCCCGTTGTCGCGCGACGCATTTTCACGGCTTCGTGACGGATGTTGCGCCGTACCTGGACCGCGCTCGTATTGGGATCGTTCCGGAATCCATTGGAGGCGGCTTCAAGCTTAAATTTCTCGACTACATATTCGGGCGTGTGCCTGTGGCCACGGTCTCGCAGGCCGTTGCCGGTCTAACAGAGGAACTCCGACTCGCCATGTTGAAGAACGACACACTCGCCGGGCTGGTCGGCGAAATTGTCTCGCACATTGACCGCATAGATGAGTTGAATCGCATGCAGGAGCACGCCTTCACGCTCGGCAAAGCGCAATTCGACTGGAGCGTCAGGGGCAAGCGATTCTTGCTGGCAATCGCGGCAATTCGAGAGCCCGCCGCGGACGACCACCGACTTGGCAGCAGCCGGCAAGATGCGCAGTTGCCAAGCGCCGACCTAGCGGTGGGCTAAGCGATGGCTGCTGCCACACGCCGCGGGGCAATCGGTGCGCTTCTCGCGTTTTGCTCGCCGGCGTTCGCTGACGCACCGGACTTCCGCATGACGGCCGACTCTCCGATAAGCAGGGACTCTCCCAGTTCCTTCGATGTTTTTATTGCCGATAAATTTACTTACGATGACAATCTCTATCGATTGCCTCCCGGCTTTGGCATCCCTGCAGCGGCGGGTCCTCTGGCGACGCGTGCTGACAGCTTCAATTCCGTTTCCCTGGGTGGGAATGGCCGCTGGTTCTCTGACATCCAGGCTGTTTCCCTCGATTTCCGCGCCGATGACAATCACTTCATACACAACAATTCCCTAGACAATGTTTCGGGCAAGGGAAACTTGGAATGGGATTGGCGCCTGGGAACCTATTGGTCTGGAGAGACGGGTGTAAGCTACTATCGGGCACTCGCTGATTTTGCAAGCACAGCCTACTACGCCCGCGACGTCGTGCAGAGGGAGGATTATTTCACCAACTTCCGCTACCAGGCGGGGCCCCATTGGGCTCTCTACGGAGGATTCATAGGCGCTGATACCTCTCAGACAGCCGTCCCGGAACAACTGTACAACTTTAACAGCAAGGCTGGGAACGCAGGAATCGAGTTCGCGACCTCCTCGTCGAATACGGTTGGCCTGGATTATCGATATACGAAAGCCGATTTCCCGCAGGACTTTCTTGTGAATGGTGCGCCGTTCAACTCTGACTACAATGAGGAAACGGCGCGAATATTGGTTAAATATGTATTCAGTGCCGCAACCGAGCTCGACGCGAGCGCTGGGTACCTGAAACGCGATTACCCGGAGTCGAGATTTGCCACCTTCTCGGGAAACATATGGCGTGCAGCGCTGCAGTGGGAGCCCACCGATCAGTTGCAATTCATTTTGACCGGTTGGCACCAACTTGCGGCGTACGTGGACGCAGAGTCGGACTACTTCGTGTCGAAAGGCGTGAGCCTTAAGCCGACATGGATCGCGACGCAAACGCTCAAACTATCCTTGACAATATCTCGGGAGACTCACGACTACATCGGCTCGAGCCCCAGCGAAATTACCTTCGTCTCTCGGCGCGACAACCTGACGTCGGCGCAGGGAGGACTGATTTACGCCCCTAAGGACTCCCTGATTTTCAATGTCACCTGTCGTTACGATAAGCGCTCTTCAGATCAGGCGCAATTTCAGTTCAACGACACACTGGCCACCGCGAGCGTGACTTACAAGATCAGGCCGTGAACGCCATCATAGAAGAGTCTTCCTGTCTGGACTCTGCCGAGGTTGCCTTGGAAGGGCAAGTCGTTTGCGGTCGCGGTCTCGCGGCACCTGAGCTTGTCACGCTAAGCGAGCAAGTGCAGGCCATAGTCAAGGAGCCGCTCTGCCCTGGTTCTTTGAATATTGTATTGAATCGCCCTATGCGCCTGCTTGACACGGCTGGATTTGCGTTCGACCGCGGTTACAGGACTTTGTGGCCGGCTTCGCTCGGCGGGATAAATGTTTGGGTTTACAGGTGGCGCGAATCCCCGCTTCACGTTGTAGAAATCTTGTCTTCCGTTTACCTGCGAGGGCGCCTCAATTTAAAGAATGGCGACGCGGTTACGCTGCGGATGAGCAAAGCACAGATCGGAGAGCTGCATTCTTTCGAGCGGTTCATCTGGGCATTGCTGTGGACCGGAAGGCGCCGCTGGTTTTATTCGTACAAGTTGTACTCCAGCCGTACAGTTCGGTTGGGCAAAGAATTGGGTGCAACCCAGCAGCAGCCGGTAGTCCGCGGATCAATTCCGATCAGTCTGTATGTGATCAAGGAAATGGCGACTCTGGTGCCAATAGTCCTTTTCAGAGGTCTCGCCCAGAACTTGCTTTCCGGCTCGAAGAGAATCGTCAAATCGACGCCGGTAATTGGCACCTTGGCCAGAGATCTAAAACTTAAATATTCACGCAAATACGCCTTTTCGCGCATCGAAACGGAAAATTGTACAAATGCTGATGAGCGGGTATTCCGACAAATTCAAAATATATTGAATTTCACGAAAACCAGTAACTCTCACTACTCGGCAGAGCAGTTCCCGGCCGCCTACCACACCATAAATGTAAACGGCCGGCAGGTTCCGGGCCAGCGCGATCCATCAAAGCGTCTGGCATCTGTGCCAATCGATTTCCGCGGCCAGACCGTTCTGGACCTGGGTTGCAACCAAGGCGGCATGCTTCACGAAATCCGATCGCTGATTAAATGGGGCGTTGGAATCGACTACGATCCACACATGATCAACGCCGCCAATCGCATCAAGAGTGTGAACGCGTCAGACAATATCACGTTTTATATTCTTGACCTGCAAAACGATCCGCTTGAACTTATCAGTGACTTTATGCCGGATCGGAAGGCCGATATCTGCTTTCTTATGTCGGTTTGCATGTGGCTGAAGAACTGGCAACAGGTCATTGACTTTGCCCATTCGAAATCGAATTCCATGCTGTTCGAGACCAATGGGTCTCCTCAACAGCAGAATGAACAAATCAATTATCTTCGGGCAAAATACTCTGTCGTAAACATGCTTTCAGCGATTTCTGATGACGACCCTATTCAAAAATTCCGAAAGCTCTTTTATCTCACCGAGCCAATTTAGCGGGACGCCATGCCACCGATTCCAGATGCGATAAAGCAGTTCGGGCGGGCCCACCTGCCCGAGTCAGTACTCGACAGATGGCATTTGATCGCGTTTCTCTACCGGCAGCGATTTTCCAAACCACGCATACCCGACACACCGGCGTTTGATGTTGAGGGTGATCGATATTTCGCCACACGCCTGCCAAAGGCGCGGATTTATCTCGAGTACGGCAGCGGCGGATCCACGGTTGTTGCCGCGAAATCCCGCGTGCGCTTCAAAAGCGTCGACAGCGATCCGTTTTTCCTTCGTGCAGTCGAGAACAAAATCAGCAACGAATTCGGCAGCCCCAATGGAGATTTCATTTACTGCAATATCGGCATGACGGAGTTATGGGGCATCCCAATTTTCAAACGCCTGTCGGCGGGTAGAAGCAATCGTTGGAAACGCTACCCGCTTGCACCTTGGCTTAACCGCGATGCGTCGTTCTTACCGGACTTGGTGTTGATCGATGGGCGCTTCCGCGTGGCGTGCGCACTCACCACCATAAAATGTCTGACCAATAAAGTATCCTTTGAGATTCTGGTCGATGACTACGGCGATCGGGCTGAATACCGGGAGATCGAAAAATATGCGGAGCTTTCTTCGATGCAGGGCCGGATGGCCGTATTCAAGCCGAAATCAGCGGTTAATCTGGACGATATTGACCGAGCCATAGAGACCTATAGCCTCGACTATCGCTAATTTCTACACCGGCACGAAGCTGCGCCAGACTTTCGACGCGACCTGCACGAGTTCTGTCTCGGGCCCTTCCGGACGGCCCATAACGCGCCAGAGTATGAAAGTGGCGACTCCATAGACCACGGTGCCGGCGGCAACCAGGGTTCCCAGGTTCAGGGCAATTGTCCAGTGATCGGAGCCTTTGTCCGAGAAGGCGTCCATGGGCGCCAGCACAGCCGCCATCAGCAAGACGCTCGCGACCGCACGCACGTTCGGCCGTATCTGTTGCCACAGGGACAGACCCGTGACCTTGGTTACGACATTGGCGTTGAACAGCAGCCCCATAGTGCTGATGATGGCCCTTGCATAGAGAACGCCGGCAAATCCGCCAAAATAGAGGCCGATAATCACCAGCGGCACGCGGCACAAAAAACCCTGCAAGTCACGCTTGAACAGAAGCTGCGTTCTACCAGCCGCCATTGCCAGGGGTTGCGCAAGCGAAGCCAAGCTTTGAACCGCAAAGGCCGCCGCTAGTATCCGGATCACGAATGCCGCGGGCAGCCACTTCTCGCCCATGGCCAGCCGCACAAGAGGATCGGCGATCAGTGCCATTCCCACGCCCGCCGGCAGTGCGACTGCCGTTACCAGTGTCTGTGAACGCCGATACGCGGCCGCCAGCCGCGCCGGATCATGCGCCAGGTTCGAAAACGCGGGAAACAGTGTACCGGTCAGGGGCGCCATTGCTTCACGCGAGGGCATGACGGCCAGGCTGTTGCCGACGGAATAGTATCCCAGTGCGGTCTTTCCGATGAACTTGCCGACCAGCAATGGGTCGAAATTCCAGTTTATCGCGTTTATTGCATTGGAAAGAGTCAGCCAAATCGAAAAGGAAAACAACTCACGCGCATGCGCAATCGAAAAGGCTGGACGGAAAGGCAATACCGTATAGGAAACAAGAACGCCGACGAACTGCCCCAGCAAAATGCCGCCAATCAGGGCCCAATAGCTGTGATAGATCACGGCAATCAGCACGGACGTGATCAGCGTGACGAGCTTTTGCGATACCTGCAGCATGAACTGCTGCCAGAATATGAGCTGTTTGGTCAGCATGATGGCCCGAGGGTTTTCCAGGCCGTTCAGGATCGCGCTCCCGCTAAGCGCGAATATGACATTCTCAAGGCGATGGTCGCCGTAATAGCGCGCCACGGGCACAGCTATCAGGGCAAAGACCAACCCGATGAGAACACCCCTAAGCAGATTGAGCGTCCACGCCGTATGAAAGTGGTGATGCGACGGATCGCGGTGCTGGACCAGCGCTTCCGAGAGCGAGATAGTCGTTATGGACGCCAAGACGTTGAGCGCGGAGGTGCCCAGGGCAACCAGGCCGAAATCGGACGGGAGCAACAGCCTGGCAAGGACGAGAGTGCTTAAGGTGGCCAGAATATTGGACACCAGTCGTGCACCGCTGAGCCAGACAGCGCCCTTCAAAAGGCGCGAGCGGACGTTTTTCACCGCGTCACTTGCTCATTTCCAATTATTGCCACGTTTCGAGTTCTGACTATGCTGCAGCGCTGTATCCCGCGGTCAAACAGAAGGAGGAAATGGCATCGCTGCCATGGTTCGCATGGTACTGTATTCAGAGACTCGAATGAACCGAACCGCGGCAATTATAGGGCGCAGGGGAACTTCACTCCGCTGCATCCGCAGGCCAAAGGATCCTCCTGTCGCTGAGATCCGACAAGGAAAATAAAGACCATAATAGTAGTCGCCAATATTGCAGTTGCGAAGAAGACCGGTTGAAAAATTTACCTCATAAAGCCCGACGGACCGCCCTGAACTGGGGCGGCATTGCGCTCTGCCGGGAGACGCTGCGGTGGCCGCTGTTCGCCCGGGCCGAAGCAGCACTGCGGCAGATGCGACGGTTTGCGCACCCGACCTCCGTGGCGAGATAGAGGAGGCTCCCGCAATGCTGGTCAGTATTTATCTGCCGACGAAGAATCGCGAAGTGTTGTTGCGACGGGCGGTCGAGTCGGTGCTGACGCAATCCTATGCAACACTAGAACTCATTGTCGTGGATGATGGTTCAACCGACGGCACCCGTAGTTATCTCGACACAGTCCGAAGCGCAGACAGCCGTGTCCGAGTCATCCGCAACGAGACATCGCTCGGAGCACCCCTCTCGCGCAACCTGGCCATCCGCGATGCACGGGGCGAATTCATTACCGGACTCGACGACGATGATTACTTTCATCCGCAACGTATCGCGGCCTTCGTCGCCGAGTGGCAGCTTCACGAACTGATCGGCGAGCGCTTTTCATGTTTGTTCTCTCAGGATGAGACGGAGCGCGGCAGCGAGCGGTTCGCAAGTTTCCGCGCGGGTTCTGTCCGTTGGGAGGATCTGTTCTTCAGCAATGTCATTGGCAATCAGATCTTCACGCGACGCGAGACACTGATTGCGGCCGGGCTTTTCGATCTGGAAATGCCTGCCTGGCAGGATCTCGACCTATTCATCCGCGTTCTGAAGCACTCCGGGCCTGCGAAGCTGGTCGATGCCGTGCTCTACTACATGAACATGGATCCGCGGCTTGATCGGATATCCGTCGGATCGAATGCCAGGATTCTCCGCGCCTATCGAACGCTGGCTGCGAAATGGCAGGACTGTCCGCGACTCATGCGACAGGCACTGTATCTGCAGACTTTCAGACATTACGGCATCAAGCCGGGTCCTCTTGACCTGCTGGCGTTCGTCCGCATGGGGCTGCATCTGCGGACTCTCAAGACATTGGCCGGCATTTACCTAAGGAAAGCTTGACCACCATGTCAACGCGGCCGCACACGGCGATCAGAGTCATCAGTATGTCGGCAGCGCCGGAACGGCGTCAGGCTTTCACGCGCTCTGCTGAGGAAGCGGGCTGCGACTGGGAATTCTTCGACGCCCACACAGCGCCCATGCACGGACTTAGCTACGACGAGAAACGGGTCACCGGCATTTATGGTCGCAAACTGCACCCGGGTGAACTCGGCTGCTATTCAAGTCATTTCGACTTGTGGCGGTGGCTGGTGCAAGCCGATTTCGAACAGCTTATCGTGCTCGAGGATGACGTCGTCGTAGACTGGGAATTCATTCGCGACTTCAGTGCGATAGAAATGGCCAGCCGCGGTATAGAGTATCTGCGGCTCTTCGCGAAAATGCCGGCCCCCTGGAGATTCATCGCCTCGCCGTACTTCGACCAATACCGCCATCTCATCCGCTTCACCGGATATGCTCTGGGCACGCAAGCCTATGTTCTCTCGAAAGCCGGTGCAGAGCGGCTCATCAATCATGGCTCGAACATCGAAGCACCGGTGGACGTCTACATGGATCGCACCTGGGATCACGGACTGCTGAATCTCGCCGTATATCCATTCCCGGTTTACGAGCGCTATCAGCGGTCCTCGATCGGTGAAGGCCGCTTCTCGGCGCCGATTTCGCGGTGGCGGCACCCGTCCCTGCGCAACCTCTGGACTCGGGCGCGCCGCAAGCTGCAACTCAACTGGGCCATACATGGCTTTTCCCCTCCCTCGGCCCGTGCGCTCCAACGCTCGCTCAAGGCGCGCAAAGAGGTTTAGGGAACCTCAGGATTCTTCGCCCGGCGTTCGAAAGCGGTTTGCACGAATTCCAAGAAACTTTTGACGACCTTCCGATCGAGCAGGAGGATCGCACCGGTATAGATCACGGCCCCGAGCGGTATCAACACCGTAAGCCGCAGAATCGGACCGTATTCGGCGGGAAGCTTCATTCCGGTCTCTTTCACCACGACGGCCATTAGCAAGGACGCGAGAAGTGGTTTTAGAACTCCGTGAAACTGTTCGAAGGCGCTGTAGCCGGTCGCTCGCCTCAACACCCAGGCTGAAACCAGGACCAACACGCATTCGCTTGCAGCCCAGATGCCAATCGCCCAGGGCAGTGAGGGCACCCTCGATAACCAGACCGCAGCCAACATGAAAACCAATTCGGCAAACGATCCCACCAGGGAATCCCGGGGCTTTCCAAGAGCCGTCAACAAGGGCGTAAATGCCATACGCGGCACTTGCAGCAGCACGAGAAAACCGAGAACTGCAACGTAAGGCGAACTGGGTTGCCAGCGATCGCCAAACAGCAAGTCGACTATATCCGGAGCCACCGAGGCCAGCCCAACGAAACAAGGGTAAATAGCCAGGCAAGAGAATTGCGTCGCAGCCTGAAAGGCTCGCTTGAGCCGCGCAGGTTCGAATTGAAGTCCGGACAACAACGGGAGGGCCACCTGAGCCACAGCGGTGGCGGCGATTCCCCAAAACACGTCGATGACGCGGAAACTCACATTAAGATAACCGGCCGCCTCAGCGCCCAGAAATGAGGTTACCAACAAGGTAAACACCCGTTTTATCGACGTCGAGAGGAGCAGTCCGCTCACCGCCAGTACGCCAAATCCAAACAATTGCTTGAATTCACTGTAGCGAAACTGCAAACGTGGAGTTCTGTCCGCCATGATCCACAGCACGAATGAGCCGATAGCAGCTATCAAAATTTGCTGCAGCACCAGGCTCCAAAGACCCGCGCCCAAGATTGCGGCCGCAATGCCGATGCCGCCGCCAATCAGGCGGCCGATAAGCGAGCGAAGCGCCAGGGACCGAAATGCAAATTGCCGTCGTTGCTGGGCCACCAGTGTGGCACTTACGGCAGAGCAAGGAAAAATCAGGCTCATCCATGCGAGCACGCGAGCCGCGCTCGGCTGGTGGATCCATGCGGCAAATGATGGCGCCATCGCCCAGCAGCCGAGCGCCATGATCACGCTCAATCCCATGGTCGCGGTAAACGCGGTATTAAAATGCACATCGGTCGCATCCGGCCGCTGCACCAGCGCGTTGTGAAACAGCATCGTCACCAATATGCCCAACAACTCGATGAGAGCGAGCACCGCCGAGAAGATGCCAAAATCGGCAATGGACAAAATCCGCAAATAGACGATCAGGGACACAAAGGAAATGAGCGCCAGACCGCCGTTTTCGATCAGGCTCCACACCATGGAGTTTGCCGTTTTGCCGCGGCTAACGATTCGGCCGGGATTAGACATGGGTGGCCGCTCGGCGAGAGTGTCTTTCAGCGAAGCTCGCCGCTCATCGGGCGTCCCCAGAATTGCTGCCGCACGGCGGCATCCAGGAGTCGCAAGCGGGAAAATCGCTGTGCCAATTTGAGCGGATTCTTGAGAATCTCGCGTTTGAAGAAAACTTGTCTGATCAGCCCGGGCGATTTGCTGTGAGCGCCCGCATGGCCGATGCGATAGACGGCGCCCACAAAGGGCAACGGTTCGAGAGGCGTGCCGCGCGCCTCCAGATAGCCGCGTATAAAGACGTGGCTGCCGAAGATCCTGCGCAGGTAGTCGGGATCCGCAGTTTCTACGCTTGCCGGCAACTCGTAAAGCGCGGTGCGAACGATGTGCGACGTTCCGCAGAATTTCCAGAAATCCGCATACTCATAAATCAGCTTACCGCCATCGCCCCAAATATAGCCGTTTTGCACATACCAGCCGTTCCCTCCCGATCGACTTGCCGCGAAACTCGTCAAACGGCTGCTCACAAAGTCATCGTCATCAACCACCATGCAATAGCCGGCTCTGTCCGCTTCCAAAATGCCTGTCAGCACACGGCGGCCCTTGTCCAGACGGCAGCTATCGAGGAAAGCCTCGCGGCCGTTGTCCCCTTGCTCGAACATCGGATTGGGCGGAAATCGCACCAGCTTAAGTTCGAAATTGCCAGGCAGCGCCGGCAAATCGGAGCCTTCATTGGCTACGATGATGGCCCGCCAGCGGACATCGTCCTGGCCCGCAATTGAGCTGATGGTCTGCGCGAGTCTGCGCTTGAGGGCCGGCCAATCGGGCGAATTTTCCGGGTGCCGCAGTGGGATGATAAACGTCAATACGCAGTTGTTCATGTTTCACCCGCTGAGTCGCGGATGGTGTCCGGCGGAGGCGCGGCGGCGTGCCAACACACGCATCGCAATACCATGAAGAATGGGGCGCAAGGTTTCGCGATAGACCGCAAATATCGCAAACCCGAACAGCGCGACCCAGCGCGGAGACCTTAGCCCCATGCGCCGCGCATAGCGTTGGTAATATTTGCCGAAAAAATACTGCGTATAAAAGATCGACCAGTACAGGCGCTTGAGCGGCTGAGTTCGTTGGCCGCCCGTGCGAACCTGGGACAGGGGCAGGTGAAAACTATGGCAGTCGTTTGTGACGCGGATATCAAACCCATGGACAAATAAATTCATCTGAAAATCGGTCTCTTCGCGATAGCCATTCCCTCTGGCGTAGTAGTTGTCGAATGGAAATTGCTGCAGCAGGCTCTTCTTCGTCAGGATTATCGCGTTGGTAACGGGAAGTGAAATGTCGCCGGTATATTTTGCGCCATTTACATATTCACAAATCAGCGGGCGAAATGTTTTTGAGGTGCCTATACCGGTCCCGAACCGCTGTAGTGCATTCGGCTTGCTCTCGCCAGGTGTGAGGTAGATGCGGCGTCCAGAAACGGCGCCCGCATTCAGCGTCTGCAGCTTTTGCAGCAGGATTCGCGCATATCCGGCCTCGAGATATTCGTCGTCGTCGCAAAACAAAATGAACTCATTGGTGCTGGCGGCGACGCCGACGTTGCGCGACTGCGACGCTCCTAGGCGGGTTTCATTGCGCAGCATGCGCCACGCTTTGTCGGGAAACTGCCGGGCAATCTCCGCGATCACCAGGGCGGTGTCGTCATCGCCCGCATCGCTGACGAAGATCAATTCGCTGACGCCATCCTGCGCAAAGTAGCTCGGTGCCACCAGACGCAGCGTATGCGCACGATTGCGGGTGGGTACAATCAGCGTGATCAAACGTGGAACGCCGGGCACCGATCCAGCAAATGCGCGCATAATTCATTGAACTCGAGAAGAATCAGACGCCGATTGGGTTGCGCGGGTGTGGGCACGCGGCAGCTCCTTAAGGTTGTAAAATTCAGTGTGTCCGAATCACCGCGTTGAGTCTAGAACGAAACAATGTTCATATGGTCTGAAGCTTGCATATTGCAGCGGGTAGTCGCTATTCCTTACAAATACCGGAGTTTGACCAGATGAATCGGCGCAATTTCCTTGTTTATTCTGCTTCGAGTGCGGGCATATTGCTCCCGATGACGCACTGTCTTGCTGCATCGCCCGACGCGGCGCGGTTGTCGGCTTCCGGCGACGCTCGAAGCGGTGCAAATTCATCTGCCATCATTGAGGACGACTTTCGGGGTGTAGAAATTACAATGCCGAACGGAAGCAAAAAGCTGTATCCCGACTCCGGCAGATGGGCTTTTACATTCTGGCCCGGGACCAAATGGCCGGACAGCTACGGAGATGGCACCAACTGGCTCGGAGGAAATTCCGAATGCCAAACCTTTGTCACGCCCTTTATTGGCAAGGTCAAGGGCAGTCCTGTTCCCGTTGAACTGCGCTACGACCCTTTTTCAATTCAGCCGGATGGTTTACATATTAAGGCATCGCTGTTGAACGCGGCTCAACAGTCGGCTTATCAAATTGGCGGCTATCGACGTTTTGGCTCGGGCATGCTGCTGTCACGAAAATCCTTCACGTTCGGCCAGGTCAGCATGGTCGCCAAGTTGCCGTCCGCTCGCGGCTCATGGGCGGCTTTCTGGTTGTTGCCGGAATCGCATCAGTGGCCGCCCGAGATCGATATATTTGAATCAATGCCATGGGGCAAGCATCAACAGCAACTTCACTACGGCGCGATAGTGCCGAAGGGAACACCGGGGGGCGGTGGCAAGTGGACGGATATTGGCGCAGATCCTTCCGCAGGCTTCCATCAGTATGATTTCAACTGGACGCCGGAAACCATGACTGCATCCTTCGACGGCAAGGCTTACTGGCAACAGCCTACCCCGCCCTCGCTACAACAAAACATGTACCTGATCATCAATTTTGCGGTTGGCGGTAAATGGATTTTCAACGAACTGGGCGTGCAGCCGATCGACGGCGTCTCGCCAGACCGACTGTCGATGGGTTCGGATCTGATTCAGTCCGATTACCCTTCCGAGATGATTGTAAAAAGCATCCGGGTTAGTGCACTCAAGAGCTGATACCGAGGATCTATCCACAACAGTCATGGATTTCACTTCATCGATCTATCTCACATTCGTTGCCGCCACAGTACTGACCTTTAATGCTTGGAGCGCGCCGCGTTTCCGCCTGTGGGTGCTGTTGATTGCGAATCTCGCGTTTATCGCAAGCTTCGTGCAGTCGCCGGATCAACTTGCACCGCTGACTGGCTTCCTGGTACTGGGCTACGCAGCTACACGCTGGGTGGCGCGTTGGCAGAAACCGTGGATCTTGGGACTCAGCGTCGCAATGATTGTCGGCGTATTCGTCGTGCTGAAGCGCTACACATTTTTACCGGCCGGGTTCGCTCTGCCCTTCCTCTATCTGCAGATAGGGCTTTCCTACATCTTGTTCCGCATCTTGCAAATGGTGATCGACAGCGCCGGCGGGGAAAAGGACGCGCGCCTCGGGCCACTGCATTTTTTCAATTTCACCTGCAATTTTTTGAGTTTCGTGTCGGGGCCGATTCAGCGCTCGGACGAGTACTTGGCCAATCTCCATCTGCTCGGTCGAAAAGTCGACGAAACGCTTGCCTTCGCGGCCCTGCATCGGATCATCAAGGGATTCATCAAGCTCGCCGTGGTGTCCGCGGTGGCCAACTATCTATTTGCGGCTCTTTCCGCTGACGTGCTGGCCGAATCCACGTCTCTGCACGGCTGGCGCTATGTCGGGCAGTACGCGGCCAGTGCCGTCACCTACACGTTCTACCTTTACTACAACTTCTCCGGATACATGGACATCGTCATCGGTATTGGCTGGCTGCTGGGGCAGAATCTACCCGAGAACTTTGACCGGCCTTTTTCCGCGCGCAACATTTTTGAATTTTGGGCCCGCTGGCATATGACCTTGTCGGAGTGGTTCAAGACTTACGTGTTCAATCCGCTGATGAAATTTCTTGCCGCTCACGTGTCGGCGCCGGCGTTGCTGCCTTACCTCGGAGTGCTCGCGTTCTTCGTCACGTTCTTTGTCATGGGTGTGTGGCACGGTTCGACCGGCGTGTTCGTGATTTATGGACTGGTCATGGGGGCTGGCGCCAGCCTCAACAAGCTCTGGCAGGTTTTAATGACCAACCGTCTCGGCAAGAAACGCTATAAGTCGGTCGGCGAGTCCTTCGCATACGCGAGCTTGGCGCGAGGATTGTTGTTCGCCTTCTTCGCCTTCGCGGTCACCGGCCTTTGGGTCAACATGCATCAGTTATCGCTGTTGGGTCAGAGGCTCGGCATCGCCGGTCTCACGCTGGCTCTCGTCGGGACCGCGCTGAGCGCCGCGTTGGGTGGAATCGCGGTAGATCGCGCCGGCAGGGTGCTGGCCGCACTGGCGCCGCGACTCCAGGGCTTGAATGCGGCCGGCGTCGCTGCGCGAAATGTCGTGCTGGCGAGTGAAGTGCTGCTGATTTTTGCGGTAAGTTCATTTTTCCACAAAGCTCCCGAATTCGTTTATAAGGCCTTCTAAGATGCGCGCGATCCTGAAGCAGGTGCTGTACCTGTCGATCGCACTGGTCGGCATGTATGCCGTCCTCTTGGCACTGTCGTACGCGCTGGTGCCGGCGATGAGTGGACGAGCGGGCCTCGACTCCAGTCTTGCCGCAGATTCGATTTTCACAACTGAGCCAAAATACGTATTCTTGAATCGGGCCGCCGTCAGGCCGGATGCAAGCCGCATCGTTTTTGTCGGCGCCTCGAATACGGTCGTGGGATTCAAGCAGCGCGAAGTACAGCAGCTTGTGCCGTCCTCGGAAGTCGATAACCTTTCCGTGGGTGGATCGAACATGACCCAGGTGGCGCAGATTGTCGATCTGGTGCAGGATCTGCAAGATTCCGCGGCGCGTCGCCGCACGACATTTGTGATTGGCATGTGGTACGGGATGTTCGTTCAGGACTCCTTCCGTTGGAGTACTCCGGATCGCCACCCGGGCGACACCGACATTGATATCGAGCGCTATCGCTACGGTTTCTACCGGCGTACCGACGCTGGACCCAGGCAAGTGGTGCCGCCCGCGGAACTGCCGCTTGGAGTCATGCTGATCCACCCCTACTTGGTGCTTGATGAGCTGTCGCGTCTTGTGGGCAAGGACTTTCACAATCTTTTATTGGGCAATCCTCCGCACCGTACCGACGCGGATCGCAATGCCACCATTCTCTCCGAGGAGGACAGAGCGCTCGCCCTGACATATTGGCGGGAACAGATGCATAGCGATGGACCGATGTCCGAGGAGCAGTTCTTGGTGCTGCGTGACCTGGTTGCGAGGATCTTGGCGCAAGGAAGCAAGGCGGTGCTGGTCGATCTTCCAATCCCGCACTGGCACGCCGAGCGCTCGCCTTTCTACGCAAACTATTTGAATCAAAAGAAAACACTTCTCTCCGACCTGGAAGGGAAACCCGGCTTCAGCTATTTGGAGATGGCCGACCAAAACGACGACCTTGATTTTTCAGATGAGGTTCACCCTAAACCTCGAGTCACCCCCCTTTGGGCGACGCAGGTAGCGGCGCTTCTGCAAGGACCGCATACATGAACGTCTATGGACTCGAATTCCATCATTTTGGACTGGCCGTGAGATCGCCCGAGGCGGCGTTTCGATACTTAAGTGATCTGGGTTATCGCGCTGGAAGTACCTGCTACGATCCGTTGCAGAAGGTCAATTTGGCGATGCGCCATCATGATCGCATGCCGGATGTCGAGGTGATCTGGCCCGGGAAGGAGCCCTCCCCCATCGACCGTATGCTCAAGCAAAGCGACAGCATGATTTATCACCTGTGCTACACCTCGGAGAATGTCGACGGATCGTTGGCGGCCTTGGAACATGCCGGTCTGGAAGTGCTGCCGCTCGGTATTGCGCAGCCGGCGCCGCTCTTCGGCGGTATTGAAGTATCCTTTTATAACATTACGGGTGTTGGCATCATCGAAATCATCGCCGGCGCGCCCGAATCGAAAAATTGAACGGAGAATGTATGCAAGATCCAATCCTCACTGGTTTAACCTCGGTATTTCGTGAGGTGTTTGACGACGATGAACTGGTGCTAAGGCCCGAGATGACGGCCGACGACGTCGACGGCTGGGACAGCCTTGCGCACATTCGGCTGATCCTATCCGTGCAAAAGGCCTTCGGCGTCAAATTCTCGCCGGTCGAGATGCATCGGCTAAAGAATGTCGGAGACCTCATCGCGCTGACAAAGGACAAGCAGGGCCAAGGCGTCGCGCGCTAGATATCGTCATCAAATGAGTGAACAGCTGTACACCGAATTACAATGGCTGCCCCGGCCGCCCGAGGATTTTTCCAAGCGCTGCCGGGCTCTGCGCGAGACCGGGGCTGAGGTCGGCCGCGAGATACGCGCTCTCGCATCCTTTGCACTCGATGAAAACAAACTCGTAAAGCTGGCCAACTCCATCGAGTCGCTGCGTCCGACTCCCGATTATTTGCGGCCGCTGATTCCGTTTCGACTCGGCATTATCAGTAATGCCACCTCGCATTTCATGGTGCCCGCGCTGACGGCTACGGCCGCGCGCTACGGCATTGCGCTCGAGTGCATCGAGGCGAACTATGGACAGGTGATGCAAGAAGCGCTGGCTCCCGACTCGATGATCAATCGCGCGCGCGCCGACGCGGTATTGGTGGCAATTGACCATCGTGGGCTGGCGCTGGGCGCCCCGCTCGGAGATTCCGCCGCAGTGGATACCGCGGTGGCGGCGGCCATCGATGAATTCCGGGCGATACGCGACGGGCTGCGCAAGAATTCCGGCGCGAGCTGCATATTTCAGACGCTCGCAAGACCGGTGGAAGCCACATTCGGCAGTCTCGATTTGGCGCTACCCGGTACCTCTCGCAATGTCATTGACCTGTTCAATCGCGCTTTGGCGACGACCCTGGCAGGCAAACAAGACTTGCTTCTGGATGTGGGCGGACTCGCCGAAACCGTCGGACTCGCGGCCTGGCATGATGCGAATCTGTGGAACATCGGCAAGATACCGTTCGCCAATTGCTTTCTGCCTATTTATGCCGACCTTACCTGCCGCCTGATCGCGGCGTTGCGCGGCAAAAGCCGACGCTGCCTGGTGCTGGACTTGGACAACACGCTTTGGGGTGGGGTGATCGGCGACGACGGACTGGAAGGCATCGTGCTCGGCCAGGGCGATCCGCAAGGCGAGGCGCATTTGGAGGTCCAGCGCACCGCTTTGGCGCTGCGTGAGCGCGGCATCGTCCTCGCCGTGTCATCGAAAAACAACGACGAGACTGCGCGTCTACCGTTTCAAAAACACCCGGAGATGCTGCTGCGCGAGAATCACCTTGCGGTGTTTCAAGCCAATTGGAATGACAAGGCCACCAATATTCGAGCCATCGCGGAAGAACTTTCTCTTGGGCTCGAGTCCTTTGTATTTCTCGACGACAACCCCGCGGAACGGCGCCTGGTCCGCGACATGTTGCCCGAGGTGGCCGTGCCGGAACTGCCGGACGATCCGGCGCTTTACGTGCGGACTCTGTTGGCGGCAGGTTATTTCGAAGCGATCACGTATTCGCCCGAAGACCAGAAGCGTGCCGACTTCTATCAGGACAATGCGCGCCGCGTCGCGCTGCAGCGTGCTACCGGCGATCTTGACGCGTACCTGGCAACCCTCAATATGACGATTACATTCCAACCTTTCGATCAGGTCGGGCGCGCCCGCATCGCGCAGCTGATCAGCAAATCCAATCAATTCAATCTGACCACGCGGCGCTACAGCGAAGCTCAGGTCGCTGAGATCGAAGCCGATCCGAGTTGCCTCACGCTCCAGGTTCGCCTGGTCGACACCTTTGGCGACAACGGCATGATCAGCGTGGTCATTTGCCGGCAGGAAGCCGGCACGTGGCAAATCGACACGTGGCTCATGAGTTGCCGCGTCCTCGGGCGGCGTGTCGAACAAGCAGTGCTGCAAGAGTTGTTGATCCACGCTCGTTCCCTCGGCATCAGCCGCATCATCGGCACGTATCGGCCAACCGAGCGCAACCGTCTGGTCGAAGACCACTACAGCAAACTTGGATTCACCGAATGCGAGCGTCTCGCCGACGGCTCAACCGTGTGGGGCCTGGACGTCGCGGATTGGACGGACGTAAGCTTGCCGATGAAGGTCGTGCGGATCGGCGACCCGGCGCCAGTAGGTTAGCCGCAAAGTCGGTTCAGGCAGGCAGCTTGTTATTGTCCGCGTAGATCAGGCGGCCCGGCCCGAGCCGTGCGAAGATTTCGGCGAGGCTGGAATCGGCGACGGCAAAGCAGCCCTGGCTGCGACCGAGCATGCCGGAGT
>Ga0210387_10000689_pt1 | contig 24477 bp, 19 predicted proteins | sample IncBWC7OmetaG_FD_160108 | JGI IMG/M metagenome (GOLD analysis project Ga0210387, IMG submission 160108) | Forest soil microbial communities from Barre Woods Harvard Forest LTER site, Petersham, Massachusetts, United States - Inc-BW-C-7-O ...
CCGATCAGCAAAAAAAACCTAGCCAGCGAACCAGCACTTGTCGGCCCGCCAGCAGAAAATCACCTTCGCCGAGATGCGCGAGAGCGGTGCGCGCGGACTGCTCGTGTACTGCGCGGACTACCGCTGCAGGCACTCGATCGCCGTCAGCGGCGACCGTTAGCCAGATGTGTGTTCGCGGAGCGAGCGGATGTGCCGACTTCGTCAGCGCCCATCAGACGCGAGTAGCCGGCGACATCAACCGCGAGCACTGCCGCAGACAGCAACGGTCTCACGCCGGCAATTGGGCCTTAACTAGCGCGGCACGGTGGTGCTCGCGGTCGCTTTCGTGCTGGTAGTGCTGCGTCGCGATAAAGCGCTCGATCGAGAAGTCCGGCGCCCGTTGCAGTAGCTCCTGGGCCGCGCCCTTAGCCGCCGCAGCGTCTCCGAGCTGCGCGTAGCATGCCGCAAGAAACGCCCAATGGGTTTGGCTGGTTCGACTACGCCGTTGGAACGCTTTGATCGCCTCACCGTAGCGCCGTCTGACGAAGTAGGCGCGGCCGAGAGAACCCCAAAAGTGCTCGGGATGATAGGGATTGAGGCGCATCGCCTTCTGGATCCATTCGATCCCTTCTTCCGCCCGGCCGATCCAGGTCAGCACCTCGCCCTGCTGCACGACAATGAGGTCGTCGTTCGGATTGAGCGCCAGCGCCCGCTCCTGGTGGTGGAGCGCCTTGTCGTGGTCGTGGTGTACCGTCAGGTTCACGGCGGCGAGAACGCGGTGCACGTCGCTGTCGTTCTCGTCGAGCGACAGGGCCTTCGTCAGTTCCCTAATCAGCGCAAGCCTTGTGGTCTTGACATCAGCGCACCAGCCAGTGACGGTCGATTGTCCGAGTACGCAGGCCTTCCAGGCATGCGCGTGCGCATAACCGGGATCGAGTGCGATTGCGCGCTCAAGCATCCGCAGCGCCTCTTCATTATCCGCTCGTGTGGAACGGTGGTGGAATAGCTTGCCTGCGAGCACGCATTCGTAGGCCACTAGGTTTTCCGGCGGCTTGCGCTGCACGCGGCCCTGCGCCGCGGCCGCGACGCGGCCCGGTAGGATCGAAACGATTGACGACGTCACCTCATCCTGGATGGCGAAGATGTCGGCGAGTTCCCGGTCGTACCGCTCGGCCCAGAGGTGGCGGTCGGTCTCAGCGTCGATCAGTTGCGCGGTGATGCGAACACGGCTGCCCGACTTGCGCACGCTACCCTCGACAACGTACTGGACGCCAAGCTCCTTGGCGACCTTCTGCACATTGATCGGCTTGCCTTTGTAAGCGAACACGGAATTGCGCGAGATCACAAGCAGCTCGCGGAAACGCGACAGCTCAGTGAGAATGTCCTCGGTGATGCCGTCGGCAAAGAATTCCTGCTCGGGCTCTCCACTCATATTGACAAAGGGTAGCACGGCGATCGCCGGGTTCTCGGCGACGATCGGAGTCTGAACACGGCTCTCGGATTTGTGCACGGCTTTCGCGGTCACGTCGCGGTCTTCCGCGATGATGCAGAAGACTTCGATCGGTCGCGCTATGTTCTTGACAGTCTGCTCCCCGCGCGTCTCGATTTTGATCGGGACCTTGTCACGCACCTGATCCGCAGCACCGCGAGATATGTAGATGCCGCCGGGGTCCGCCAGCGCCTGGATCCGAGCTGCGACGTTCACGCCATCACCATAGATGTCGTCGCCGTCGACGATGACGTCACCGACATTGATGCCGATCCGAAACTTTATCCGAGAGTCTTCGGGGCTGCCCGCGTTGCGTTGTTGGACCTTCTTCTGAACCTCGATCGCGCAGGTGACAGCATCCACGGCGCTCCCAAACTCAACCAGCGCGCCATCGCCCATGAGCTTGAAGGTCCGGCCAGAATGGGCCGCAATCAGCGGATCGAAGAGGTCGTGCCTCATGGCCTTCAACCGGGCGACGGTCCCCGCCTCGTCGATCCCCATTAGGCGCGAGTATCCGACCACATCGGCTGACAGAATAGCTGCGAGCCTCCTTTGGAGGCGCTCTTCGGTCATGCAGACTCCTCTGAACCACGGATACAACTTTATGGCTCACTGGGCAATGTTGACCATCGTGGTGCCAATGCCATCGAGATAAGACGTTAAATGGGCGCTGAGGTCGCGGGCGTCGTCGCCCGCACCATCGATCAAGGCGGATTTTCGACGGCGCATGAACTGAGCCCCCATGAGATACATTCCCGGCGATGAGACTACCCCTCCATCGTGCCGGAGCCTGCCCTTCCGATCGAGAACTGGCAATTCAAGCCAAGAGTAGTCGGGTCGGTAGCCCGTGGCCCAAATAATCGCTTTGATCTCGCCAGACGCCAGATCCACTCCGAGTGGCGGCGCCGGCTCCACGCGGGTTGGCGGCAGGCGATGTGGCGGGTTGGCTTTGGCATCGAAGCTGTTTCTTTGCGCCCACTCGTCGATACGGTCTAGCAATCTTCCCATCTTGAGATCGGAAAGCACGCACACGTTGCGCAATGATCCGGAAAACTGCGCCTTACCGTTTTCGCTGATACCGCCAATGCGGCCAACAAGCTTCACGCCTGTTTCGGTGAGGGCGTTAAGGTCGAGGGTAGATCGATCGGGCGTGCCGGCAAGTTGCAGTGAAGCAACCCGTCGTGCTCTGGCAAGATCGTCGACTTCGTCGTAGCGGTCGTCGAGCACACCGGCGGCATCCATCCACCACTCCAAATCTTTGCCACGATAAACGCGCGGCGCTCGAATGTGCTCGCCCACCGACAAGATGACCGGTCGGCCCGAGCGGTGTATTTCATGGGCGATCTGAGTACCGCTCGAGGATGCTCCAACGACCAAGACGCCACTATCGGGGGCGAGTTGTTCAGGATTGCGGTAGTTCTGGGCGGTCAGTTGCATGATTGACCGCGGTACCTTGTTGGCAAACCTGGGAACGTCAGCGACGTTGCATGCCCCGGAAGCGACCACGACCGCCCGGCATAGCCAATCGCCTTGGTCGGTGCGCACTAGGTATCCCGTCTCCGTGCTGCGCACCGATGTGACCGTCGTGTGGGTTAGTACCGGGGCCGAGATCGCCCTGGCGTAACTCGCGATGAATTCGATTACCTCGGCCACGGTCCTGTAGCCGTCCGGATCGTCACCATTGTAGGTAAAGCCAGGCAGTCGGCTCTGCCAATTAGGCGTTAACAGTCGCAGCGAATCCCAGCGTTCAGTGCGCCACGTGTGAGCAATCTCACCGCGTTCCAACACCACGTGATCGATGGAACGGTCGCAGAGGCAACGGCTCGTTGCCAGGCCGGCGTGCCCCGCACCGATAACGACTGTGGTGACGTTGCGAATGGCGGTCGTTCTCAATCTAGTGCGGCAATGGGCCTGCGCCGGTTCAATCCACTACGACCGTGACATTGGTCGGATTGGTCACGATGTCATAGACTGCCGATCGCTTCTGCGATTGCGCGACGAGGGCTTCGATGTCTTCGCGCTTTGCATCGGCGTCGATCTTGTAGGTCACCTTTATGCCGCCGAAACCATTGCGCACGTCGTCTATGCCGAGAATGCCTTGGAGGTCCATGTCCCCTTCTAGGGTCGCGGTGACCGAGCGCAGCTGAATGTTGCGGTTTTGGGCAATCGCGGCGATACCTGCGGTCAGACAACTTGCCAACCCAACTAAGACGTACTCGACCGGCGTGGCACCTTTGTCCTCGGAGGCGAAAATTTCCGGGTGGTCAGCATCGAAGGTAAAAGTTCTCTTGTGATGCTGTTCTTCCCCTAAGCCGTAAAAACCTTCAACCGTAGAGTGACTGTGAGTGCCATCCTTCCATTCGCAGGCGGCGCGCCATTTAAACTGCGCAGCAGCAGGAGCTTTAGTAAGCTCTTCACGGGCAGCAAGCAAAGCTGCGACGTTCACGCCGTTATTAGCAATGCTCCTAGCATCGGCCATCGGTACCCTCCATAGGTGCGGTTGATGAATTTCGATCCTATTCAATATAGCATTGAGGAATTATCCAAATCAGTGAACTATATCTCAATCCAAACCTGCTCCTTCCAAACCTGCAGGGAAAATTTCCCTTATTTTCAGGTCTCCTGCGAATTTGCCGCCGTCGACGCGCGCCCCATGCGGACCATTCGGTCCCCCAAACACATGCCCCACCATTGCGAACAGGATCGGACAACATTCGACCAATTCGACCATTCCGCGCGTTCGGACGTATTGCAACCACGCAGCGCTCATGTCGCCGATTCGTCGAGCAACGACTTGGCATCTTTCAGGTCGAGCGTGTCGAAGCCTTCGGTGAACCAGCCGTAGATCGGAGCGAGCAGTTCGCGGGCCTGCTGCGACTTGCCCTGAGAACGCCATAGCCGCGCCATGCTCATTGCGGCGCGCAGCTCCCAGGATTTTGCTTGCTGCTGACGCGCAACAAAGAGTGCGCGATCAAAATATTTTTCTGCTTTTTCCGTATCCGGCGCGAGCGACTTGAGTGCAATTTCCCCAGCAATGCGGTGTACCTCGGCCTCGCACCATTTCTCCTTCGACTTTTCTACTTTGTCTATCGCGTCGTCAATGCAACGCCTCGCATCGTCAAGCTGATCAAGTTCCGTGTAAGCCATTGCCAAATTCCACAGATACCGCGGTTCATAAAGAGTTGCTCCAATTGACCGAAGTGAGGTCATCCCCGATGTGATCGCCCGAACTGCATCCGAGGCATTTCCGGTTAGTGCAAAAAGCCAACCGCGCTGTAAGGCTCCAAGTGCTTTCCCTTTTTCGTCTGCCAAGGCGGTGAGCTCGTCGAGCTGCGCATGTGCAGCGGCGTAATTTCGGCAGAGGATGTAGCAAGTAGCTGCGCGGGACAGCGCATACACCAATGTGGTAGCGTGGCCAATCTCGCGCGCATTCTTGACTGCGCGCTCGGCGTCATTGCGTGAAGCCGCGGGATAACCAAGTTGCCAAACACAGTTCGAACGAAACGACAAGAGGGTCACTCCGACATCCCGGCCAGAACGCGTCGTAAGCGGACGGTGTTCAGCAGGATCATAAATAGCGAGCGCCCGGTCGTAGTGCTCTTTGCCATCCAAAAGGTCACCCGTGAGCGCTAGAACATTGGCGAAAGCGACTTCAAGTTTGATCTCTTCGCGACGCAAAGCCGGCGTGACCGGCAAGGTCGCGATCTGGTTAAGCGCCCGTTTGAGCTGCTCTGCGCCTTCAAGAAGCGCGGATCGCGCCAGTGAGCGCTGTCCCGCTGTGCCCCACCATTCGACAGCGGCTTCGGTCAGCCCCGCTTCCGTGAAGTGGTGAGCGATTAACTCCGGCTCGGCTGCAGCAGTGGCAGTAAACTGATCGCGCAGAATCTCACCCGTGCGGCGGTGCAAAGCCTGCCGACGGCTCTTGAGCAAGTTCTCATGGGCCGCATCCTGAATAAGCGCATGCTTAAAGCGGTATTCGGATTCCGGCGGAAGACCCTGTACCAGGAGTATGTCAGCCTCCGCCAACCGTTCCAGCGCCGTCTGCAGTGCTTCGTCCTCCATTCTGGCGACGGCGCGGACGAGCGGGTAGGAAAAGCCGCGCCCGATTACGGCAGCGATCTGTGCCACCTCACGGGCAGGTCCTAACCGGTCCAACCGCGCGGTCAATGTTGTTGCAGCGTCGGCGGGATTGCCTGAATGCCGCCCTGCTCATTGCGCTCCAATAGGAGCCGTGTGACTTCCTCGATGAACAGCGGCACGCCGCCCGTGCGCTCGGTTACGCCTTCGATCACCTCCTTCGCCAGTGCGTGGCGGGCCGCAAGCTTCTCCACCATATGTCTAACCTGACAACGGTCGAGCGGCACCAGCGAAATCGCACTATGGTGAGAACGCGCGCCCCAGGGCGGCCGGAACTCCGGCCGGGCAGTCAGCAGAACGAACAACGGCGCCAGCGCGCCGCGCTCGGCGATGCCACGGAAGAGGTCAAGCGTTGTCGGATCGGCCCAATGCAGGTCTTCAAGGGTCAGCACGACTGGCTGCGCGCGGGCGCTGGCCATTACCCAATTCGTCAGTGCCGCCAATTGCCGGTGGCGCAATTCCTCGGGCGCTAAAATTGGCCTGCGTTCGGGCGGGAGCGGAATGTCGAGTAGCGGCGCGAGCAAGGGAACGTTCTCGGCCGGATCGAGCTTGATCAGCGCCAGGGTGTTCTCCAGGTCCGAGAGCTGCCGTTCCGCCGGTACATCGGGACCGCCAAAGCGCTGGCGGCCCCATTCAGCGATCGGGTGCAGCGGCGTGTTCTGCAAAAGCTGCGAGCAGCCCCATTCGGCCCAGGTGTGCGGAGTGTCGCGCAGCCGCGCATGGAATTCTTCAATGAGGCGCGACTTGCCGATCCCGGGTTCGCCAACAATCAGCACCAATTGGCCGTCGCCCTGCCGCGCCCGCTCCCAGCGCCGCATCAGCATGGCGATTTCCTCGTCGCGACCCACCAGCGGCGTGAGACGGCGTTGCCCGGCACGGCGTCCGCCGCCGCTTGCCCGCACAAGGCGGAATAGCGTCACTGGCTCAGGCACGCCTTTGAGTTCGTGGCTGCCGCGCTCCTCGGCGACAAACAAGCCGGCGATCTGACGCTGGACCCTCGCTGTCACGACGACGGTGCCTGGCTCAGCTAACGCCTGTACCCGAGCCGCGACGTTGGGCGCATCGCCATAAATCTCGCCCGCCGCGTCGATCACGACCGCTCCGGTTTCAATCCCGATGCGGGCGTTGAGCGCTGGCTTGCCAGTCTCAGTATTCTTGCGGTTCACCGCAGCTAGCGCCCGTTGAATCGAGAGCGCGGCCCGCGCCGCGCGTTCGGCGTCGTTCTCCTGCGCCACCGGATAGCCAAATAGCACCATTAGCCCGTCGCCCAACTTCTTGGCGACATGGCCGCCCATCTCGATCACGGCGGCGCAGGCGGCATCGAGATAAGCGCTGACGAGGTCGCGCCACTCCTCGGCATCGAGCTGGGCGGAAATGCTGGTCGAGCCGACGAGATCACAGAACATCACTGTGACATAGCGGCGCTCACCGCTGACCTCAGCCGCGGCGGAGATTGGCGGTGGTGTTGCGGTCGGGATTGGCTCTGACGCGACGGGTGTGCGACCCGGTGCTGCAGTTGCTCTGGCGGCCGCGGCTGGTGCGTTCGTCTCGATACCGTCGATGTCGGCAATCGCGCGCAGCATTTTTCGGCGATCACCGAGGACGACGCCAAGCTCTTTCAGGTCCTGATCGGTCAGTTCGCGAAGTACCGAGAAATCAATGCGGTTTTCAGCAAACCGCTGGGCGTATTCGGACATACCGAGCTTTTCGAGCCAGTCGGCAATTTGCTGCATCGCGGCCCCGACGCTTACCTTGCTCGCCAGAAGAATTGCCAGTTTATCCTTTTCAACTTCGCATCGTCACCTCCGTTAAATAGGTCTCGGTTACTGACCTACAGAAGCTCGCGACTCTTCTGTTTCCATTTTGGTCGATACGTCAGCTACCGCTGAACTTGGCAGCGATGCGGTGGATGTCGACACTAAGTCAAAAGCGCCATTTCGAAAGTTGGCCAGTCACTTCCGGTCCGCATCCGATGCAGGGTTGGACGCCGGATTTTATCCCCCAACTCACTGACGACGCGGTCGCAATGAAGGTCATCGATCGCATCTTGCCGATCTCCGGCCCCGGCGCCATTCGCAGCAGCAAGGCCCTTGCTACTCAGGAGGGCATCTTCGTCGGCATTACCTCTGGTGGGACCTTCGCCGGCGCGCTAAAGATTGCAGCCGAGGCGGAAAAAGGAGCGAACATTCTCTGTATGCTTCCTGACACCGGCGAGCGCTATTTGAGCACGCCTCTTTTCGCTGATGTGTCGGCAGACATGAATGAGGAAGAGCTTAAGATCTCACGCTCTACGCCGAGTGCCCAGCTCAATCCTTGAGCAGTCATCACTAAACGATCGAGTAACGGATGTTGGCTATTTCGGCTCGGATTATAGCGACGGACGCGGCGTTCAAGGCGGTGAAGTCCTTCGTTTTTAACTCACGCTATGCTGAGCGCAGGCTTGAGCCCGGCATATGTGACTTCACCTTCGGCAATCCACACGAAATGCCACTTGAAGGTATCGTCAACGCGATTCGGGAGCGGGCAATCCCACACGACAAGAACTGGTTCGCCTATAAGACGAGTGAGCAGGAGCCACAAGCCTTTGTCGCTGAGCGGGTCGGCCGCGAGCTCAACCTTACCTTTGAACCGGCAGACATTGCGCTGACGGCCGGTGCATTCGCTGCCATCATGGTCGCCTTTCGGCTTGTGGTCGACGCAGGTGACGAGGTCATCTATTCGGAACCGGCATGGTTCTGCTATGAGCCGATGCTGTTGGCCGCCAATGCCGTGCCGCGGAAGGTCAAGCTACAGGCGTCGACGTTTGATCTCGATCTAGCTGCGGTCGAAGCTTCAATCGGACCCAAGACACGGCTCGTGATCGTTAACACGCCCCACAATCCAACCGGACGTATCTACAGCCGTGGGTCACTTGAGGCTCTGGCCGATTTGCTTGAGCGTGCCTCGACCAGAATTGGCCACCGAATATTTCTCTTGTCGGACGAGCCTTATCGAAAGTTGCGTTTCGACGGGCGCGATTTCACGAGCCCGGCGGCGCTGTATCCATGGACACTTATCTCCTACAGTTATGGCAAGGTGCTACTCGCACCGGGACAGCGGCTCGGTTATCTCGCTATATCGCCCTTGATGCCACCTGCGGATCGGCATGCTCTTCGGAGTATGATGTTTCCCGCCCAGATGGCCCTCGGTTGGTGTTTTCCTAATGCCGTGATGCAATACGCGATTCCCGACCTTGAAAATCTCGCGATCGACCAAGTGTCGCTTACGCGGCGGCGCGACCGGTTTATGGCGACGCTCCTGAGTGCCGGATATTCAGTCCTTGTGCCTGAAGGCACATTCTACCTTTGGAGCAAGTGGGCGGATAGTGATCCACAGAGACAATGGAACGCGCTAGCAGATCGTGATGTCTTTGTGCTGCCCGGTAGCATGATGAATACGCCCGACTACTTCCGAATAAGTCTGACGGCATCCGATGAGATGGTTGAACGGGCGCTCCCAGCATTTATCGATGTGGCATGACGGGCAGGTAAGCAGTTCGCGTTGGCGCCTGCCTGAATCTATCGAGCACTCCTTGAGGTCCGCTCAGGGTCATTCGGGACTGAGCCACCCAGCACGGCTCGCCCATTGATGTCCGCTTCACCACCAAAAGCGACCTCGTCGCTACGCTCCATGCGAAATGTCGCGAAGGGCCACAAACGGACTCGTGCACTGCAACAAATTCGCGGAAATTCGTTTGCGTAAATCTGATCTCAAGTGCCAAAGGACGTAGCTGGTTCGAAATTGGTAGTCAGGCGTGCAGCTCATCGAGCAACGCCGCTGCCTCTTTCAAATCGAGCGTGTCAAATCCTTCGGTGAACCAGCCGTAGACCGGAGCAAGTAGTTCGCGAGCTTGTTGTGGTTTACCCTGCTCACGAAGGAGCCGCGCCATACTCATCGCCGCGCGCAGCTCCCAGGATTTGGCCTGCTGTACGCGGGCAATTACGAGGGCGCGGTCGAAATGCGCTTCTGCTTTTGCTACATCGCGGTCCGGCGACATCAGGGCGATTTCGCCGCCGATGCGGCGGACCTCGGCCTCACACCATTTTTCCTTGCTCGTTTCCACCGTGGTCATGGCTTCGTCAATGCAGCGCCAAGCGTCGTCGAATTGGCCGAGCCCTGCATGGACCCTCGCCAAAAATGACAAATACCATGGGGTCCACCCCGTGGCCCCGGTCGACCGCCATCCGCTGATTCCCTCGGTGATCACGTCGGCGGCGCTTGTGGCTTTGCCGGTCGCGGCCAGCAGACAACCTTGGGTCATGGTCCCGTACGCCTTCCAGAGCAACGCGCCCTTTTCGTCCGCCAGTGCTACAACTTCGGAGGACCGCGCGCTCGCTCCGGCGTAGTTTCCGCAGTGGATCAGGGTCAACGATGATGTGGCTAGCGCATGAATTAGCGTGGCGGCATGATCGATCTCGCGTGCGTCGTCGATTGCGTGGTCTGCATCTGCGAGCGCGGCCTCGGGATAGCCGAGCAACCACAGAGCCAGCGACCGCCGAGATCGGACCGCCGCCCCGAGGTCCACGCCAAATCGCGTCGCGTGCGTGCGGTGCTCGGCGCGGTCGTAGAGCGCGATGGCGCGATCGAACTGCGCGCGACCCGGCGCGATGTCCCCCGTCAACAGCAGGGCGGTTCCCATGAGGCGATGCCCGATCGCAAGCGGGACGGTGGCTCTCTTCTCCTCTGCGAGCGCCAGGAACTGCGCCGCAAGGTCGCGCAGGGCGTCACCGTTGAACGCATATGCGTTCGAGGCCCAGACAGCGTGAAGGAGCGAGAACAGCAGCAGCGGGTCTTCGGGCGGCTCGCCAAGTGCTTCCGCCCGCGCTATCAAAGAGCGCGCCTGATCGAGCGACGCTTTGGTCTCGGGCGCCGCATATCCTTTGGTGTGCATCAGAGCGTTCACAAGCGCGACCTGAAGCTTAATCTCTTCGCGGCGTCGGGCTGCCGTTCCAGGCAACGCCGCAATGTGGGCAAGCGCGCGGCTCAACTGAATCGCCGCCTCCAAAAGCGCCGAACGCTCCAGCGACCGCTGTCCCGCCTTCCCCCACAGGCCCGCGGCCTTCTCAATCAACCCGGCCTCGGTGCAGTGACGAGCCAGCAGCTCTGGCTGGCTCTCGGCGATTTCCGTGAATTTGCTTTCGAGGGCTTCCACGATCCGGGCGTGAAGCGCGCGTCTCGGCTCCCGCAACAGTGTGCCATAGGCCGCGTCCTGCACGAGGCCATGCTTGAACAGGTAGGTCGCATGGGGCGGTACGCCCTGCCGAAACAGCAGACCGGCCTCGATGAGCCGGTCGAGCGCCGATGCCAGCTGCGCCCCGGTTGCGCGAACCACTGAAGCAAGCAGAGCGTGGGAGAACTCACGGCCGATCACCGCCCCAATCTGCGCCACCTCCTTAGCGGGACCGAGCCGGTCGAGCCGCGCCATCAGTGAGGCGTGCAGGCTTGCCGGAACCGCAACGGACGGCGACGGAGTGGCTGCAACCGCGCGCTCGGCCGCTCCCTCGCCAACCGCTTCGAGCACCGACTTCGTCATTTCCTCAACAAACAATGGAATGCCGTCTGTGCGTTCGATAATGTCCTGTCTGATGCCCGCCGCCAGCGGCTTATTGCCGGTGACGCGGTCGATCATGGCAGCGATTTCGCGCTCGCTGAGCCGGTTGATAGTGAGGGTAGTAACATGAGGCCGTCCAATCCAGGGCGGTTCAAATTCCGGCCGATACGTAACAACCAGCAACACGCCAAGGGTTCTTATTCGGTCGACGGTTCGACCGAGCACTTCCAAGCTCGTGGGGTCAATCCAATGCGCATCCTCGAAAATTATCAGAACCGTATGCTGGCTTGCCAATCCCGCAAGCTGTGCGGTCAGGGCTTCTAGGGTTCTTTGCCGGCGCTGCTGCGAGGTCAGGTCTAGCGGTGGATAGCGTCCATCGTTCGGTAGTGACAGCATGTCGGCAAAAAGCCCCGCGTCCTCGCGTGCCGTAAAACCTTGCGCCAGCACAGCATCGAGTTTGTCGAGCTTTGCACGCGCCGTGTCGTTGTGCAAAAACGCGGCGGCGCGTTCCATTTGCCTGATGATCGGATAGAGCGCGCTATCGGTGCCTTGCGGCGAGCAGAAATAATGCAGTCGCGTGTGCGGTTCGCTGACGAGTCGCTCCAATAGCGCCGCAGTGAGCCGCGATTTGCCGATCCCGGCCTCACCGGATAGCAGCACCACCTGGCCTTCGTCGGTCTTGGCTCTCGCCCAGCGGCGCAACAGCAGTTCAAGCTCTTCTTCGCGCCCGACGAGCGCAGTGAGGCCGCCGGCGTGCATTGCCTCAAAGCGGCTCTCCGCAGAACTTGCCCGTACGGCCGCGAACACTCGCACCGGACCGACCATCCCTTTGAGCTCCTTGGGCCCCACGTCCTGCAGCTCGAAGAGATTGCCCAGCAGCCTGCGCGTGGCCTCTGCAATGACAACTGTGTTCGGCTCGGCGATGCCTTGAAGGCGTGCCGCAAGGTTTGGCGTCTCGCCGACAATGTCGTGCTCCTGCGCTTCGCCAGACCCCAGAAGATCCCCGACTACCACCATCCCGGTGGCAGCCCCTACCCGCACTTGTAGGGGCTCAGGAGCCGCGAGCGTGGCGACCGCATCGATCAGCGCGAGGCCGGCCCGAACTGCCCGCTCGGCGTCATCCTCATGCGCTGCCGGATAGCCGAAATAGATCAGCACCCCGTCACCCATGTACCTGGCGACGAAGCCGCCGAAGCGGCGCACGGTGTCGGCGACGCACCTCTGGTAGGCGGAAATGACCTCGCGCAGGTCCTCTGGGTCCAGACGGGTGGAGAGCGCCGTCGAACCGACGAGGTCCGAGAACATTACGGTCACCTGGCGGCGCTCGGCAGTGTCCTTGGCGGCTTCCTCTCTTGGCGGAGCAGCGTCGGATAGCGGCGTTGGTCCGTGCGTTTCGGCTCGCAAGGCAGCGATGGCGTCGAGCAGCTTACGGCGATGCCCGACAGATCCGACACCAAGCTCCTTCAAGTCCTCCGTCGTCAAACTCGGGACGATGGTGTCGTCGACGTTATTCTCGCGGAATGCCGCCTCATACTGTTCGAGGCCGAGCTTCCGCAGCCAAGCTCCGACATCCATGGTGGCGCCCCTGCTCGCCATGATCCTAGTCGAGGCGGCCTATCTGGGGTAGCGCCTTTTCGGCATCCGCTTTTGGCTCGCCGCCACCACGCCGCCCCAGCCCGCCGCTCGGGTCGACGCGGCGCTCGCGGAATTGGGACAGTAGCCCCACAAGGTAAGCAATCACGTCAATCAAGCATTTGGTCGCCGCCCCCGGTGGAAGGGCGGCGATACAATTCATCACGCCATCGAGCAGACGGTCCCGCTACGCCTGAGGCCTTGATTGCAGGCTCGCCAGCTCGCGAGCGACCTTGGCGTCATGCGCCGCCTCGTCGGCCCGTGCCACTGCCGGGCTCCAGCGCCCGCGCATCACGAAAATGGTTGCGATAAACACCACCACGCAAATGATGCACACCGCGTACCAAATGCGCCATTCGCCCGGGGCGGCCTCTGCGGCCGCCTGGATCGCCCCCATTTGTGCCAATAACTCTGGTGGCGGCGTGAGATTCGCTGCTAGGGCCTGCTTATAGGCCGCGATATAGAAGGGCGCCGCCACCAGTGTGTCTACCGATTTCACAACCAGCGGCAATGCGATAAAGCACACGGTCACCACAAGCCGTAACAGCCAGCCCCAAACCGCGAGCCCGGTCGCAGTCAGCGCCGGATTGCGCGCCTCCACCGTCTCGGTGAAGCTTGCCATCCAGCTCACATAGGCCAGCCCCCCGAAGATCGATTGCGCGCAGAGGATGAGCGCCAGCTTGGTGAAGCTTGGATGCTGCCCCGCTTGGGTGAGGTAAAGATAGATCGCGACCGCACAGCCGATGCCGCCTACCAGCATGAACGGTTTGCGTACCCGGAAGTGATCCGAGAGCAAGCCACCGACAATTAGCGCGACGGCATTGGCTCCCCAGCTCCAATTTCCGAGGGCGTTCGCCTGCTCCACTGAAAACTGGAACATGGTCACCAGATAGATCACGCCGAAGGCCACTGCCGTGTAGTAGAAGAACAGCAGCAGCGACACGCCAAATGCCGATGCGATCACGTCCAGATGCAGCATCTGCCGCCATGGGTTGCGCAAGGAGGCCTCGATATCGAGCCCCTTCGCCTTCAGCTCGATGAGCACCCGGTCGCGCTCGCTAACCATAAGCTGGTCGCGAAGCGCTGGTGCAAGCTCGCGCAGGAACAGGAACGCCAATACGAACAATACAAGGCAGATCGCGCCGCAAATGTAGAACTGGCTCTGCCAAGTCTGGTAGGCGGGCAGGGACACTGTGATAATTGCGCTTACCGTCAGGCTGCCCAATACCGGTCCCAAAGTCCAGAACCCCATCGCAGTCGCGCGTCCGACCTGCGGCGAGAAATCGCGGATCAGCGCAGGCGTCGCGACGAGAGCGATGCCTTCCACGAATGAGATCGCGCCGAAGGCAAGCGCAAATCCCAGCGGACTCGTGACGTTCGGGGTCCAAAAAGCGGTGATCAGCGCCACCAGCAATAGCCCATAGACCACCAGATTTGCACGACCGAAACGGTCGGCTAGCCCCGCGATAAGCGATGCGAAGGCACCCAGGAGACCTCCCGCGGCGAGTATGTACACAAAAATCGAAAACGGCATGTGCAGCTGCGGCAACATCAGGGTTGCCACGCCTCCGCCCACATAGAGTGCGTAGTAGAGAGCGATCGTGATTGCCACCACCAGCAGTAGCTGCCGCAGCCGCTGTGCGCGTTCTGGATAATGAGCATGCTTGCGATTCCAAACCGCAAACCCAGGCCGCGCCTGTGGCGTTACCGTCGTTGAAGACATTTTCAATCCTCCTCCCCGTTTCCATTCCCCAATCGTCACTTTGCTTGGCTCGACCAGTCACGAGTTCATCGGCGTGATCCAAGTGGATGGCTGGAATTGCCGATTGTTGCGCCGGCTCGCCTGCGACCAAGCCGTCGCCGCCAATCACCGAAAATGAATTCGCGTCGCCTTTGCCCTCGCACTAACATCGCGCTCAACCAGATGGATTACAGCAGGAAAATGCCAGCAGCGGAATAGGTCTCCATGGCTTTTGCACCGGTCCACCCAACTTGCAACTGCACTCGCGAGAGGTCTGTGGCTCCGATTGACCAATAATTACGGGTCAACGGTTATGGCTTTAACCCCGGACTTTTCGTAACATCTTCGCCTTTTCGGGTGGGGGTCCTTGACGATGACAGGCAACCAACCGCGCCGTAAGATCGTCGCGATTCTCGCAGCCGATGTTGTGGAATACAGCCGCCTAGCGGGTACCGATGAAGACCGCACGCTGGCGCGGCTCAGGGCGTTGCGGAGCGATCTCATCGATCCGAGCATAGCAATCCATCACGGGCGGGTAGTAAAGCGCACTGGCGACGGGGCTCTGGTCGAGTTTAGCAGCGTTGTCGACGCCGTGCGTTGTGCCATCGAGGTTCAGAACGGCATGATCGAGCGGAATGCGGGGCTGCCGCCCGAGCGCCGCATCGAATTTCGGATTGGAATCCATCTCGGCGACGTGGTCGAGGAGAGCGATGGCGACCTTATGGGCGATGGAGTAAACATCGCTGCACGACTGGAAGGCATCGCAAAGCCCGGAGCGATCTGTATTTCCGAAGATGCTTATCGCCAGGTTAAAGCGCGGCTCGACCTGGTGGTTGGCGATCTCGGCGAGCAGAAACTCAAGAACATTGCCGAGCCGATCCGGGCGTATTCGCTCGAAGTCGGAAAGCCGGCGCGGGCTAGTCCGGACTCGGTCACCACACCGCCGCAAGCGTCCATCGTGGTGCTGCCCTTCGTGAACCTCAGCGGCGACCCGGACCAGCAGTATATTGCCGACGTCCTGACCGAGAATCTCACGACCGGTCTAGCACGTATCGAGGGCACGTTCGTGATCGCGCGGAGCACCGCCTTCACTTATAAAGGCAAGCCGGTCGATGTGAAGCAGGTCGGCAAGGAGCTTGGCGTGCGTTACGCCCTGGAGGGCAGCGAGCAGCACAGCCACAACAAGATACGGGTAAACGCACAGCTCATCGACGTCGCAACTGGGGCGCATCTTTGGGCCGATCAGTTCGATGCGCCACGATCCGATCTCTTCGAGGCAGTCGACCAGATTGTCTGGCGGATCGCGCGGACCCTGCAAATAAAACTGATCGCAGCCGATCTCGCCCGCGCGTCGCGCAGCCGTCCGAACAATCCTGACGCCCAGGATTTGGCATTGCGTTGCAAGGCTGCTTTTTTCAATAATTCCGGCCCCAGCGATGTCGTCGCCGCGTGCGAGCGCTCGCTGCAGGCAGACGGGCATGACGTCTTCGCGCTGAGTGCGTTGGCATTTTTCATCGCGGTGTCGGTCATCACCGCGCAGAGCGTCGATCGGGAGGCAGATCTCGAAAAGGCGGAGGAACTCATCTCGCGGGCGCTTGTCCTGGACGCCGACAGTGGCATCGCACATTTCGCTAAATCCTGCGTGCTCACGGGGCGTAATCGTCACGAGCAGGCCCTCGGCGAGGCAGAACGCGCCCTCGCCTTGAGCTACGACTACATCGGCGCAAATTTTGTCCGTTGCCTGGCCAACGGCTGTCTCGGCCGGCCGGATCTCACGCTTGAGTTCGCGGACGAGGCCATCCGCCTCAGTCCGCGCGATCCAGCGCTCTGGATTTTCTATCACTACAAGGGATGGGCGTTCTTCATGAAGCAGCAATACGAGGCGGCCATTGATTGGGTGCTCCGCAGCCGGGCGGAGCACGTCGATCCCTTTGCCGATCTGCTGCTCGCGGCGGCGTTCGCGCTTACCGGCCGCCCGGCCGAGGCGAAGAAGGCGCTCGATCACTATCATGCGTTACCTCTGGTCAAAACTACAACGATTGCCCAATTGCGCACGCTGCAGTTTGCACTGGCGGACAATCCCGAGTGGATTGCTTGGAACGAGAGGTTCTTCGACGGGCTGCGCAAGGCCGGCATGCCGGAGAGTTGAGTACAGCCCAGGCAGCGAAAACCCTCCCTTTGGACAAACGATGGCTCTTAGGTTGACGACGACACGCTTGCCAGCTCACACTGGTCGCCAAAAGGTTGGCATTGGGGCACGCATGTCAGACCCTATGGCAGTCAGCCGACGCCTCGTCGCAGTCTTCGCAGCAGATGTGGAGGGCTACAGCCGTCTCATGGGCGCTGATGAGGTTGGCATCCTTAGGAGACGCGCGATCTCCGGTTTCGGCGCGTGGAAAACTTCGCATTGTGCCGGAACTACCTGCGCCTCGCGCGCTCTTGCTTTAATGCGGCCTAGGTTCGGCTTCACGATTCCTTCGAACCCGCCTAACGTCGGGACGCGATAAGTTCCGGGAGAAACGATCATGGCTACGACTGGGCCAGCATCGGCAGAAGTCGCTTCGATAGAAGACACCAGCCTGCTTGCGTTTTATCGCGACATGAACGCAGCGGAGCGTCACACGTTCTGGGCTTGCGCGTCCGGCTGGGCGCTCGACGGCATGGACTTTATGATCTACCCACTCGTGATCGGCACCATCATCACGCTGTGGAAGGTCGATCCCGGCACGGCGGGCCTCGCCGGCACGGTGACGCTGCTGGCCTCCGCGGTCGGCGGCTGGCTCGGCGGCTACGTCGCCGACCGCATCGGGCGCGTCAGGACGTTGCAGTTCACGATCCTCTGGTTCTCGTTCTTCTCGCTGGTCTGCGCGATCGTACAGAATTTCGATCAGCTCCTGATCGCCCGTGCATTGCTGGGCCTCGGTTTCGGCGGTGAATGGGCCGCGGGCGCGGTGCTGATGGGCGAAGCGATCCGCCCGCAATACCGCGGACGCGCGGTCGGCTCGGTGCAATCGGGGTGGGCAGTCGGGTGGGGCCTTGCAGTGCTGGCACAGGCGATCCTGTTTTCCTATTTGCCCGCGGAAACGGCGTGGCGCTGGATGTTCGTCATCGGCGCGCTGCCGGCACTTCTGGTATTTTATCTGCGACGCTACGTCACCGAACCAGAGATTGCGGCAGCCACCCGCGCGAAACAGATAGCGTCGGGCGATCACCCTCCATTGTGGGATATCTTTTCCGGTCCGATCCTCAAGACCACCATCCTGGCATCGCTGATGTCGACGGGATGTCAGGGCGGCTATTACGCGACCACATTTTGGGTGCCACGTTTCCTCACCAGCGAACGCAACCTCTCGATTGTCAGCTCCACAGGCTATCTGTCGGCGCTGATCGTCGGCTCGTTTATCGGTTATCTTGTTGGCGCGTGGCTTGCCGACCGCATCGGCCGGCGCAACCTGTTCTTGATCTTTTCGCTCGGCGCCATTGCCGTGGTGCTGCTCTACACTCAATTGCCATTGACCAACGAGCTGCTGTGGGTACTGGGCTTCCCGCTCGGGTTTTTCGCGTCGGGTTATTTCTCCGGTGTCGGCGCGTTCCTCACCGAGCTATACCCGACAAGACTTCGCGGCTCCGGCCAAGGCTTCTGCTACAATTTCGGCCGCGGCATCGGCGCGCTGTTTCCGTTTCTGGTTGGTGCGCTGTCGGCTTCGACATCGCTCGCCAACGCGATTGCGATCTTCGCGGTAGCAGCCTACGGCGTGTTTTTCGTCACAGCCTACACGCTGCCGGAAACGCGGGGGCGGGTTCTGCGCGCCGAAGTTTAAGACGCGGGCCGCGTCTGAGCCAAGTCCGCCGATTCCTCAATAGCCGTAGCAATGGCGGTTGATTGTCCGCTTCGCGCCGAGTCCGTTGAAAAATCCTCTTTCGCCTTATGATCACCACCCGATCGCCTTCGGCTACATTGGTGGAAGCACTTTGAATAGTACCTCATCCTTGGTTCGACCGGGCGGACCTTGTAGACACCGCTCTGCGCTTTTGGTACTTAGGTCCTGCATCCAGAGAGGACCTGACGGTCCCGCCAACCAGCCCTAGACCGGCAACGGTGGCACGACGATGTGGCCCGCAAGGGCAACAGTAGGTCGCCAGTCCTCCAGATGCGCGAAAACCATCTAGGAGGATATTTTATGCTTTCACGACGCGGATTTTTGATCGGAACAGGTGGCCTGCTGACAATGGCCTTTGTCAGCGATGCTCGGGCATTTATTCGACGGAAGGAGGCGCCTCTGTTGGCTCTCCCGTCACGTACGGCGCACACGCTTTACTGGGACTGGCCAGATGGCCTAGACCAACCACAACTATTCCTCGATGGTGAGCCTGAAGTCCTCGCGCCCACGCCGCCAACGTGGCGCGTGTTCCTGAAGAGCCTAGACGCGAGAGATTACAGGGCCAGTGAGATCAAGCAGCGCCTCCAAGTGATTGGGTTCGAACCAAGCCAACTCGACGAGGAAATGGATGAGTCGTGGTGGGAGATGCACTACGACCGCATATCTGGCCCCTCCGCGAAGGCATATCGCTTGCTCGAAAATATCGACCTTGGCCCAGACCTCGGCCGGAGGGGCGACGGCCCTCATCTCCAGTTCAGGGAGGGCGGCGGCAATCAGTTCGATTATTCGCTCCACGCGCATGCGAGCGACATGCTCGCGCTCCCTCTCCTCCAAGCACGACTGATCGATCTCCATCTACCGATCAAGATCGAGGAGTGGAAATATCGTTGAGTCGCTGTCGCCAACTCACAAATTCATCCGGCTGTGACTGTGACCGCCGCGTCAGTGGCACAAATCTTGGATGAGCAGTGTCACGCGGGACCGAAGCCCTGCGCCATGGTCCCGTCCGGCGGCGGCTGTGTCACGGGAGCAACTCCGAGAAGGTTCCGCTCTGTCGACCGCGATTTTGGCTCCACAACGGCTGGAATGCGCGTCACGGTCAAAGCGCGGTCTGTGGACGGCCGTACATGCGGCGGCGAGGTCCGGTCTCCTAGGCACACCGGGCCTCGTTTCTTTGTCACCGCGTTGAACGGCTGGATCGAAAAGTAATTCTCCTTCGCCGGTTCACCCCGCAGGAGCGACAAAAATATCGCAGTGATCGCAAATCGGGCCAGAAGTCGGCACTTTGTTGACCACTGTGGCCGCACCTTCCTCTAATGGAAATCCTGTGTCGCGAGTCGATTGAGCCAAGGGATCACGATGATATCCATCAGCTTCATAGCGGACAACATCCGCATGCTCGGATTGGACCAGCGCTCGTCGAGGGCAACGAATTGGCATCTCTGGAGCGTCATTATACCGAGACGCACAATTACGGGTCGGCTGGTGCGGGGGCAGGTTTGGCGGCGTCACGACGGTCGTCATTGGTTGTACAAAAAATTTATCGACGCAGCAGCAGACTAGAGGCTTCGGGCGTCCGGCGTTAAGCGCTTTCATTACTCCGATCCGCGGCATCAATCGGGTCGTAAAGTTCCGACGGCCTGTAGGAATGACTTCATCGCCGCGTGTTTGCGGTTCTTCACTTTGAACCTGACCCATAGCGCCTTGGTGAATCGTCGGTAACGCCGGATTCGAAATGCGGGCTATATCGCGGCGCCGACCTTTAAAGGTTGATGCTTATTAGATGTATCGTGCAGAAACCATGCGGTCGGCCATAAGCGATCAAAAATCCGATCAAGGTAACGCCACGGACAGGAAGCTTCACCTGCCGTTCCAGGATGTTCTATGGGCGGTCGGGATTCTTGCCGTGATCTTCGGCCTCACTCCCGTTATCGTGCTTTATTTGTTGACGATGAATTGACACCCGACGTCAATGCCGCGTTCACATCACCCGAGACATCGCCGGGTGCGTCCTGTTCTTCACCTTGATGACGACCGCCGCGGTATGGTCGATCGCGATGCTTTGAGACCAATCCTTCCAGGCCAAACTCACACGTCTTGCGCATGAAGCCCCGTTCGATTGGCGCGGCCCCGCACTGGTTTGCTGCGCCTTTTGCTCGGCAATGCCGATTGCGTTACCGAGCGTGATTGACAGTACACGGTCGTTTGATGTGACGAATCATGGGTGAAGGGTACTACTCTGATCGGTGAGGAGGGTCTTACAAAACGGAGAAGACCTTTGACCAAAAATAAGAAAATTCTAACTGCTGTTATTCTGTCCGCTGCTGTCGTTACGCCGGCGTTCGCCCAGAACCCCCGCCTGCATGCCTCAACCCATCATGTTCGGGCCCACAATGATCAGAGCGTTCAGGGGGAGAACCCAACCGCGTTAACAGCTGACGAGCGTCGGAACTTGGAAAACTACCGCTTTAGCGGAAAGGATCCATCGAGGGTCGGTGGCGAGGACGCTGACCTGAATGGCGTCAGCGGAAACTAGTGTGTCGGTAAAAATGCTTCGCGGGGAGGATCTACTCCCCGCGATCAGCAGCCGGCATCAGTCGAATTTAGGCAGGTCTACTCATGGCCCCTCGCACTGCTTTGCAGTAGTGGCGTCGCTCTGGAACGATTCCACGTACGCTCCATTGCAGGATGTTTCCACCGTTACCGATCCTTCACTTGCGATCCAGCCTTGTCGGCCTAGGCTTGCCCGCGTCTCAGTTTACGGTTTTGGGCCGTATGACAGCAGTCCGCGCGGAAAGGTTAGTCCCATGTCCATTGCTACGCATCTCAGTGACTCAGAGCATTGGCGCCAGCGAGCCGAAGCATCCCGCGTCTTGGCCGAGCTGATGACCGACGAAACATTGAAGAAGATGATGCATACGATCGCGGACGATTGCGAGAAGTTTGCTGCCAGAGCGTCGGAGCCACTCATCGACGAGTAGGAGAAATGTGCAGACAAGCAGCTGCATCCTTCGCAGTGGTGATGGTAGCCGTTGTAGCCGGGAGTAGATTTCGCGTTCTTCGGAAACCGACATCATTGCAGGCCGCGAACACCTGACGAGCGCATTTCAGCGAAGGTGATTTTTTGCGGGCGGTCCTGTCGCAACCTCCTTGTTGCGGGTAAATGCAAGACCCAGGAAGCCCATCGTTGCTAAAATAGCTCCCCCGATCATTAGCCAATGCGGCAATTCGATCGACGAAAGCAGGCCCATCTATTTTCCTTTCGCCTTCAGCCCTAGGATCGGGGCTGAACGCCAGTGGGGCCGCCCCAACGCTGAAAATCGGGGCGGCCCCTGCCAACTGCTCCAATTCCGGATCTGACAGTGCTGCAGCCGGCTCACCAATGATAACTAAAGAGTCGGATAGCTGCATTGATACGCATCACAAATCGGCTTATTACAAAGGCTAATTTGCCAGTTGTTGGAACAGGCCGCAAAATTGAAAGTCGAGTGGGACGTGCGCCAGCTCGCTATCCTGATCGCTATCCCGATCGCAGCCCTGATAACCTTCTCAGCCATTGCCCGGCCACACGAACATCATTTCGTGCTGCAAGCCACGGGATTGATGCCGCCTGTGAATGTTCCCTGACAACGAGGTTGAACCTCAGTGCCTGTTCGTCACTTCTTGCAGGAGGGTCGCACATGCCGGACATCGATTTCATTCGGACCGAAATAGAACACATGCGCATTCGGGTGCAGCGGCAGCGCGGTGAGATCAGGCAACTGCAACGAGAGGGGATACCGAGCATCTCGGCCGAGGCCCTACTGGACCGGATGCGCGACAAGATCGACGAGCTTTGCGCCGAACGCGACAGGCTCAAGCGAGAACAGCCAGGTCACAACAAGGGCAAAGTATTGAGTCGGCGATGGTGAGCCAAACCTCTGCGATGGTTGCTCCTAGCGGAGAAGGGAGATGAATATGGCAACAGGAATGTTCCGTACTGACGAGGGTTGGGTGCAGGTTGACTATGACGGCAGCAACATCCCCGTTCCACGCTCCAAGTATGAGGAAAATGGGTACAAGCCGGATTTCGATGAGCTGCCACTAGAAGCAGATTATTGGGCCGCTCAGGAAAAGGCGCAAAGAGCAGCGATGCTAAGAACAGTCAGATAACGGTCATAAAATGAGCATTCCGACGTTTCGGAGAGCTACTGGGAGGGCCTCCCGTGAAAAAGAAGCCAGTTCTCTCAATAAACGAGCGTGACCAGAAGGAGGCCTTGCGAGCCGACAGGCCTCCTACCGAAGGGTTCACGGTAGTTGTCGACGGCCATTTTTAAGTCAGAGTTTAAGACGCTCGATGCTGCCGAGGCATCAGGGCGAAAACTGAAGTCGACTTATCCGATGCTTAAGATCGAAATCTATGATGTCGCAAAGATGGTCCGGACTTTATCGAGCTGAAAACTTTGCTTGCTGTCGGAAACCGTCATCGTCGGGAGCAGAAAAATGGCTCTCCTCAAGCGAGAACTGCATCGTCAGGTGAAAGGACCTGAGGTCACTCACGCGGATCGTTGCACGCTGGTCTTCGATACGGACACCAAGAGCTTGTATGTCGAGCGCGAGGTGGCACATTTAGACGCACGCGTAGACGGCACGATTGAGATGCAAACCGCCACAATGGATATCGCGGATTATCTCAAGCAAGGCGGTCAAACTGCGGGGCACCGCGAACTATGGCGGTTGCTGAGGACGCTCTTCGAGGAAACTAATGATACCGACGAGCTGATCGACTAGCCGTAGCGTTTCGTCAGCCTTTTGGGCCTCTTAAGCAGCATCCGCTTGGCCTTCGCCTCCGAACGCTTTTTGATCTCGGCCTTGATGCTTTCAATCAAGGTTGTTGGTTCTGATTTCTGAACCTTAAGGGTAGAGTTCACTGCGTGCGCCCTCCCATAAATTCTGCTTAGCAGGCTAGCCCAATTTGGCCCGACGCAAAAGCCACCAAGGTTTCCCTCGAAGGCGGGTGCGTCTGACGGCGATACGCTTCAACCCCAGTGATGCTGTCCTATTGATGGTAGATGTCATCGCCCCTGGCACGGCTCGCGCGGAGCTGGGCGTCCGATCCTGGACTTCAATTCCACTAGGTCGGTGAAGACGTCAGCCTGGCGCCGCAACTCGTCGGCAATCATCGATAGGGTCGACACCACAGTAACGTGGACGCCTCGCCGCTGCACCGCTTCGACCAGCGAGCGGAAATCGCCGTCACCCGAAAACAGTACTATTTGATCGATATGGTTTGACAACTCTAAAGCATCGACAACCAGTTCGACGCTCATGTTGCACTTGATCTTACGTCGGCCCTCGCCATCGTCGAACTCTTTTGCCGGTTTTGAAACGACCGTATAGCCGTTGTAATCGAGCCAGTCGATCAGGGGGCGGATCGCCGAATATTCCTGATCTTCGAAGATCGCCGTGTAGTAAAGCGCGCGCAACAGGGTGCCACGGCTCTCGTATTCTTGCAGCAGGCGCTTGAAGTCGATGTCGAAGCCGAGCGACTTGGATGTCGCATATAGATTGGCGCCATCGATGAACAACGCAATCTTATTGGCGGAAGAACGCATTCAAAAATAAACCTACAAAGCTGAAAGAGGCAACGAAGTCGGCAACGAGGCCGCCCAAATAGTTTTCGCCGTTGGAGCGTCGCGAACGAGCGAATGCAATATTTTAAGTTCTAAATAATTGTTACAAAAAGCGCCGTGAGAAGCGAAATGCGCAAATGATGCTCGGGGATATAAGTCTGGCCGACGATGTGCTACAAAGTTGCCATGAAAATGCCGCCACGCTGCCGGGAGATGGGATTTCGAGACCGTGACGTCTGATCAGTTTCAAATTTTTGAAGTGGTCTTAAAGCAACGTCGCCGAAGATGGCTGTGGTACGTTTTCACGACCGACGGCGAGGCGATCATCGAGGGTTCGGAGAGTTGCCGACCCGCTGCCAAGTACAATGCTAATAGGGCGCTTTTCCAGCTGCTGCTTTGCGCGCCCTATCGAACGA
>Ga0210387_10000690_pt1 | contig 24475 bp, 21 predicted proteins | sample IncBWC7OmetaG_FD_160108 | JGI IMG/M metagenome (GOLD analysis project Ga0210387, IMG submission 160108) | Forest soil microbial communities from Barre Woods Harvard Forest LTER site, Petersham, Massachusetts, United States - Inc-BW-C-7-O ...
CACTTCTTTTCCACCCAGCGCAGCCCGACCCGGGAGGTAACGGGATCGTTGTCCAGCTCGATTCCGGCGAGGATTTCAATATCCGGATTCTGCTCCCGGAGGTGGTCAATCACCCCAAAATCGACGCCGTCAACGTAACGGTCATGATCGGTGAAGGCGATGCTCTGAATTTGTTTTGCCCGGCATTGGTCAATCCAAGGCTGTAAAAGTTCGATGGTGTAGGTGCGCACATTGTGCCCCTGAGGATGCGTGTGGTAATCGCAGATGGGAAACATAAAGGATTGCTTTCTGTGCTGGACGAATTGCCTCTTTTGAGGCATTTGTTCAACGGTTTTTCGCCAGGACGTAACGGCAGAAGACGGTATGAATGACGTCTTGAACAAAGCAACGGTTCTCGTATTGAACCGAAATTGGCAGGCGATCGACGTGAAGACGCCGGCACAGGCCTTTTGCATGATGGCAAACGGCAACGCGACTGCCCTCGACATGTTTGGCGCTGGCGATATGCGCCCGGTTCGGTGGCAAGATTGGCTCGGTCTTCCAGTTCGGGAAGAAGATTACGCAGTTCGAACGGTCCGCGGCTTGGTTAGGGTCCCGACTGTTTTGGTTCTGGCCCGTTATCACAAGGTACCGAAGCGCCGGCCTAAGCTCTCTGCCAAGGGAATTTGGGAGCGGGACGGCGGCCATTGCCAGTACACGGGCAAGAAACTCGCTCCCCATGAGGGCAATATCGATCATATCGTTCCGCGGTCGCGCGGAGGTCTGACTTCATGGGAGAACTGTGTCCTGGCGGATAAGCGCATCAATAGTCTGAAAGGGAACCGTCTGCCGGAAGAGGTGGGTCTCCAACTGAAAAAGAAACCGCAGACACCCCGGGAGTTGCCTGTCAGTTCCTTTATTCGGAACGCTCACAACATCGGAGATTGGGAACACTTTCTAGTTTCGATGAAGTAAGGAGAACGCGTTGACCGTTGGAGGGGCGGCCACCGATCGCGTCTCACGAAGGCAGTTGAGTCTCTGGCCTTCTTTAAGGCTGGATGCTGGCGAATTTTCTCATCTGCAATCCTGAATTTTTCATGTATTTTGCCGTTCTGCCGTAAATGTCCCAACATCTTGAGAAAATTCTGGCGCACGCTGAGCGCCAGTTAACATCAGAGGGGAGCAGGCGCCTTCGGGAGCGCCTGGATCTATACAAGAAATTTCTCAAGATAGAAGAGCACCGGCTTCGGCTGAAACATTACTCTGGAGCGGGTGGCCTGGAGATAGTTCGGGATCGAGCGGCGCTCTTGGATGTCGTCCTCCGGCATTTGTTCGAGGGAGCAGTAGAAGGGTCTGCCTATTCCGACAAAACGCCGCCGGTAGCCCTGCTGGCGATCGGCGGCTATGGCCGGGGGGAATTGAGTCCTTACAGCGACGTCGACATACTATTTTTGCATGACTCAGCCCGAATTTCCGCTGAGGCGACGGAGGTCATCGAGCAAGTTTTGTATATGTTATGGGATGTCGGCTTCAAAGTTGGGCATTCTACCCGGTCCATCGATGAAGCCATCAAGCTGGCCAACTCAGATGTGTTGACCAAAACCTCGCTTTTGGAATCGAGATTCCTGGCGGGCGATCACCGGCGACATTCCAAGTTCAGGAGGGAATTTTTCGAGCGCTGCGTCAGAGGGCAGGTGGATAGTTACCTGAAGTGGCGTCTGGAAAATCAGGATGAACGCCATCGCAAATATGGAGGCTCGGTTTTCATGCAGGAACCGAATATCAAGAATGGCTGCGGTGGGCTGCGTGATTATCATAACATGCAGTGGATTTGTTATTTTCGTGATGGCGTGATGAGCACCGCCAAGCTAGTGGAACGGAAATATATCAGTGAGAGCGATCGTCGCGCGATTGATCGGGCCTATGATTTTCTCCTACGGGTTCGCACGGAGTTGCATTATTTAAGCAAGCGGCCCTCGGATCTGCTGACCCTATTTTTGCAGGGCCAAATTGCAAATTCATTTCACTATCCGCAAAAGAACGTACTTCGTCGCAGCGAGTCGTTCATGCGGGACTATTACCAGCACGCTCGGACAATCTATTTGACGGCAAAGCGCGTCACGGAAGGATTTTTATTGCCGGACATCGGCGATCGAGAGCAAAAACCGGTTTTTGGGTTTTTGGCAAAGCGAAAACTGAAAACCGAACAGTTTGACGGGTTTTACAGCCATGGCAGACTCATCTATTTTGAAAATCAGGAAGTATTTCACGCAGATCCCTTTCGCCTGATACGCGTCTTCCTCTACGCGCAGCAGCGCGAGTTGGAACTGAGTTCGGAACTCCAGCAGTTGATTCGGCGGCGGACCAGACTGGTCAATCGCACGTTCCAATACGCGCGGGCCGCCCGCGAAACCTTCCAGGCCATTTTGTCAAGAAAGGGCCAGGTTGGACACATTCTCCGGATGATGCATGAGGTGGATTTTTTGGGGAAATATCTACCGGAATTCGGGGAACTCACTTGCCTCGTGCAACACGAGTTTTTTCACCGGTATACCGCGGACGAGCACACTCTTGTTTGCATCGAAAAGTTAGACTCACTGATCGACACTGAGGATCCAAAACTGGCGCCGTACAAGTCGCTGTTCTTGAAATTGGAAGATCCTTACGTGCTCTATCTGGCGCTCTTGCTCCACGACACTGGGAAAGCCTCCGGCGCACGTCACCATGCGGAGGCCAGTGCGCTCAATGCGCAGAAGGTCGCGGCCCGACTCCAGCTTTCCCCGGAAAGAAGGAGGAAACTGATCCTGCTGGTAGATCATCACATGACGCTTTCAGAAATCGCGCAACGTCGAAATCTGGAGGATTCGGCGACAATCGCGGATTTTGCAGAGATCGTCCGGAACCCGGAAAATCTCGATGCGCTCATGCTGCTGACTTTGGCAGATGGTCAAGGAACAGGTGGGCAGAACTGGTCCGACTGGAAAGAAACCCTCGTCTGGCATCTCTACCACGCCACTTCCAGCTATTTACACGACGAACGCGAATTTTTCGCCGAACGGCAAATTGCGCGCGAAGACCTGCAACAAGCAGTCGCGAAGAAAATGGCGAAAGACACTTGGGAAGAGATCGAAGTGCATTTCAATTCGATGCCTGATCGTTATTTTCAGAGTCATAACATTAACGAGATCGTTGGACACATCCGGCTATTCCGCAGCTTCGTTGAATCGAGAGTACGAAATCCTAAGATGGCGCTTTCGGCTGCAGTGAAATGGCACAGCAAGCCGGATCAGGGTCACAGCGAATTCTGGATCTGCACCTGGGATCGAACGGCCTTGATGGCCAAAATATCGGGCTCCTTTGCGACGGCATCGATCAATATCCTCAGTGCGGATGTCTACACTCGCGCCGACAACCTGATGTTGGCCATCTTTCGCGTGTGTGACACTAGTTTTCGGCCTGTCTCCGACGAACGAGATCTGCAACAGGTGGAATCGGTTTTGCAGGAGTCGCTGGAGAAGATTGACTACGACTTCACACCGCTTCTGGAGAAGGCCAGGAAGCGCACGGCATTTCATCTACCCATTGGAATGGATTTGCCAACCAAATTGGTGATTTCCAATGAGATCCATTCGGGCTACACCGTGATCGATCTGCAAACGGCGGATCGTCTTGGTTTGTTATACGACGTGCTGATCTGTCTTTCGCGCGCGAAGGTCAATATCACGTCATCTCGTATTGCGACAGAAAAGGGTGCTGCTTTTGACAGCTTTTACGTGACTGACCTGGAGGCGAGAAAGATAACCGACGAAGCCACGCTCAGGCTCCTCAAGACTTCGTTGCTGGCCGCCGCTACCGGCGGCGAGTACGGAAAAAAGTAAGTTTGTCCAATTGATTCCATTTTCGGGATTTTACCGTCCCGGGATCGAGCCGAAAATCGGGGTGTCGCCTGCGTCATGGTCCCTGGCTCGCCACGTTTTCCCAGGGGCGCCGGAGGGACTGCCGATGATCTCTCGCCATCTTCGTGAGCTGGCATAGTCGCTGCTAAGCCAGCATCCGGAAAAATCGGCCAAGCAAGGCACTATGAAAAAGAGCACCGACTTTGCAGCGAGACAAGGTAGTCTGTGATGAGTGACAAGGATGCAGAGTCGCTCGATGACGAGGGGTCAAACTACGTCGATCCGTGGGTTCAATCCCAGCTCTCGCCGCATCACCTTCACTGGTTGGAAAAGCAAAGGGACACCGTTGATCCGACCAAACTTTTGAAGTTTGCGCTGGCGGAATGGGTGGTCCGCCACCCGGACGATTGGTTCGGTGACACAAATGTCGAAATCGCCATCCGCTCAGCCCTGGATGAATTCATCGCCCGCCATAAGGCAGAATTCATCTCGGTGGAATAGCCGACCGCGGCAGAGTTGCGCGGATCAGTCTCAATTGCCCTCGGCGATGAAACGGGCGACGAAAGTGTCGATCGCGAAGCGGCGATTTGCGCCGTTCGGAGACAGGACAAGGGTTTGGACACTAAGCCGTGCCACTTGCGGCGCTGCCGGTAGTGTTCTATAGGGAATTCCTCCTGCATGCTCGCTATTTATCTCAGATATCCTGACGGCCAAATGACACAACGGTCCGAGGAAGAGGCTCGTCGTCTTTGGACGGAGGGCCTGATGCCAAGCGGGACGATTTACTGGCAGGAAGGAATGCCGGAGTGGAAGCCGGTCGCTCAATGGCTCGGCGAACGTCCAGTGGCGTCTGAAAAACCCGCACCGGGCAAATCAGAGACCGAGATTAGTTCGTACCATTTTTTGCTCGATCCGACAGGGCTCACGGTTTTCCTGCAACGACTGCTTTGGATCAGCGTGGTGGTCGCCTGCATCGCGCTGGCTGATGACGTGGCAGAATTTGTGCAGATTCAGGTTGGTCAGATGGCCCCGGACCAGGTGGCGAACAACGATCCGATTCAGGGGATTGTCGGATTGCTGCAACTAGGCCTCGGAGTCGTGACGGGAATTACATTTCTGAAGTGGATCTACCGGGCGTACAAGAATATCCAGGGATTCGGCGCGGAAGGTTTACGGTTCTCGCCGGGTTGGGCAGTGGGTTACTATTTCATTCCGATCCTGAGCTTGATTCGCCCGGTACAGGTGATGAGCGAAATTTGGCGTGCCAGCGACGATCCCAAAAACTGGCAAGGAAGACCTGGTTCATGGCTGATTGCAAGTTGGTGGACCTTGTTTCTGCTCTACACCGGGATAACGCAGGTCTCGGTCGAAATCGCGATGCAGGCCTCGACCAATGACCAATGGATGCTTGCTCCGGTGCTCGCGACCCTTGGCGACCTGTTTTCGATACCGTTATCGATCGCGGCGCTCCGACTGGTCACAGAGGTGTACCGGCGGCAAAGGGCGCTGGTGGAGGGAGACAATGTTACTTGACTGGTGCATCGTCTCATAAGTGGGCGGTATGCCTCCACTTATGAAACGATGCACTAGGCCGAATTCAGGTGCTGTCTGACGTGCAACGTTCGAAAACGTCGGGGTTGCATGTCAAAGAAGCGCCTGAAGACCTTGCGAAAATAATCAGAATCCTCGTAGCCGCAGGCGACCGCGACTTCGTCGACGTTCATCGCCGTGAAAAGCAGCAGGTTCTTTGCGTGTTTCATCCTGGCGCGATGGATCCCTTCGGTGGGGTTGCAACCGTAGGTCTGGCGGTAAACGCGGCCAAGGTAATCCGGGTTGCGATGGAGTTTTCGCGCGATCAGTGACGTGGAAAGGGGTTCACGAAAATTACGCGTAATAAGCGTCTGCGCCTGAATGGCGAGGTTCTGCGACCGCCTTTCCGCGGAGAAATGCGGGCTGTTTTGCAGCGCAATTTCGAGCAGCATCAGTTTTACCAACGTCGAAGAGTAGACTTTATCCAGCCGGTGACGCTCCTGGTCATCCAGAAACCGAAGGAATAATTCCGTCAATCGCAGCGGCTCGGGCAACCGGCAATGTTGCGGAACCGAGGCCCCTTCGTCCGCTGGATCGGGTATCTTGGTTCCCAGAAAAAAGTGCACCCAGTAAAACGAGGTATTCGAGGCATAGGGCGAGATACCGCGATGAACGCGGCCAGGCCAGAGGATGAGCGTATCACCCTGTTCAAGCGCGAAGACCATGGTCTCCTCTCCTAAAACCAAGGTGCCGGTTCTGACCAGGATGAGCTCGTAGGAGTCGATTACCCGTTCGGAATGAATCCCATGCGCGGGCGAAACAAAGAGCCCGGCGTTGCAAGCTTCAAACTTCGATGCCTCTGAAAAACGCAAGCAGCTGATTCCATAGAGTTCCTCGCTCATGGGGGTGGTGGAAAAATCGGATTCCTCCGCATCTTCGTCTCTCGGATCCGAAGCGCAACAACTGGTCGTCCGCACGACGTGCAAAATACTGGCCGCTCTCCGCTGGATTGTGAAATAAATAAAGCATGCCGAGAAATTTTGCAGCTATCATGGTCGGTTGCGGCGCGATGAGCGCCGAGTGGATTCGAAGCGCCAAGGAGATTGGAATAGAGATCGCTGCCCTGGTCGATCTGAATATTGAATTCGCGCGGGCACGAGCTTCGGAATTCCAATTGGAGGCTGGTTTGTTTGACAATGTGGACGATGCGCTCCGAAAGGTCCCTGCTCAGATACTTTTCGACTGCACGATTCCGGCAGCGCATGCCGAAGTGGATGCAAAGGGATTGATGAACGGTTTGCACGTGCTCGAAGAGAAGCCGCTTGCGATGAGTCTGGTTGACGCTCATCGTCTGATTGATCTTGCAGAAAAAAATAACCTCGTTCATGCGGTCATCCAGAACCGCCGGTTTCTTCCGGCCGTCCGCAAAATTCGACGCCTGTTGGATCAAGGCCTGATCGGAGAAATTACCACGGTGAACATTGACTTTTTCGTTCCGGCTCATTTTGGAGGGTTTCGCGAGAAAATGGACCACATTCTGTTGACGGACATGGCCATCCATCCGTTTGACACGGCGCGCTATTTGACCGGGGCGAACGCGGAGTCGGTTTATTGCGAAGAGTGGAACCCGAAAGGGTCCTGGTGGCAGCACGGAGCGTCGGCGCATGCGATCTTTGAAATGAGTGGAGGCATCCGATGCACCTTTCGCGGGAGCTGGTGCTCCGAGGGTTTGCGCACACCTTGGGATAGTGTCTGGCGGATAATCGGAACAAAAGGAACAATCTGCTGGGACGGCCTAGACGATATTCGAGGAGAATATGTGAAAAAGGCGGAAGGAATGTTTTATGAGTGCCAGGGTTTTGTCCCTACCGAAGAGCCAGATTCCCGCGACACTCGCGGACACTTTAGCGCGATGTCCCAATTTTTGCGGGAGATCACGGATGGAATACCTGCAGAGACACGCAGCGCCGATAATATCCAGAGCTTGGCGATGGTGCTCGGAGCGATAGAAAGTGCGAATGTGCGTGCGCGAATTCCGATTGCAGTTTGAGAAAACCGCTTCCTGAACTGTAAATCGCCCCATTGAATCCTATGACCGAGCCAGTCGCTAAGCGCGTGAGTTACTTGCGCAGACTCTTAACCGTTGCTCTAGCGCTTGGAATCGTCATTGCCACTTTTGATGTGCTCAGCAAAGGGGAACAATTTTTTGTTCCGCTGGTGATGGCAGTGCTGGCCGTCTATCTCGTCGATATATTGAGCCGGTTAATCCGGAAAATTCATATTGCGGGCCATTCGGTGCCGAACGCGATTTCTGTGATCCTTGCGTTTGGGATCATCTTTGGACTTGGTTTTGTCTTGATCGAGATCGTTGCGCAGAACGCGCGTCAGGTTGCTGCAGCTGCTCCGAAGTACCAGGCTCGGTTACAGCAATTGCAGGGGGAGGTCTTCTCCAGGATGGGAGTTGAGGAACCTCCTGAGCTTCGTCAACTGGTCAAAACGATCGATTTGCGCTCTGTGTTCGCCACTGTCGCCAAGCAAGTGGCGGCGGTCCTGGAGGATGTCACGCTCGTGGTGATTTATGGCTTGTTTATCATGCTGGAACGACGCTTCGTTCCGATCAAGATTCAGGCCCTTTTTCCCAGTCCGGAACGGCGGAAAAACGCTATCCGGATCATACGCCGCATCGATCGCGACATTCACACCTACCTCGGCGTGAAAACGGCAGTGAGCTTTACCAGCGCATTCTTGGCCTACGTTTTGATGCGGATTGTCGGGTTGGACTTGGCGGAGTTCTGGGCATTGCTCATTTTCGTTTTACACTTCATCCCGACGATCGGAGTGATCGTCGCGACGCTTCTTCCAACGCTTCTGGCGGCGGTGCAATTCGATGATCTTCGCCCGTTTCTTATCATCGGCATTGGGATTACCGCGATCGCGCAGCTGATGGGAAACGTCGTTGAACCGAATGTGATGGGGGAAACGCTGAACCTGAGTCCCCTGACGGTGATCATCTCCCTGATCATCTGGGGTTCGATTTGGGGAATCGTCGGAGCATTTCTTTGCGTACCGCTCACCGTGATGCTCGTCATTATCTTGTCGAACTTCCGGAGCACGCGCTGGGTTTGCATCCTGCTGTCAAAGACAGGTGAAATTCGTTCTTCGGATTGAGCAGCAGAAAGGTTTTGGCGTAAATGCGCTTCCCAGCTGTTTTCATCGTTCCTCCTCGCCGATCGGCAGAGACGTTTCTTTTTTGCCTGGATTGCATTCGCAGTTTGCTTATTTTTCTGCCGTGAGTTTGCCGACACGGTTTGATCACTGCGTTGTCCACGTTTCAGACTGGGAACGATCAAATAGCTTTTATCGCGACGTTGTCGGAGTCGAGATTATCTCAAAAAATGGACGTTGGTCTTACCGGTTTGCAAATGCACAACTGAATCTGCACGGGCCAGGCGTCCAGGCAAATCCGCTGGCAAAGATTCCAGTCCCGCCGGGCGGAAGTGATCTCTGCTTTGAATGGTCCGGCCCTATCGAGGAGGCCGTGGATCACCTTAAAGCGCATTCCGTCGAGATAGAACTAGGACCGGTTCAGCGGGGAGGCGCCCGCGGTGACGGCGTCTCGATTTATTTTCGGGATCCGGATGGATCGCTTTTGGAGTTTATCTCGTATCTCGGGTAGAAGATTGAAACCGTGAAATCGCTCCTTATTGCGCTCGGTTGCTGTTTGGCGTTTGCCGCTTGGACGTTTGCCGCAGGCAGAGAATTCCGTCTGCTAAGCCCTGCATGGCACGAAGGAGGGACAGTGCCGCAAGAAAATGTGTTCAACGGTTCCGGATGTGGCGGGGCAAACGTTTCTCCCGAATTTCATTGGTCGGGCGCGCCGACGGGAAGCAAGAGTTTTGCGATCACGATCCTTGATTCCGACGCCCCGGCGCGCGGCGGATGGTGGCATTGGGTCATTTTTAATATCCCTGAGACGACTTCAGGGTTGCCTGCTGGTGCAGGCAACAAGGGGTCGAAGGCGTTGCCGCCGGGCAGTGTTCAGTGTCAGAATGACTATGGCGAGCCCGGGTACGGCGGTCCCTGTCCTCCGCCCGGGACAATCCATCGCTACCTGGTCAGGGTTTACGCGCTCAATGTTAAGAAATTAGCACTTGGTTCTGATTCGCCTCCTGCGAAATTGGCAACGTTGATCGAGGAACATTCAATCGGCGTAGCCCAATTGACGGCAAAGTATGGCCGATAAGCCTTCGTCGGTACGAAGAGTTGCCAGTTGCCAGTTGTCTGTTGCCAGTGGGGAGCAGAAGCGTGAGTTGATGCGACCAATCCTCGACCCTTTTCCGGCCTGTTGTCTTCGCCCTGAAGTATTGCCCGCAAGGAGAAGCGCATCTGTCGCCGCCAAATTCCAACCGCCAACTGCCTCAACCGCCTGACAATTCGAGGCTGGCAACCGCCGATCTTACGCCCTGGCAGGGCGAACCGGTTTCATTGGATGTTCCCGGTAGATCGTTCTAGGAATGTCCAAACTCCAGAAAGAAATCTGCGATTTCTTCCCATTCGACCGCGGTCTGGCGTCCTTCGTCAAACTGGCGGAGCATCCATTCATTGGCAGCCTGAATAGGCGGATCTTCCTTGCGAAACTCCCGGTGAAGGCGTTGACGGGCAACGAAAATCAAACCGGCGACCCCCGAATCTTTGGTGAGCGAGACTTCCAGCGGCCGACCGATGAGTTTAGGCACATCAAAGGGCGCATACATCCACCAGAACTTGTTCAGCCCGTCCGCATGAATTCCTGCTCGGGTCCGATGAGCGTCGCGTCCGTAAAGAGGATATTTGTCGGCCACCGGTTGTCCCATTTGCGCGTAAAGCTCTGCGAGTTCGTTGAGGACAGTAAAATCTGGCTGGCAATCGGCATAGTAGCCCATCCCAATGAGGTGTAACAAAATCAATTCCAGCGGCGCATTCCCGGTTCTTTCTCCTTTGCCGAGGCAGGTCCCGTTAATGACGGAACATCCGTGCCGGACGGCTGCGAGCGAGTTTGCGACAATCAAACCTGTGTCATTATGAGGGTGAAACTCAAGGTCAGACGGCCTAAGGCCATCGGACCGAAGAGCTTGGAACAGCTTCGGTATGCTTCGCGGAAGAGGGACGTCTTCGTCGGGAAGGGCTAAACCAAGTGTATCGCAGATCCGGAATTTCGGTCGGAGGGAATCGGGGTAAGGGGCCGCTCTTTCGAGAACGGCCTGGACAAAATAACGAATAAAATCGATTGCTGCGCGGGAGGCGTCCTCAAGGTGAAGTCGCGGGCGAATACCGGCGTCGAGCGCCAGTTGTACTGCGTCCAAATAGAGGTTCGCGGCCTGAAGCCGTCCGCCAGGTTGGAACTTGTGAAAGACATGATAATCAGAAATCGAAGCCAGGAGGCCGGATTCCTTCACTCCTAACGTTTGGATCAGTTTGACATCCTTCACCGCGGCTCGAATCCAAGTAGTTGGCTCGATTGGCGCGCCGGCCGCATAACGTTCCTGCGCGGCCCTGAAACCAGCCAGATCCTGTTTTCGGTAGACGAAATATTCTGCCTGGCGGATGGCGTCGGATTTGCCGGTGAAGCGGCAAAGTAAATCATAGATTCGCAGGCTTTGCTCTGCAGTCAGAGGCAAGCCGCCCTGTTGACCATCCCGGTGAGTTGTCTCTGTGGTCCAGACTTCGGCCGGAAAACTTGCGGGACGTCGGATCCAGCCGCGGCTTGGGAAATGGTCTGGAGGAAACTGGTCTGGAAAATATTCCTCGGCCTGGGGAAATGCAGGGGAGCAGGCGGTGTGTGGCATACCGGAAACAAGGCCAAAAAGGGTAAAAGTCAATATTGATTCATAAATCAATATATCGTTCAATGGATCGATGGATGTTTATCTCTCCGCAACTCAAGCCGCGGCATTTCTGGGAGTCGCCAAACCGACTTTGTATGCCTATGTCAGTCGGGGTCTGGTCCGATCGCAGGCAGGTGCCGATTCCCGGGCCCGGACCTACAATCGACTCGATCTGGAACAGCTGCGGGCTCGGAAGAGGATTCGGAACAGGCCTCAGGCAGAGGTGGCCGCAGCGCTTCAGTGGGGGGCGCCGCTTTTGGATTCATCACTCACCTTGATCACCAACGACTGCCTCTATTACCGCGGATTAAATGCCCTCGAGCTTGCGCTGAGCCGGACGTTCTGGGAAGTCGCGTGCTGGTTCTGGAGCGGCAATTGGGATGTGCGCCCAATTGCGGCAGGCCCCGAAATTCGGCGGCGAAAACGGACGTCGGATCCATTTCACCTGCAGCAGAGTTGGTTGATCGAGCGCTCACACAGCGATCCTCTTGGTTATCAATTGGCGATGCCTTTCGCAGGGGAGTTAGGCGCTTCAATCGTTCGCCAATTCCTCGGCTTTCTGACCGGCGCTGCGAACCCATCGATCGAGCAGGTCGCATTGGAATTGGCAGCATCCTGGTGCAAGCAAGCGGGCCGAGCAGAACGTGTCTTGAACGCTGTCTTAATCCTGACGCTTGATCACGAAATCAATGTTTCTTCCTTTACTTCGCGAGTCGTCGCGTCAGCCGGCTCGAATCTCTACGAAGTCGTCAACGCTGCGATGTGCGCCTTTTCCGGGGCGCGTCATGGGCGCGCTTCGGAGCGAGCGGAGCAGTTTATTCGGGAGCTGGAGGAGGCCGAGACCTCTCTCGCGGTCATTCATGGGCGCCTGCGTTCGGGAGAAGAGATTCCGGGATTCGGTCATCCGCTCTACCCCGGCGGTGATCCGCGGGCGAGGCTGATTCTCCAACTCTTAGAGGAAGATTTCCCGGCGGAGTTCGCCAAAATTCAAACCAGGATCAAGGATTCAGAACGCGTGCTTCGCAAGGCGGCCAATGTCGACATGGCGCTGGCGCTCGTGCGCAAAGTCCTGGCACTTCCAGCGCATTCCGGATTCCACCTGTTCGCGTTAGGAAGAACCATCGGCTGGATCGCGCACGCACTGGAGCAGCAGCAAAGCGGATCACTTATTCGGCCGCGGGCTCGATACGTTGGTGTGATGCCCGGCGGGTGAGCGGGTGTATTGGAGGATAGTCCGTCTTCTTGAAGGGGTGAGATCTTTTGGATCCGAAGTTGAAGAGGTAAGGCGGGACGCCTTACTTACATTCATCCCTTTCTAGTCCGGATCACGATCTCAACGCGGCGATTGAGTTGCTGTTCGTCAACTGAGCGGTCGGCGGGCACAATCAGGCGCGTCTTGCCGTATCCCTGTGTCTGGACGCGATCCTGGTCGATACTCATATTTGCGACCAGCCAACCCTTCACCGTTTCGGCTCGGCGCTGACTCAGCTCCATGTTGTATTGGTCGCTACCGAACGAGTCCGTGTGACCTTCGACCCTGAAGACCGCCTGAGGGTTCCGCTGGATAAGCCGGCCCAATTTCTGAAGACTGGCGGTCGCTCCCGGCCGCAAGTTCGCCGAATCGTAATCAAATAGAAGATCGGTCGGCATGAGGATTGGCGCCGTGCCGCTGCCGAGTTGTCCCGAACCGGAGAGCAATTCATCGAGGTTGCTGAACCCGGCTGGAACACCAGCGTTCCCAGGGACGGTGGTGTCTGCAACATCTTGATTGTCCGTTTTACCCGGATTTTTCTTGTTGCCCATGGCGATCTTTGGCCTGGAGGGAGAATCGGGCTTGTCCGAAAGCAGTTGCTGGCGCACCTCGCTGAGTTCCTTTTCAATCGCCGCTGCGCTTTCAGCTTTTGCCTTTGCTGTCGCAGTCAGCGCGGATTGGGTATCAACGCCTGGTTTCTCCCTAAGCTGAGCCACTTCGGGCGAATTGACTTCAGGCGTCGCGCGGAATTCCTGGATATCCTTTTCGAATGAGCCGTCAAACTGAGTCAGATTCTTGATCGTGCCGAAATCTCCGGTCGACTTGCCAGGTTTTTCGGCCGGCTTCGAATCGGTTTCGAGCAGTTTTTGATCTATCTGCACGCGGCTGATATTAAATGTCCTGGGGACAAGCCGCGGGGTGTCGGCGGGCATGAATCGATCGAGGGTTTTCTCGCCAAAATAGTAAAGCAGACCGCAGTGAAACAGAAACGACAGGCCAATCGCGGGAAAGATCCAATGCCTGAGCGAGACCGCGCTGTCCGCAATCAAGTCCTCTGAGTAATGCGCCATAGAACAGCCGAGTATACAACGAATGGGAGCGGACGACAACGGCTCCAAGCGTCAAGGCGGCCGGCTCAAGGCAAACGGTTGCCGCAAGCGAATACTGTCCCTAGTGCATCGTCTCCTACTGATGAGACGATGCACTAGAGCCGAATTGGGTCGGTTTTTTTCGTTGACGTTCGCTCCCGTTCGTTGATTTTCGCACTCTGCCCTATGGCTAAAGATAAATCCGCTTCTGAACGAATGGAGAAAATTGTCAGCCTGTGCAAACGGCGCGGGTTCATTTTTCAATCCAGTGAAATTTATGGCGGGCTAAATGGATTTTGGGATTACGGGCCACTCGGGACAGAGCTAAAGCGCAACCTCAAGGATTTCTGGTGGCGCCGGATGGTCCGGGAGCGCGACGACGTGGTAGGGATGGACGGTTCGATCCTGATGAATCGGCAAGTCTGGGTAGCGAGCGGTCACGAGCAGACTTTCAGCGACCCGATGGTGGACTGTCGCATCTGTAAGTCCCGGCTCCGGGCAGATCAATTACCGGAAAAAAACGGGCGCAAACAGTGCGCTGTTTGCGGCAGCTTTGATTTGACCGAGCCTCGGGCCTTTAACCTGATGTTCAAAACCTTTGTCGGGGCGACGGAGGATGACTCGGCCATCACTTATCTGCGTCCCGAAACCGCACAGGCCATTTTTGTTCAATTCAAAAACATCCTGGAGGTCTCTCGGAAGAAGCTGCCGTTCGGGATTGCGCAGGTGGGGAAGGCGTTCCGCAACGAAATCAACCCGCGCAATTTCACTTTTCGTTCCCGCGAATTCGAACAGATGGAGCTCGAGTATTTTTGCCGGCCTGAGCAGGGTCCTGACCTGCTCGAGTACTGGTTGAAGGAGCGTCTGAAATTTTATTCGGACATCGGGATTTCACAGGATCTTCTGCATGTTCACAAAATTCCGCCCGACGAATGCGCCCATTATTCCAAAGGAACGTACGACATCGAATTCGAGTTTCCGTTCGGAATCCAGGAACTGGAAGGCGTAGCGTATCGCACCGACTATGATCTGACACAGCATCAAAAGGCCAGTGGCAAATCCCTGGATTATTTCGACGAAGAATTGAAGCAACGGTTTATTCCGCACGTTGTTGAGCCCAGCGCCGGCGTGGATCGCACGACGCTGGCATTGATCTGCGCCGCATTTGACGAGGAACAAGTGACCGATGAAAAGGGCGATGCGGAGACGCGTACTCTCCTGAGGTTCCATCCGCGGATGGCGCCGATTAAATGCGGAGTTTTTCCTTTGCTGAAGAATAAAGAACGACTTGTCCAGCAGGCTCGCGAGATCGTGGAGTTGCTCCGACCGCATATGATGGTTTTTTACGACGAGTCGGGAGCGATCGGCAGGCGCTATCGTCGCCAAGATGAGGCGGGCACTCCGTTCGGCATAACGGTGGATTTCGACACCATTGGCGAAAACGGGCCCGCGAACGAAGGCACCGTGACAATTCGTGAACGAGACTCGATGGAACAGCAGAGGATCGGCCTCGGCGAAATAAAATCGTTTCTGACCGAGAAGATCAATTGAGGAGTCGCGGCAGGGACTGGTCTTCGCCGCGGTCAACGGCGAAACGCAGCGGCGCGACGCACCGATCTGTTTGCAAATTTGGCCGAGATCAGGTGAGATGGGGGGCCGATGTCGAAGTCTTTGCCAAAAGCTTCTCCGGGGGCAGCTCCGGTGGGTCAGGAAATCAGCGCATCCAAAACGCCAGTGGGCGTTTGGGTGATTGTTGGATTGGCCGTCTTCTTTGTCATCGGCGGATTGGGCATCAGCGCCTTTATCGTCTGGAAATCGATTGGCTTTAAACAGCCGGTCCCGGCCGTAAACGATGCCGCCGGGGAAAAAGTTAACTCGGTCCCGACATCGCCCGGTTTGGCAGATGCAGAAGTCGGAGTGGAACACCCGAGCCCAAATACGACGATCGAAGATGCCGGCTCGGCGCCGCCGGTGGTGAACGACCGGGTGGAGGCAGATCGGATGCGGGACGAGGTTTTGCAGCGGATTGATCTCATGAGAGCTCTAACCGACGCCGAGAAGGACAAATTGTATGCGCAGGTCGAGCGCGCTCGAGGTTTCACAAAAATCGCGATAATCCCATTCACTCAAAACAGGATGATCCCGGGGCCGGCTCAGGTAGACGGGTTAATCAAAACTCTGAATGGAGTGGATTTGCGGAAGCTTCTCGCAGATCCAACCGTTGCCTTGATCATCGTCGGGTATGCCGACAAGAAAGGCGACGAGGCAAAAAATTTGGAGATTTCTCGGAGCAGGGCGGAGAGCGTGGTGAAAGCGCTGAGAGAAAAGACCGATTTTGTGAACGTGATGCACCCAGTTGCGATGGGTGGACAGGATCTTTTTGATCCAGCGAATCTCGAAAAAAATCGGGTGGTCGAAGTGTGGGCAGCGCAGCCATAGCGCGAAAATCTCCAGAGCGCTTTGGCCGATTTTCCATCCGGCGGCCACCGGACTCGTTCCTCACATCCGGATCTCAGGATGCCCGTCGCTCGCGCCTTGAAAATCGGCCAAAGCGCCGACGGCGGTAGGCCTCCGACTTATGAGGCGATGCACTAGTCAACCAGGAATCTGCGGGCCACCGCTTCACGATGGCCGGAAGCAAGGGAACAAGCTATCAGATTGACGCGCGAAATATTGATGCGAATCCGATCGATATAACGGTTTCTGCCTTGTCGATCATCGAGGATTCTGTAAACCCCCTTCCACTCCTGGTTAAGCATGCGCGTGACGTAATCGCTGTAAAATTTTTCAGTGCCTTCCAGGAGATCGAGAAGATTTTTGTGGACGGCAAAACTCGCTTTTTGCAGCCGAGAGTAGACGGTCGCCTCGCGGAATTCCAGATACAAACCGGCCAGACGTTCCGGGTAATCTTCGGCCGCCATCTGTCCGAGCATATCTCCGGTGGCCACCAGGGCGCCGATTAACCACTCTCGGGAATCGCGAAACGGGAGTTCTTCCATGCTGACAGAGATGGCAGTGGCGCAAATTGCGTTTTGGATCTGGCGAAGCTCGTCATGGGAAAAGCCAAAGGCGGGCAAGAGATCCCAGGCGTGAAAACAACTGCGACCGACGTGGATGGCGGAGTACTTGGCGCCGGAGCCGTCCAGGTCGTTGCGACGTTTCAGGTAGCCGGTGTCATGGAGAATCGCGGCGGCGATGGCCAGTTCCCAGTCGCGCTGTTTGAGAGAAGCAATGACCGGGTTTTGTCGATGGGCGGCCAGCAGATCGGCGACCGCGGCTGTCGCCTGCATCGTATGCTCAAAATCGTGGAACGCTGTATCGCAAGGTTGGAACTCCGGATTTTTTCCATGAAACAAGTCGAACGAAAAGGTGATTAAGCTGTTGCAAAGGCTGGTTTTCGTTGCGCCGAAAGCATCTCGCAAAACCCGGTTAATGAGTTCCGATGTGGCGAGGTAACTCTGGGGATGGAACATCTTATTCGATGCTGATCACGGTTCATCTTAGCTGGAAGGAGAGCAACACAAAAGTTTGATCGCGATCTAATATACAATCATTCTGACGATTATGATTATTTGATCATTTGCTGATCAAAATGAGCGATTTTTTAAATTGTCGAAAAAAATCAGTTGATGAAGCGTCAACCTCTCCATATGGTCTTCGGACCAGCTCGATTGGCCCCCAGAACGTGTTCCCCCTCTGATCGAGCTGGTTTTCTTTTTTCACCATCACGAGGCGTTTTACGGCACTGCCAAATTTGCCTTTTCGATGAAAATCTGGTGAAAAAACTGTACCACTTTGTCCACCTTTTCCCGGTCGATCAACCAAGTGATTCGGAATGATGATGTCGCGATCCCGAAGCAGTGCACATTTAATTCGCGCAAGGCTTGCGATCCTTGAAGGGTTCGTTGATGCGAAGCGGTAATTCCGGTTCCGATGATACTGACAGCTCCTCCGGTATCGTCCCAGCGCGCCGGTATCGCTTGCAGGGCCGTCCGCAGGCTCGAAATCTGGTGAAGATTTTCTTTCGAGACGACCATCCAAATCCCGTCCTGTTCGTTTCCGGTGTTGGTGACGTGAAGTTGTTTGCCTGGAACGCCGAAATCGTCGGTCACCTTCAGCAGTCGAATCACGTCGCGGCTCTGAATCATCACCACCTCTTTTTCGCTGGCAATTCCCATCACCGAACCGGGTGGGCGGGGGCCGAACTTGCGAACCACTGTGCCATCTTGGGACGGGTCTTGCCCGGGCAATGGACCCGCGGTGGATCTGGCATAGATCGCGATCTGGCGTTCCTTCGCAAACTCAACTGCTTGTGCGTTTAGAACCTTGGCGCCGGACTCGGCGAGTTCCTGAGTCTCTTCGTAGGAAAGAACCGGGATCCGCCTGGCCTGGCGAACGATTCGCGGATCCGCCGTGTAGACCCCGTCGACATCGGAGCAGATCTCGCACCATTCCGCTCCCAGCGCCGCAGCCATCGCGACTGCGGTGGTGTCACTCCCGCCGCGGCCAAGGGTCGTGATCTCTTTCCGGTAGGAAACCCCTTGATAACCCGCGACAACCACGATTTTTCCACGAGCCAACTCGTCCTGGACGCGGAATGGGCGAACCTCGATGATCCGGGCATCCACATGGCGATCATTTGTGATGATCCCCGACTGGCTCCCGGTGAAGCTGATCGCATTTCCGCCAAGCTCCCGGATCGCCATAGAGAGAAGAGCCATCGCGATGCGTTCACCGGCAGAAAGCAACATGTCGAGCTCGCGCCGGTCGGGATTCGGTGAAATAGTTTTTGCCAGCGCTAATAATTCGTCGGTCGTATTTCCCATTGCCGAAACGACAACGACCACTTGGTGACCCAACGTTCTGGTCTGCATGACGCGCTCGGCGACTCTTTTGAGTTTGTTGGCGTCCGCGACACTGCTGCCACCATATTTTTGCACGACGATGGACATGGGGGTTGGAGTTTGAATGGACGAAAATGAGATATGAGAAGCCAAGAGCCAGGAGTCAAGAATTCAGGAGGAAAAGGCTTGCTGGTATCGGGAGGCGTGTCCCCGACGGCGAATTTGGCGGAACTCCTCACCAAGAGGGAAGAGCGGCCAAACTATTTGCACTGAAGTGATATCGGCCGCCATTCCGCAACTCCCGGACCCCAACTCCCAACTCCTGACCCCTGGCTCCTTGGCTCCCGAATCCTGAATCCTGAATCAGCTTCGACGAAGTTTTCCGTTCGGAGTGCGGGGAAGACTATCCACAATTTGAAAGCGTCTGGGCACCTTCCGTGAATCGATTCTTTGGAGGAGCAATTCGGTGAGCTGCTCTGTCGGGCCGGGCGAACCGACCACCTCGGCCGAAAGGGTCTGAGAGATGGAATCGAGGAAGACACGACTTTCCTCAATGCCGGGCAAAGCGTTGAGAATCGTTTCGACCTCCTCGCAAAAGAATTGCACGCCATTAATCTGCAGCCGGTTCTTTCCTCGGCCGGCGAGAAAGAGGTAGCCGTCTGCGTCGATCCGCGCAAAATCACCGGTTGCGTAGCCATATTTTTTCAGGAACCGGGCAGCCGGACGCCAGGGCGCAAGGTAAGCATTCAGCAGCCCGGGACCTCTGATCTGGAGTTCACCGATCTCACCCAGTTTGACTGGCTTACCGTGTTCTCCGACTAATGTGACGGCATAAGCGGGCATGGGGCGCCCGACGGAACCGATCTTGTCCGGTCTGGTATTGATGGTCAGAAGACCGACTTCAATGATACCCAGAGCTGGATTCAGATTCTTGCCGAAGCGCCGGGCAAAATCGACGGCCAGCCGTGGCGCAAGAGGGGAAGTCGTGGAGATGGCCAGGCGGAGAGAGTCGAGCGCACCGACGTCGGAGTGAGTCAGCATCAGGTAGAAATCCGGTGAACCGTACGTCACGGTAGGGCGCCATCTCTGTGCGATCGCGCGCCAGTTTTCGCGCTTCGAAATACCTATCACCGTCGCGCCGCGGGAAAGATAAAGCAGGATAGAGACGATGAAATGGTCGGCCATCGGCAGCGTAAACCAAACGCGGTCAGTGGGATCGATCTGCAACACGGTATTGGCGGCGTGCAAACGATCGATGATCGCTTGTTGCCCTAAAAGAATGCCCTTTCGCCGTCCGGTGGTTCCGGAAGTAAAACGGATATATGCCGGGTCGCAGGCACGAAATTCTTCGTCGTTCCGATCGTCGACCGGCTGTGCAAATGGCAGCCGAAGCAAAGCACCCTTCCGTTGATACAGCCAATGCAGCCCGGCCGCATTGATCACGAAATCCTTTTCTTCCTCGGGCAGGAAAGTCGCGATCGGAATCAGGCAAAGACCTGCTGCCAAGATGCCCAAAGCCGAGACCAGGAAATCGACACCATCGGCCAGGATCAGGCCGCATCTTTCACCTTTCCGGCATCCGCGTTCGATCAACCCGGCCGCCACTTTGTCAGCGCGATCGATAAGGTCCCGATAAGTTACGCTGTCGCCTTCGTCGGAACTTGAGAAGGCCAGTTGGTCAGGTTGCGTTTCGGATTTTTGGCGAATAATGGTGAGAATATCCACGCGGTTTCCTTCATTTATCTATCAGCTGGCACTGGCATTCTGGTCAACTCGTGACGATATATACGGGCTTTGTATGTCGGATAAGCGGAAGCGCATCGTTATCAAATTTGGGACCGGAATTCTCACGAAGTCCTCGGGGAACGCGTTGAACCCCAGGCAACTGCGACGTTTGACCAGCGAAGTCGCGGAGATCGTGCGCGCTGGTCACCAATGCCTCCTGGTGAGTAGTGGAGCAGTGGGGGCCGGATTGATGTTGATGGGTCTTTCGGAACGACCGAAGGATCTTCCATCTATTCAAGCCTGTGCGGCGATTGGACAATCTCGGCTGATGCGGCTCTATGAGACATTGTTTCAACGGCACGAACTTCATGTGGCTCAGTTATTGTTAAGCCATCAGGATATCGATAGCCGCACCAGGTACCAGAACGCAAGGAACACGTTGGAGCGTTTGCTGCGCTTCCAAAATGTCGTCCCGATCATCAATGAAAATGATTCGGTAGCGGTCGAGGAACTCAGATTTGGGGATAACGATAGTCTTTCTGCAGAGGTGGCTATCCTTGCGCAAGCCGACTTGCTCCTGATCCTGACCAGTGTTGAGGGTTTGCTGGACGAACGGAAGAGGCTGATCGCAAAAGTCACAGATATCGACACGGTGATGCATCTGGCGAGCGAGGAGATCGGGATTTATTCAACGGGCGGAATGGTGACTAAGCTGCAGGCGGCAAAGTTGGCTTTTCAAGCCGGAATTCCCAGCGTCATCGCGAGCGGGTTCGAGCCCGGAGTCATTGCCGCGGTGGTGGGTGGAAAACCGGCAGGCACCCAAATTTTGGCAAGCAAATGACATTGAGCCTTTCAGAAGTCCTTGAACAGATCGGCCAGCGTGCGGCCGCGGCAAGCCGTATCCTCGCGCAAGCAACCACGGCCGAGAAAAACGAAGCTTTGCTGGCGATTGCCCGTCGAATTGAGCAGGCAGGGGAAACGATTCTCACCGCCAACGAGGCCGATTTACGAGCGGGCGCCGAGAACGGTTTGAGTTCCGCGCTGCTGGATCGAGCCCGCCTGGATCAGAAAAGGATTCATACCATTGCGAATAGCGTCCGTGAAGTTGTCCATCTGACGGATCCGCTCGGGGAGGTGTTGAAGGAGTGGTCACGTCCCAACGGTCTAAAGATCTCGAAGAGACGAGTGCCGATCGGAGTCATCGGAATTATTTACGAATCTCGGCCGAACGTGACCAGCGACGCTGCCTCCCTTTGTCTCAAGACCGGCAATGCCGTCATTTTGCGGGGTGGGTCTGAGGCGATCCGGTCGAACATGGCACTCGCGGATGCGGTCAGCAAAGGATGCCAGGATGCCGGCTTACCGGAGTACTCGGTCCAGCTTGTGCCCAGCACCGACAGGGCCGCTGTCGTGCTGATGGCGCAACTTGATCGATATATTCACCTGATCATCCCGAGGGGCGGCAGGTCCTTGATCGAAGCGGTGATATCTGCAGCGCGGATGCCGGTCATCAAGCATTTTGACGGAATTTGTGCGGCCTATGTGGATCGAGCGGCAGATCTCCGGATGGCGGAACGAATTGTCGTCAACGCAAAATGCCAGCGGCCGGGCGTCTGTAATGCCATTGAAACCATGCTGGTTCACGAAGAGGTTGCTCATCAATTTCTTCCGGACTGTGCTGACGCGCTATGGAAACGGGGCGTCGAACTACGGGGCGATCACCTGGCCCGGGAAATACTGGGCGGGAAAGTGCTCCCTGCGATTGAGGAAGATTGGAGAACGGAGTATCTCGATTTGATTCTGGCAATCAAAACGGTGCGGAGTCTCGAGGAAGCAATCGAACACATCGAAACCTACGGTTCGCATCATAGCGATGCGATCATCACCGAGGATCGTGTGGTCGCTCAGAAATTTTTAAATCAAGTGGATTCGGCGGCCGTTTTCTGGAACGCCTCGACAAGGTTCAATGATGGGGCTGAGTTCGGCTTTGGAGCCGAGATAGGGATCAGCACGGATCGACTACACGCCCGCGGTCCGATGGGTTTGGAAGAATTGACCAGCTACAAATACCTGGTCGAGGGTACCGGCCAGGTGAGAGGCTAGCTTTCTCTACTCGTACTCGTCCTCGTTGTCGTTATCGAATTCTTGAAGGCGTTTCTAACTTTCTAACTATCAGCGGTCGGAGATCGAGGACGAGGACGAGTACGATGGAGAGAACAAGACGCTGAAGGTGCCGGATCGTTCACTGTCTGTTCGATCGAACCGCGTTCCCAACCGCCATTCTCGGGCGGTTGACTGCTAATCCATCGGAAGGCCGGGCGGGGCGATTGGTTGGCCCTCGAGAAATAAGGCAAGTAAATATTTGGAATTCGTTGCGAATTGTATTGACCCGAATGGGGTGTGGAGGCTAAAAGTGGGGCGTTGTGGAACAAAGTGGTTAACGAGCCCATGGCTTTCGTATGGAATCGCCCCAGAGTGTGCAGCCGAAATTTGCCGGTGAATTCCGGCACGCGATGGACGCGAAAAATCGCGTTACCATTCCGTCGCGATGGCGTCGGGGCGAGGTAGAAGAGTTCTTTGCTATCCCGAATTTGAAGGGCGGATTTCTGATGGTCATGCCCCCTGCGGAATTCACGCGTCAGGCGGAGAAGGTGGAACATGACCAGAGTTTGAAGCCGGAAGAGCGGGCCAGATTTTTGCGTCAATTTTCATCGAAGGCTCAGCATGTTACCGGAGATAAACAAGGAAGGATCGTACTTCCGGATGAGCAATGCAGACTGCTGAATCTGCGAGGCGAGGTGGTGCTGGTCGGAAACTTCTTCAGATTCGAAATCTGGGATCCGCGGAGATGGCAAAAGGCTGACGAGGAGGAAGGGCCGACGTTCAGTGACCTGCTGGACAGACTTGGCATTTAGAGGGTTAGGAAAGTTTACAAATTTTGTCGAAGGCAACCGGTCTAACCGAAGAGGAAGATGATTGCGTTAATAGACGAAGAGTACATGCCTGGCGAAACAGAGAGCAGCGGACGTTCTTTTCACGTGCCGGTTCTGTTGCGCGAGACCGTTGCGGCGCTGCAGCCGGCGGCGGGCAAGATCTTCCTGGACGGGACGGTTGGAGGCGGCGGTCACGCGTTGGCGTTGGTGGAAGCGGGTGCGCGGGTGATCGCCTGCGACCAGGATCCTGAGGCTCTGGAAGAAGCTTCCCGGCGCCTGGCCGGTTATTCGAGCCAGGTGCGTTTTGTTGAATCGAATTTTGCGGACCTCGAGGACCGGTTGTCTGCATTGGGCGTCAAGGAATTGGACGGTGTTCTTCTTGATCTCGGTGTCTCATCGCACCAGATCGATACTCCGTCGCGTGGCTTTAGCTTTTTGGGGAACGGGCCGCTGGACATGCGGATGGGATCGCATGTCCAGCGAACAGCAGCCGATATAGTCAACCAGGATTCCCAAGAGGAACTTGCCCGGATTTTTTATGAATTCGGAGAGGAACCGGCGGGGCGTCGATTGGCGGCACATCTGGTGAAGCTGCGTGGCCGGTCACCGATTGAGACCACGAACGATCTTGTCAAAGCGGTCGAATCGATAATTCCGAAGCGTGGCCCAAGGCATCCGGCCACAAAAGTATTCCAGGCGCTCCGGATTGCGGTGAACGACGAGTTGAGCGTTCTGGAACGGGCGCTGCACAACTTAAGCGTTTGGGTCAAGGGTGGAGGCCGGATGGCCGTGATTGCCTTTCACTCGTTGGAGGACCGGATCGTGAAGCGCTATTTCAGGGAAATTAGTCAGGAATGGATCGACAGACCGGAGTGGCCGGCACCGCAGAGAAATCCTGCGTACGCCTTTCGGTTAATCACAGCTCGGCCGATGGAGCCGACTGAGGAAGAAGTACAGCAAAACTCACGCGCTCGTAGTGCGAAACTGCGGGTCATTGAAAGAATCAGGTATGAATCGTAACCGCAGGAACATCACGCATTCTATTAAGGTTGCTTCTATCTTTAAGGTAGTTGTCAGCACGGCAATTCTGGTCACAGCCGGATTGTCTTACGTTTATTTGAAGAATCAGCTCCAGCAGTATGGAGAGATTCAACGTGGATTGGAGCACGACCTCACCGAACTCCGAACTGCCAGCGAGGCGGTCCGTGTGCAAATCACCCAGCTAAGTTCTCGGGCTGTGCTCGAGAAGAAGCTGGCTAAAAATTCGCTTGGCCTTGTGTCAATTGCCAATGATCAAATCGTTCGCCTTAACCAGCGCCACGATGGCATCGGGGAGGAGTTGAGAGTCGTCTCCAATCGCGGTT